>VOFB01004328.1_pt1 | contig 33435 bp, 36 predicted proteins | sample 5384141 | NCBI WGS metagenome assembly VOFB01 (sample SAMN12384721, study PRJNA508395) | human gut metagenome | isolation source: healthy gut A | host: Homo sapiens | reverse complement strand
CTATTAAGGAAGATGAGATGCTTCCCGAAGGTCATTTCGAACGTTTTCGAGCAAAGCTGCCGAAGCCACGGAAAAACCGTGCGGCTTCCTATACAGCCTATCGGCCCATAGCTGCCTCTATCGCTTTGTTGCTCTTATTCCGCTTGCCGGAAGGGACCGGTCTGCCAACCCGCGCAAAAGACCACGGCCCAGACCTGAGACCCAAGAGGAGATCGAGGAACTACGCCTATATTACAAGTAAAATGAACGACGTATTGGCGCAAATGAAGAAGTTGTATAAACAGGACCGGACACCGGGAGCGGAGGAAAGAGAGCAACGGATCCTCACGGATAATTATATGTTCGAGGAAACGATACTCCCGTACCTTGCCTTTGTTCCAACGACGGTCTCTTCGCCATGACCCAACATTACAGCAATAGCTTGAGGGCCTCACGCTGATGCTTAAGCAAATGGAACAAGTCACGGATAACCAGAAATAGTAATAACAATTAATACATATCAATCATGAACACGACACGTAAAATTGAGTCCCGCCGTATTGCTGACTTCGTATTGCTGCTATGCAATCTATCGGCAATAGCTAGGCCACAAGAGAAGATCAAGAAAAAAGAGATATCCCAATCCTACAGCGTAAGCGCCGGTGATCGTCTCCAAGTAGAAAACCGTTATGGAAACATCACCGTTACCCACTGGAATCAGAATACGGTAGCTATATCGTTGAGATAGAATGTAAGGCTCGGCAGCTGAGTGAACGTGCTCAAGAGAACTTGGACCGTATCCAAATCGAGACCAAGAAGATAGGTGGTATTGTCTCAGCGGTCACTACGATAAAGAAGGAGATGAATAGCAATTCGAATAATGAGTCCATGACGATCAATTATTATATCCAGATGCCTCCTAAGCTCGCCGCAGACTTGAACCAGAAATACGGAAACATCAACTTGCCGCTGATAATAACGGCAACATGGATATCCATGTAAAAATACGGCAACCTGAATGCGGGTAATTTCACAGCCAACGCAATGATAGAGGCCAAATATGGTAACATCGAGGTAGGAAATCTGCAGGACGCCCAACTGGTCTGGGCTACGTAGGAACCGCCAAGATTCGCAACGCTAAAGATTTAACGATAGACAGCAAATATTCCAATCTGGATATACAGGATATACAATCTTTACGCATGGAGATTAAATATGGTATCTCACCATTGAAAGCGTAAGCAGACTCAGACATGGAGATTAAGTACAGCGACGCTAAAATCGGGACCCTTAAGGATGCATTGAATGTAAGTAGCCTTAGCTATAGTAACTTGGGAAAGATACGGAACTTGTCTCTTTCTCGAAGGTGAACGTAGAATCCCATTATGGGAATTTAGAGGTAGCGCTTCCCGCAAAAACTTCTTCCGGATAGTAGAACATGAAGTATTCAGCTGCGACGTGAACGGTTTCAATATCACCCGCAAGCATTTTGACGATGAGGATCGTGACAAGAATTACTCCTATGAGATTAATGGTGGAAAGCAACTCGACGATTCACTTCGAAGGAAATCGTTACGGAAATCTAAAAGTCAATTACCATCGTTGTAGAGACGGGGCGTGCCCCGTCTCTACAACCGGATATTTTATTTTGAGGTGTTTTGCCGGCGTATCTCTTCTCTCTTCAACCAGTTATCGAGTTGTGTAAACAGGAAGAAACAAGAGATCCCGGAAGCAATCGTTAAACAATCGGGAAATAGGCTCGCAAAGAGCCTAAAAACCGTTTCCGCCCCGCCCGGAGAAAAAGCTTAACCAAATACAAGATGCCTACTAACACAAGCATATAAGCGACAAATATGCTAAAAATGCCTACAGGTGTAAATCGTTTCTGATATAGTACTTTATATACCCGCTTCTTCTCTTGTATAATCAATGCCATAATACGGGAGTTTAATGAGGCCGAAGGTTGTTCCGCCGTCCTCGCATCAACTTTACGTGTCAAATGATCAATATCTTTCTATTCATATTCATAACAAATCAGCTGTCTCTACTTTCTCATTTTATCTTTGCAACACTTCATAAAAACCGTTTCCGCCCACGGAATAGTTTTACTTTCACATTAGAAGCGCTCAATTCAGTGATCTGACAGATCTCTTCCACCGAGCATTCCTCCAAATAATAAAGAGTAAGCAACAAGGCCTCATCAGCCGGAAGCTTTTTTCAGCGTACGTGCGATCATCTCTTTCCGGTCCTCACGCTCTAATAAAGCCGTAGATTCAACTTCGTCATTCGAAAGGTCTACAGGGCCCGCCTCCTCATAACCTCACGAACATACGCTGTTGTCTCAAGGCCGTCAACGCCGTACGATACACGATCCTATAAAACCATGTTGAGAACTTACTATCGAAATGAAAATCGGAAAGAGCACGATACATCTTCACGAACGCATCCTGTACGGCCTCTTCTGCCTCCTCGTTTTCCAAGATACGAAAAAGCGATGGTATGCCATCTTCTCATATTTTCGCGACAAGGCAGGAGAAACTTTGCGTGTCCCCTGCCAAAATACGTTCTATCCACTTTCGCTCATCCATCCGGTATCGTTTATTCTTCCAGACGCATTTTTCTTCTCGAATCCAATCTCCTTCTCCATTAAAGAACGGGAAAGAAAGAAATAAATTATAAAAGCTACTCCACCGAACATAATCGTAATAGCCGGAACTAACAAAAAAGAACCAATCGCTATCGTAAAGTGAAAGCAGAGTCGAGCATCATACCGACAATCACAATCTAATGACAAACCGATCATAAAATACCGTTACGCAGGGTATTATAACGATTGAGCCTTCTCCCGGGGCGCATAGCCTCTTCCAACACAATTCCTTTCGATCATCGCCATCTTTCCTCATGCTTACTTTTTTAATGGTCATGTAACTAGCGATATTACCTAACAATACCGGCATACCTACTCGCACAAATAAACACCTAAAATAGAATCCACAACTCGTTCATATCTTTTATTCTTTTTAAAGGTTTAATAAAAATTATTCGCTTTTATCAATAAGACATGAGTAATCACAAATCGGTTACAAAAAAAGAGAAGAAATTTTATACATGCACTAAATAAAAGAAGGAACTCCACCCATTTTATGAAGTTCGCTTTGGGAAAGTTATTTATCGTCTTTTTTAGATACTTACGCAAGTTCACCTCTTACGATCTCTTCTTTGTCCTTATCCCAGTACATCGTACGTCCTTCCAGATAAGCGCGAGTACCCATGTGGGCAGTCATAGCTTCTTGGAAAGCAGCGTCGATATTACAGCTAGGAGTCTTGCCTTGACGGATACATTCCAGCCACTCACGGATATGCAAGTGAGTCGTATCATAACGTTTACCATTTACATACGTATACAGCAAACCACGTTTAGCGAAATACAACCCGTAGGAGATGTAACGGAATGAGCTATTTTGTCCCGGTACATAGGTATAGAACGGGGTATCTGTAGGAATAATACCTTCCTTTGATCTTATCCGCATAACGAGTGGAATCTTGGTCAACCGTGTAATAGGCCAAGATATTGGAAACCTCCATAGAAGCATCATGCCCATGAACACCTTTTGCCACGGTTACGGCTACTTGCCAATGTAGCGCTATACAACATCGTCAAGTCACGATCCGGCCACTGAAAGTAGTCTGCAATACATCAGGTACCGTACGTCCGTCCTTGAAGAAATAAACACCACCGGATGAAGTAGCGGAATGAGGTATACCTACATGCATGATCTGGTTGACAGCGTCGTACCATGTGTCAACAAGTCACCGGAAAGACCTGTACTATAATCCCACCAGCAACCAGCGGAAGAAACGTTCCAGACTAAACTTGCTACGCCGCTCGTCCGGATATATCCGATTGATGTCATATAATCCATATACCCTTAACGCTCAGGGATCACCTTCAAACTGTTTCGATCGTATTCGGATTAGAGCCTTCGATAATATCAATATACCCAAGCACCATTTGGAGAGTTACGGTTCGTACAAACCTCGATCAAGTTAACAGGGCCTAATAATCCGTTACCGATAATCTCCTCGGCCTTTCTGATAGCAATCGGTCTGACGTCCTTGGTGACCTAACTGAAATACAACGCCAGTCTTTGATCACTTGGCGAACCATACGTCTCAGGAACCGTCCATGATAACGGTTTCTCGCAATATACATGCTTTCCGGCACGCCGCAGCCATAGCGATCGTGCTATGCCAGTGGTCCGACCAGCGATAATAACCGGCATCCACATCCGAGCCGTTACCAGCTCTTGATAAGTCCGGTAACGTTTCGGAGCAGGCCCGAACTTTACCGCCGCTACCCTCACGATGGATATTAACCGGATCAATACAGCGGCCTCACCATATACATCAAATATATCACAAACCGCGTTATCTCAATATTCAGATCATCTTGCTCATATATTGCTGATAACGCGCGTGTCTTTCTTTATTCAACTTATTAGCCTCTTTCATCTTATCGATCCAAGAAGGCTCAGCGAAACCTGCGGCACGCATCAATTGCTTTCCACGAATACCGAAGCCTACCAAACCGATACGGATCTTCTTACCATCGCCTTGCGGCTCTAAATAGGAGGCCTGCCTGTTACTTACCTGAAATACATCTGATATGTTACGGCCTCTTAAAAGCGTCTTTCCCTTTTTTTTTGGTAAACGCCATATGCCAAAGCACCTAAGATAGGCACTGTAGCCAATGTCTTCAATGTGTCCCGACGTCCTTTATCGGGCATTTGCTCCCTGAGAAGGAGTATTCTTTGCATCTTCTGTTGCCATGGGTATCAAATAAATTGTTTATGCAATATCGACACACACGTCCTAACACACGATCGAACCTATGATTTGTGATGGGAATACGCACATCGCCTCAAAGCGGCGAACTCCACAAGGTTCTTGTCAATCCATAAATAAGAGCCTTCAAACGGCATCATATAGCTCGCTCCCACGAAAGAGGGGTGGGATAACGTGTACATAGCGAGATTGTTTTCACCACCGCAGTTCAGCAACAGTTCGTAAGCCAACGGCCATTTGTCTTTGCTGAATTTGCTGTTATCCAACATTTCCTTCCACTGCTGTGTCCACAAATGATATTCAACAACCGGTTCATCGTTCTGATAGTGAACTACCGTACCTTTGTAGCACATGATCTTGCCTTTGTTCCATTCGCCGAACGGTTTAGAGTTCTGAGGCTTAGCCGGGATCATGTCATACAGGGAAGCAGACTGGCGGTTGCCGTCTTTACCCAACTTGGCGTCCGGATGGTTTGCATTGTCGAGTACCTGATATTCAGGAGCAGAGATATAAGAAGGCTGTCCTTCGACTTCCTGGATCATATACAGTACGCCGGAGTTTGAACCTTTACCTACTTTCCATTCGAATTCAAATTCATAGTTTTTGAATTTGTGAGCGAAAACCAAGTCGCCACCATCTTTAGCACCAGCTTCACCTGCACCGGATCCTTTGATATGGATCGTACCGTCTACCACTTCCCAGGCAGCAGGCACATCCGTACGGCCGTAGCCTCTCCATCCATTGAAAGATTTACCGTCGAACAAAGTGACTTTGCCATCGGCATCTTTCGGGAAAGTAGACAGGTCGACAGTAGGCAGATCGTTCATGAGTTTGTATTCAGGAACGGCAGCTTCTGTCTTTGCCTCTTCTGCAGGAGCAGCAGCTTCTTCTGTTTTCTTTTCCACCACCACAAGAAGTGAAATAACACATCATGATAGCGGCACTTGCTAATAATACTGACTTTTTCATTCTATTTATTTGTTTAAAACTAATTATCTCGGCATATCAGGCAACTTCCAGCCCTGACGATAGTTATGCTTGATCATTTCGGCAGCATACTGTTTTGCATTGACAGGATCTGTCCAGTCTTTTGCAAATGACGGGTGTCCGTCCTTGATTGTGAAACCATCCTTGATACAAGTCTTGATCATTTCGTTATCGCCGATGTTGGTGACCAGTCAACATCGCAGAGTGCTACGATATTTTCTGTGTTCTTTACATTATTAATGTTGGCATGTCCCATACCGCCGATACCTACGGCAGCAATGTTCAACTTATCAGTCGGAGCTACATATCCGTGAGATTTTCCCCAGGATGGAACCCGAACGATTGAGAAAGCTGCAGCAGCTGCGGCTCCTCTTTGAAGAAATGATCTTCTTGAAATGTTCGACATAGTAATAATTTTTTATAGATTAGCACTTAATTATAATATTCGATGTGATTTCTTGTCTTATAAAAACACAAACTGGCACAAATATAGCCAATGCAGAAGTAACGGCAAGTCTTCCTTTCGGCTTTCTTCTTTAAAATAGTTTTTTTTTAACAGAGGCTATAGATAAAGTCTATTTTTCCATAAATAATATCTATGCTTTTAGGGGAAAACATTTTGACGCTTTCCCTATATTTGTATAGAAAGAAAACTTATTCATCCAATCTCTTGTTATTAAAGTACGATACCGATATGAAAAAGGGAGCCTGTATACATACGAATATATCATTTTTATCTGGAAGGATTTCGCGAAATGAAGCTGGGTAAGACGTTGTGGCTAATCATATTGGTCAAGCTCTTCATCATGTTTTTTATCTTAAAACTGTTTTTCTTTCCTAATTATTTAGGAAAGTTGGATGGAGATTCGGCTAAGGAAGAACACGTTTCGGGTGAATTGATCAATAGAGCAATTACTCCTTAAATTATATAATTTATGATCGCAAGCATTGACACATCTTTGATTGACTGGTCAAGAGCGCAATTCGCTCTCACTGCCATGTATCATTGGCTGTTCGTGCCCCTGACACTGGGGCTCGGCGTTATACAGGCCATCATGGAGACCATCTATTACAAAACAGGTAACGAGTTCTGAAAAGACAGCGCAGTTCTGGATGAAACTGTTTGGTATTAACTTCGCTATCGGTGTTGCCACCGGGCTGATCCTCGAATTCGAATTCGGAACGAACTGGTCTAACTACAGTTGGTTTGTAGGAGACATCTTCGGAGCTCCCCTTGCTATCGAAGGAATTCTGGCGTTCTTTATGGAAGCGACTTTATAGCCGTGATGTTTTTCGGTTGGGACAAGGTGAGCAAACGCTTCCACTTGGCTTCCACCTGGCTGACGATCATAGGAGCAACTCTTTCCGCCCTTTGGATCTTGATCGCTAACGCATGGATGCAATATCCGGTCGGTATGCATTTCAATCCGGATACGGTCCGTAACGAGATGTTCGATTTCTGGGCGGTGGCCTTATCTCCTGTCGCCATCAACAAATTCTTCCATACCGTACTTTCCGGATGGATCGTGGGAGCCGTCTTCGTGATGGGTGTCAGCAGTTGGTATCTGTTGAAAAAGCGGGAGACGGAGTTCTCGCTCGAAAGCATCAAGGTCGGTGCGGTTTTCGGACTGGTCGCTTCCATACTTATTGTATGGACGGGTGATGGTTCGGCTTACCAGGTCGCCCAGAAACAGCCGATGAAGTTGGCTGCGATGGAGGGCTTGTACGAAGGGGGCAACGGAACAGGTCTGGTTGCCATCGGCCTGCTGAATCCCGACAAGACGAGTTATAAAGATAATGTAAATCCTTTCATCTTCGATATCAAGATTCCGAAACTGCTCTCCTTCCTTGCCGAACGCGATGTAGATGCATACGTTCCCGGCATCGTCAACCTGATAGAAGGCGGTTATACGACCAATAAAGGAACGGTTGCCCTTTCTGCTGCCGAGAAGATCGAGAAGGGGAGGATTGCCATCCAAGCTCTTGCTGATTATCGCAAGGCGGTAAAGGACAAAGACCAGGTGGCTGCGGAGCAAGCCCGTAGCCTGTTGGACGAGAACTTCGCTTATTTCGGATACGGGTACATTAAAGATCCTGCCGACCTGGTTCCTCATGTCGGCCTCACTTTCTATTCATTCCGCGTCATGGTGCTCCTGGGCGGATATTTTATTCTGCTATTCATCGTTGCTTTGATCTGGAGCAAAAAGAACAAGTTTGCCGATGCCCGCTGGTTGCAATGGGCGAGCCTGTGGACGATTCCTCTGGCCTACATCGCCGGGCAGGCGGGGTGGATCGTGGCCGAAGTGGGACGTCAGCCGTGGGCTATCCAGGACATCCTGCCGACAGGCGCATCCGTGTCCAAGCTGGCCACTTCATCGGTACAGACGACCTTCTTCGTCTTCCTGTTTCTCTTTACCGTCCTGCTTATCGCGGAGATCGGTATTATGGTGAAGGCGATCAAGAAAGGGCCTTCGGTGAATTAAGAATTATGAATTAAGAATTAAGAAATGAGTGTTATGGATAGTACATATATATTGTTACAGCATTACTGGTGGTTCCTTGTTTCCCTCTTAGAGCGCTATTGGTTTTCTTGCTTTTCGTACAAGGCGGACAGTCCTTGCTTTTCACGATCGGCAAAACAGAATTGCAACAAAAGATGTTGCTGAACTCGACCGGACGCAAATGGGAGTTTACGTTTACGACCCTGGTCACTTTCGGAGGTGCGTTCTTCGCCTCTTTCCCGTTATTCTATTCGACCAGTTTCGGCGGAGCCTACTGGGTGTGGATGCTGATACTGGCTTGCTTCGTTCTGCAGGCCGTATCGTATGAATACCAGTCGAAGAAGGGGAATCTCCTGGGCAAAAAGACGTATCAGGTATTCCTGCTGTTGAACGGCATCTTGGGCCCGATCCTGTTGGGTACGGCTGTCGGTACGTTTTTTAGCGGAGCCGAGTTTGTCGTCAACAAAGGACAGCTGACCGATGTCGCGATGCCGGTGATCTCCACCTGGGCGACCCCCTGGCACGGACTTGAGGCTGCTTTCGTGTTCTGGAACGTATGTCTCGGACTGGCGGTGTTCTTCCTGGCACGCATCCAGGCATTGCTTTATTTCATCAACAATATCGACGATGCCGAGATCGTGAAACGCAGCCGCAAGCATTTGGTGATCGAGACGGTGCTGTTCCTTGTCTTCTTCCTCGTCTTCCTGGTGCATCTGTTACTTGCCGACGGTTTTGCTGTCGATCCGGAGACAAAAGAGGTGTATATGCAGCCCTATAAATACTTTATGAACCTGGTCGAGATGCCTGCCGTATCGGTCGTGCTCTTGGTGGGGGTGGCAGGTGTGTTGTATGGCATCGTCCGCACGATCTTGTCGGATACATGGAAAAAAGGCATCTGGTTCTGCGGGACAGGCACGGTACTCACGGTGCTGGCGCTGCTGCTTTGTGCCGGTTGGAACAATACGGCTTATTATCCTTCGGTAGCCGACCTGCAAAGTTCGCTGACGATCGCCAACAGTTGCTCCAGTCCGTTCACATTGGAAGTGATGAGTTATGTCTCCATCCTCGTGCCTTTCGTCTTAGGCTATATTTTCTATGCCTGGCGTGCGTTGGATCTGCGGAAGATCAGCGGGGAGGAAATGCAGGAGAAAGACACGCATGCCTATTGATGCGATGCTACAGGCTGGTCCCATAAAACAAAGGAAACGGCGAAGCTCACGCTTGGCCGTTTCTACATTTAACCGTTTTAAACAAAAAAGAAAAAGTTAGTTAAGGCTTAGATGAAAATATCTTAAGTCTTTTCTACTGACTCTAAATAGCTTCCATAAGGACAGCAAACAAATATATGGAATACCTGTGACCCTCGGAACAATCTCCCCGCTTTTTTTGTTATTTTTCACAGTACGCCAATGCTTTTGTATTATCTTTACACCCGAATTATCCGAAGGACCTTATGGCAGAATTTAACATAAACATATTGGGATGCGGTTCGGCGTTACCTACCACGCGGCATCTGGCAACATCACAGATCGTAGATTTACGAGACAAATTGTATATGATTGATTGTGGGAAGGTACCCAAGTGCAGATGCGGCGGATGCGCGTCCGTTTCGGCCGTCTCGCCCATATCTTCATCTCTCATTTGCATGGCGACCACTGCTTCGGTCTGCCGGGACTGATCTCCACGCTCGGCATGCTGGGACGCACCGGCGAGCTGGTCGTGCACGGTCCGAAGGAGGTCGAGACTTACCTGCGTCCCGTGATGGATTTGTTCTGCCGGGGCATGGAGTTCGAAGTGCGTTTCAATCCTGTCGATACCCGCAGCCATTCGTTGGTGATGGAAGACCGTTCGCTGTCGGTCTACTCCATCCCGCTGAAGCACCGGATTCCCACCTGCGGCTATCTTTTGCCGAGAAACCGAAGGGAGGCGCATATCATCCGCGAGATGACGGATTTCTATCAGGTTCCCGTCCGTTGCATGAAAGATATCAAGCAGGGGCAGGACTATGTCACGCCCGAAGGCGAGTCGTTCCCAATTCCCGCCTGACGCGTCCGGCTACTCCTCCCAAGCGTTATGCGTTCTGTTCCGATACGGCCTATAACCGCTCGATCATCCCGATTATCGAAGGGGCGGACCTGCTCTATCATGAAGCGACTTTTGCCGAATGCGATCTCGCCCGTGCCAAAGAAACCTTCCATTCCACCGCACGCCAGGCAGCGGAGATCGCCCGCGACGCCCATGTGAAACGCCTCGTCATCGGCCACTATTCCGCCCGCTACGAAGACCTGTCCGAACTTCACCGGGAAGCCGAAGCGGTATTCCCCGGCACGATATTGGGAAATGAAGGAACGGTGATACCGGTTTAATCGAAAAAGAGGTGCCGTAGGAAGGTGTGTCGAAACATGGAATGGCCGTCGATCATTAATAATACAGAACTTTGTGTATTATCCAAAAAAATATTCCTACATTTGTACGATCTTAGGGTTTGGTATATGAAGGTATTGATTACATTCGTTTTGTTGCTGGCTGCATGGGCCGGTTGTCCGCTTGAGGTGATGGCACAACAAGCGAATACGACCGTGTCCCAGACGACCGTCGCCAAAGACAAAGAACCGGATTCGGTTGAGATCAGCGCCTATGATAACAAGATCGTCGTCGAGAATGCTCCGGCCGGTAGCAAGCTCGAAGTCTACAGCGTGGTAGGCATCCGGGTGAAAGAGATACCGATGAAGCAACCCTCCGGCGAATATACGGTGGACCTTGCCAAGGGTTACTACATCGTCCGCATCGGCGACACGGTCCGTAAAGTGTCCATCCGCTAACACCCGTTCAGGCTCCCCATAAAGACATCCCCGTCGCGTATGCAATCAGTGCCCATCCCACGAAGGAGGAGGCTTGTCCCGTGCCGTTTGTCCGTACTCCGAGAGTGTCAAGAGGGCTCCTATACATCCCAGCACCACCTCTGAACGGTCCGCCCACAGGGCCATTATCCCGAGGGCGGCCAGATACAATGCCAATGCTGTCCGAAGGCGTATCGTCCGGCACATCGTCCGGCAACTTGCCCGGTATCGGGCGAGGCGGCTTTTCATTCTTCTCATCCGTTTTCTTCTTTTTCAGGTTCAACAAGAAGCCCAACAAGGCTCTGATAAATTCAAGGATTTGTTTTAGTTTGTTCATGATGGGATTTGTGAATTATGATTTATGATTTAATTGTCCATTGTTCATTGTCCATTGAAACAGTTCCAGTTGTTTCCCCGATCTCTGCTTCGAGCGCGATGATGTTGCGGCGGTAGAGGTCGCGGTTGTCACCGTTTTGTTCGCTGATGTAGGGGCTGTAGGCGATCTCCTTGGCGTAGGCTTCGGGCTGGAAGCTGAAATGGTAGGCGCGGGGATAGGCGGAACGGATCAGGCGGGCGAAGTCGAGGAAAGAGAGGTGTGTGGCTTCGTAATGCCTGAAATGGTGCGTGCCGTAGGCCGTCTCGAACGTGGCCCGCTGTCCGTGCCAATACGCGTTGGAAGCGCCATACCCCATCAGTCCGAAGAAATTATGATGTTCCGTCGCAAGCATGGAGGTTCCCATCCGCTTTCGAGCGCACCCTGTGCGAGGGATGATCCTGGCGTTCATGCCGAACAGCTTTTCCGCTTCGGCGGCAGCCTCCCGGCAAGTATGTAAAAAGTTGATCTTTTTATCCATTATATATCGGTATTTATTTGTATTTCAGATTGATAATGACTATATTTACATATTATAATCAAGAAGAAAAACGATGGAAAATTCACTGAATCAAAACAAAGTATGGGGATGGGGCGAACTGGCCCTGATGTACTTCCCGAATATCTCGCAGAAGAGCGCGACCATGCAATTGTTGAAATGGATACGCGTCAGCGACGAGCTGGTCGGTCAACTGGAAAAATCGGGCTGGCATCCTGGCAAGAAATACCTCACCCCCAGACAAAAGGATTACATTGTGGGACATCTCGGAGAACCCTGAAGAGGTGAAAGTTGAAAGGTGAAAGTTGAAAGTTATTTGTACGAACGCGAAGCATCACTTTCAACTCTCAACTCTCAACTTTCAACTCTCAAAGTTCTCCCGGGCGGTCATCTTCGCCCCCTGCGCTGCCCTCGTCCGGAGCACCGGAAGCGATCTTCTCGAACGTGTAGTTCTTGATCGCATCTTTCAGCAGCTTGCCGGGGCGGAAGACGATGCGGCGGCTTTTTGATAAGCGCATGGCTGAACTCCTTCTCGGTCAGCGTGCCGGTGCTGCCGAACTGCAACTGGAAGCTGCCGAGCTCGCCTACTTTGACAACCTCGCCTTTGCCGAGGTTGCGGCGCATCACGTTGACCAATTCGTCGAGGATCAGTTTCACATCGCCCGAAGAGGCGGTGGACTGGGCCGAGATCAGGTCGCACAATTCATACACGTCGCACGTGCCGGTCGTATTGGCACTGGCGTAATACAGTTTCGAACCTTCGGCAGCATCTTTGCGCATGTCTTTGCGCAGGACCAATTTGTACTTTGCTGGCATAACATCAGGATTTTTAGGTAAAACATTTGTTTCTTAATCACATAACAAAGATACAACCGCCCCGTCGTCCCTGCGGAATGTGGCGGAACGGTGTGGCAAGAGGGGGAGGAGAGGGGAAAACGGGGAAAGCCGGGGAAAGCCGGCAAGTATTGGCTTTGAAATAAAAAAAAACTATACCCCACAGGGCAAAACCCTATACCTTTTTCCGTGGAAGCTATGGCTTTTGGGGGAAAAGGTATAGGGTTTTTCTCTTTCTGAAATCGGCTGCGGAGGGAAAAGGACAATTTGACCGCGATATTTTCCCTACACTTTTTGGGGGGTGACGGTCTTGTTTTTCTGATACTCACCGTGGCTTATTCTCTTGATGAACAGAGGGTTCAATAAATAAGGCGTCTGACCAGCCTTTTGTCCATCCCTTCCGCCTCGTTGTGGCGCAATGGCGAGCGCAGCCTTGAAATGTTCTTCGGTGCAATACTGCGAGTCCATCCCGTAGCCCTCCTTGCCGCATCGGGTGGCGGTGAAGATCATGCAGAGGCGGAAGGCGATCAGCCCGTGGCGTTTGATGACGCTGAGAAACTCCTCGTCGCCGAACAGGTCCGCTTCATGCAGCCATTTCTTGAAACACTGGTTCAGCCGGGCCCACTGCGACAGCGTCAGGCATACCTGCAACGGGCGCCGGCGAAGTGTCTTGGCGATGTTCATCAGCTGTTCGGAGAGTTCCGACAGCTTCTTCGGCATATCCATTTTGTCGCCTTCGGGCGAGACATCCTGCCAGACCGCCTCGCTGCGGCACGTATAGAGCAGCAGGCGGCTCAGGAGTCCGCTCTCGCTGTCGGGGGATCAGGCGGGAGAACTGTCCCGGTGTCCCGGAGAGCAGCAGGGCGAGCCGTGGAGAGTCGATGCGGATCATCTCGTTGTCCGTCTTGCGCGACGAAGAGACCGGTTCGTGATGGAACGCCTTGCGGAGCAGGTCGTCAAACATCCCGTAGTCCTGTTTGCTGGCCGATAGGATCGTGTCGATTTCGCTGTCAGCCATCAGCCCGCCGATGTTGCCGTTGTCGCGCAGGTGGACAAGCATCTTGGCTTTGGTGACCTGCGTCGGGATGTTGAGGTAGGCCTTGGCGGCAGGTTTCGGAGCATCCTTTACCACGACGGAGCGGTGCTTCTGGTGTGCCTCCGCCTTCTTCTGCTCCCATTCTTCCAGGGCTTGCAGATATTCGGCTTCGGCCTGTCCCGTTTCCGTCTTGATCAGTTCTTCGTACAAGTCGGCCAGATGGCGCATGTCGTTGATGCACCCCTTGCCGTTGGCCGCGGGAGCCACCTCGACGGTGAAAATGTGGGGGAACACCCGTTTGCGGTGATATTTGCCGGACACTTCGGGGAGGCAGGCGCTTGCCACCGTGCACGCTCCGAGGAGCGCCATGTCGCGCTCGCGGTGCTGCGGATAGAAGGCGACCGCCTCGCGGAACAGATCGGGAAGCCATCCGTACACCTCGTCGGGAATGAGCGGGGTCCGCTCGCGCAGGACTTCGCCGCTTGTCTCGATTTCTTCCGTCTCTAAGGGATGTCGGGTTTTGAAAACTGTAGGGGAAATTTCGCGGTCAATTTGTCCTTTTGCTCCGCCATAGGTCGCATGCTCGTTTATATTTCCTTGATAAGCAGAATGTAACGCCTGTTCGATCTCTGTCGCCGTGAAGTCTGCCGCTTGCAGGCGCAGCGTGCAGCATGCGGCTGTTTCGGTGTACGAAAAGCCCCTCCGGTTCGCCTCGCAGCCGAGACGGTAGACCGTCTGGTTACGCGCTCCTGCCAGCGGCGGGATGCGGTCGAGGAAACGCGACAAACGCGTCGACACCCTTTTCGGCCGATTGCTTTTCGGGGATGTGGAAGACTTCCGCGTCCGGATTGTAGTACGCCTCCCCGTCGTCGCCCACGTAGCAGCAACGGCTGATGTCCTTGCACTTGGCATCGCTTGCCACACCGCCTGCCTTCTCGAAGAAGGCGGCGACAAGGGGATAGGCTTCGCCGTGGCGTTCCGCCGGGCAGTCTACGCGTACGAAGACCTTCAGCCCTTCTCCGCCGGGACTGACGAACATCGCCAGCGTGGAGCTCAGCGCCCGGAAGGTGAGGATCAGTGCCGGCAGGTCCTTCACATGGTCGAAATCCAGTCCGACGACCTGGCTGTACGTTTCGATCGCACTCGCCTTATGTCCGCCCTTGAACACCCCCCGAAGGGGTGAACCCCGGCAATCCGCCCTTCAGCTTCCGGGCTTCTTCGGCACGCCCTTCCGCCAGTGCGGTGCGGTAGGCGAGGATCTCATTTTTCCAGCGGCGGCGCCGGATCAGGATGATGATTTCTTCAAGAGTTAAGACTTTGCACTCTGTCCGGAACAGGCTGGCATAAAAAGATACATGTACTTGTTTTTCCATGATATTATTAATTTAAGGCAAAATGGATTGCCGGTTTGTTTATGCGACAAAGGTAAGCTTATCCCAGTGTGCAGGCAACTATGCCAAAAGCGGATTTTGAAATATATAATACTGGTTGTTAGGTGTATATGAATTTTGTTTTTGACGGAGCATATTGCTTTTTTTAACATTTTTATTTAGAATAAATTAACTGTTTGTCCGTTCTCTCTTCTCTTTTGAATAATAATAGGTGGCCAACGTCTTGACCACGACGCTGAAGTTGAAGATGACCTGCATGGCCTTGAATAGCCCGGCTGCCTTTTCCGTGTTTTTCTCAAATTCAGGGAGGTAGCGTATTCCGCTGAAATACTCGGCAAGTGTGCGTGCGTCGTCTACCTTTATCTGTATTTCTTCGATTCCTCCGACCTTTTGGAGCAGTTTGCGTATGCGTCCTTGGCAGGCGCGGATGGCGTCGGTCGTGTAACGTGTCGTTTTGACTCCCTCTATCTGTTTAGACTTGAGGATTTCCAGGCGGGTGTACAATTCTGCTATTTCTTGTGCTTCTTTTGAAAGCTTCTGTTTTTTTTTCATGATGAATTTTTTTATAAGACGAATAATATAAATGATGATTATCATCTGTTTTTAATAAATAACGAAGCCTCGGCAGTTTCGTACTGCCGAGGCTTGTTTTTTGTATGCCTTCGTCCTTCGCAGGGGAAAGGCAACTTGAACTTTAATTTCAATATACTTTAGTATTATTAATATTAAATCCGGTTGCTTGTTTGCCTCTCGCAGGTTAGTTGCCGTTTTTACGGTACGCAACCGAAGAATTATTTGATTATAAAATGTCATTTGTATAAGGGTGGTCTAATAACCACCCTTACGATAGTATTGTTCAGTCTCGATTACTTGATGATAGCTTTAACAGCTTCTTCACCTTCTACAGCTACAACTACTACACCTGCCGGAGCAGCGATTGTTGCATTGTCAGAAGTGATAACCGTGTTAGCTACAACCTGGCCTAAGATGTTGCTTACAACAACTTTCTTACCGGCAGCACCAGCGATCGTTACGTTGCCTTCGCCAGCGATAACTGTTACTTCAGAAACTTCAACTCCTTCGTTGGCTGTCGGAGTAGAAGCACGGTTGATAACAAAAGATTTCAGCTTTGTCGAAGTCTTCGGTCCAGAACAGAACGTTGTTCAAGTGAGCCAAATACATGTCACGGTTTTTGTATGTTACGTTTTTGCCCTCAACAACCGGTTTATTCATCTTAGATACGATGCGGTAAGCTTCGTCGCTGACTTCAGGAGCCACTTCGAATGCAATGGCAGCCGGGTTCAACTTCATCTTGTTGATGACTTTGTCGTTGATAGCCAGTGAATCCCATCCACAAACAGTAGCTGCGATATAAGCGGCACGTACAGCATCCAAATCACCTTCTTCTGCTACAGGATAGTCGTATACCTGTTCGTCTTCATCATTGAAGATGTTGGCTGTATTCATCAAGTAGTTGCGAGTATTGCCTTCAGCTTTTTCTTCGAATGCGTTAGTAGAGATGTAATACAACGGCATTGCTTCGTCAAATTCTACACATGCAGTGTCCAACCACATAGTCAGTGTATCTTTCGTGTAAATGTCAGATTTTAAGCTCTGACCAACAGCTTTCAATGCTGCGAAACCATCTTTCTGAGAAGCAATGAATTTGCCGTCGTCTTCCAAAGTTGTGATTTGAACGTGACCGATTTCAGGAGCACCGTAAGTCGGAGCATCTTTCTTAGCAAATACGAATGTTGTGTTTTCAGTATCGCAGAGATCTGTCAGGAAGACGATACCAGAACCCGCTTTGGCAGCCAATGCGCCATTTTCTACATCAATCTTGTATTCGTTTTCTGCTCCCAAGTATTCGAAAGAAACCCAAACTACATCTGTAGCTGTCTTGGAAGTCATGAATACAGCATTCTTGTCTGCCGTCGTCCAACGAAGAGCTTCCTTGCCCAGACGGTCGGTCATTGTATAGCGGTAGCGGATGATACCGTTTGAACCGTCGATTACCTCTTGAGCAGCTTCTTCATTTTCAACCGGAGTTACTTTGAATTTGGCAGCTGAAGCTAAGTCTGAGTTTTCTACAAACAATTTGCCTTCTTTGTTGCACAAGTACAGGTCTTCAGCCAAATCAGATTTTAACAAAGAAAGAAAGAGCGCCGTTTACATAGTCATTCTTAGAGACGTTCTTGTAAGAGTTCTTCTGAACATATTCTACTTTCGGACCTTTTACCAACTGTACAGTATCTTTACCGAATGCATAGATAGCAGCTTCTTCATCAATCAGCGTAATGATAGCACCACCCTTAACAGTTGCTTTGTGCAACATATTAGACAGTCTGCCATTTGCAGCAATGTACCACAAGTTGCCCGGAGCGTCGTTTACAGTTTCTGCATGAGTGGCAGCTTCGTTACATTTGTTATAGATAAAATACTGGTCTTTGTATTTGTTGTCGTTTTTCTGGCCATCCATCTTATCTATTACATAGTATGTATAGTCTGTATCCAACTCTTCCGGAACTTCAGCTTCACCGAAGACTGCTTCTGCTGGTTTGAAGTTAGTTGTTTCAACAGACAGAGCCGCCATTACAGTTGCACCACCGGCAAAGTTACCGTATGATAATGGTTTTGTGCTACCCAAAGCAGTTAAACCGTAAGCCGGTTTTTTTTGTTTACCAGCTTCTACATCAGTCGGGAGATAATTTGGAACCCATACTGGTGTAACCTGTACTTTGTAACCGTCTGCGATATTCAAGCTTACGAAGAAAGCATATTGACCTTCTGCGCGACCGTTTACTAGGATCTTTGCATTTTGAGCATAAACTTCATTTGCTTTGTAGGCTTTTGTCGGTTTCGCGTCTGTTATAACTTTCCAATAGTTTACGTCTTTATTTGTAGTCTGATCCCAAGTTGTTGTATCGACTACCAAATAGTTGCTGTCAGCAAATTTCAGCATCACAGCACCTTCTGCATCGGTTGCATGGTTACCCTTATAGTCTTCAGCAACAACAGCTGTACTGTTCAATGGGTTACCTTCCATCTCTTTTGTGAAAGACAAAATGAACGGAGTGTTGTATAAGCCGTTCAATTGTTTTGCAGACATTTTTTCTACACCAATAGCGGTGGCAATGTTAAAGGAATAACCATCGGATGCTTTTTGTAATGTTACAACTTTTTCCCATTGATGGTAGCTTCCTTAAATGTATAAGTATTACCATCTTTCTTGATGTCAATGGTGTTATTTTCTACATTCCACAAATCTTGACCTTCAGCGATAAAAAAGCTCCTTTTTTGTCACTTGCTTTGCTAAGATCCAAGCTTAAGACAGCACCTGTGCCGTAGTTTGTAATCTTATACAGTTTATCATACTTGGAAACACCAGCTTTTACTTCTTCAAACTTCCATAAAGTTTTTGATATTCGGCAGACAATACAGCTTTTTCATCTTTCAAAGAAACCAAAGCTAAACTGTCAGCTCCTGCTTCAGTCTTTTCAATTGTCAAAAGCTTGTCACCTACCTTTACAGTGTGCAGCTTTCCCTTGTCGACGGCAGCAGACGCAGAGATTGTTCCCAATATTGCTGCGCCCATCAAAAGAGTAGAAAATCTTTTGTTCATAATTCTAAAATGTTTAATTAATAAATAATATATCTGTATATTTCTTTCTTTTTTTCAAACCTCTTGTTTTTACAAGAGTTAACCAAAATCATGTATAATGACTAATGAAAACGTACGTTTTAATTAGTCATTTTTGGGAGCAGTCGGAAGGCTTCGTATCGGAAAGTCGGTTTTTTGTACGCGTTAAGCTATCTAATTGATAAGAAAGAATATAGAAAAGGAAAATTTATTGGGAGAAAGATTGCAGGTTTAAAAGTAGTTGTATTTTTTGTAGCTGAAAAGTGGCGAAAAAAACGTACGTTTTCATTAGCCATTCTGAAAACAGTCTCTATCTTTTTTATCCCCAATCACTTATAAACATAAAAACGCTCTAAAATAAGGCTGAAATCCGTTTTTCATATAATGTACATATGTACCTAAATATAATTGTGTAAGTCCAAGTTTATCAATAATATACATGATATCTTCAATCTGCCGGCCTTTATTGCTATAATAGCCTGAATCTGCCGTTTTCTGGAAAAAGCCACTTCGTATCGTTCCACTGTTGTTAACAAAATCTAAGTGTAAGCAAGGTGGAATATACAAGTGGCTCATAAGAATAGTTCCTTGCTTGAAAAAGTTGAACAATATAAAAAGATAGCTGCTGTATTTTGATGGTAGAGTTTTGAGTGTATGTTTGTATCTTTGTGAAAATGGAATATGTGTGCAAAGAATTGATAGGGGAATATAAAGCCGTGGTTCAAAGACCAAAGCTGAAAAAGTATATTGGAGAAAAGATGTTCTTGATACATTAGAATTGATGAGTTTGTATTGTTTTTGTGTTGATATAGAAAAACCGGCGGTATCTCCTATCAGAGATGTAAAAGATTTATATTTGTTGTCATTAGCCGATACGATTCCTGCCGACTATATCATATCGGGCGATAAGGATTTGCTTGTGTTAGGTAAGCACAATGAAACACGTATCTTGGATTATAACTCTTTTCTTTCTTTATTATAGGATTCGTTATCATTCCTAAAAAATACCCACCATCGCGCTCATTTGAAACAAGTTATTGAATATTCTGTTTATATTTGCAAGTTATCAACAGATAAGGTGACTTTTCAACAAAACAGGCATTGTTTTGGATAAACTGATTTGTGTTAGGTTTTTAATGTTTAGTTTTGCCCCCGAATAAATAGACAAAGTATGGGAAAGATTATCGCTTTAGCAAATCAGAAAGGTGGAGTCGGGAAGACAACCACCACGATTAATCTGGCTGCGTCATTGGCCGCTCTTGAGAAAAAGGTGCTGGTGGTCGATGCGGATCCGCAGGCTAACGCTTCGTCGGGACTGGGCGTGGATATCCGCAGCGTGGAGCAGTCGATCTACGAATGTGTGGTGAACGGCGACGATCCGAAAGGTGCGATTACCAATACGGAAGTGGAGGGACTGGATATTATCCCCTCGCATATCGACTTGGTAGGCGCGGAGATTGAAATGCTGAACATGGAGAACCGGGAGCAGATATTGAAACAAATACTGGTCCCGCTGAAAGAACGGTACGATTATATCCTGATCGACTGTTCTCCCTCTTTGGGATTGATCACGGTCAATGCCTTGACGGCAGCCGATTCGGTGATGATACCCGTGCAATGTGAGTATTTTGCGTTGGAAGGGATCAGTAAGCTGTTGAACACGATCAAGATTATCAAATCAAAGCTGAATCCCGCTTTGGAAATCGAAGGCTTCCTGCTGACCATGTATGACTCGCGTCTCCGTCTGGCCAACCAGATATACGAAGAAGTGAAACGTCCGTTCCGGGACCTGGTTTTCACGACCGTTATTCAGCGTAATGTCAAATTAAGCGAAGCTTCCAGCTACGGCAAACCCGTGCTGCTTTACGATGCCGAGTCGAAGGGAGCTTTGAATCACATGCAGCTTGCACAAGAGCTGATAGATAAAAACAAATAGATTTATGATGTATGATGTATGATTTGTTTGTCTTTTCAAATCATACATCATACATCATAAATCATAAATTCGAAAGTTTATGGTAATGAAAAGATCGGCTCTTGGCCGCGGATTGGATGCTTTGATAACGATGGATGACCTGAAAACGGGCGGTTCGTCGTCTATTAGTGAAATAGAGCTGAGTAAGATTCAGCCCAATCCGGATCAACCCCGTTCTGTTTTTGAAGAAGAGACGCTTGAAGAACTGGCCGTTTCTATCCGTTCATTGGGTGTCATTCAGCCGATTACGTTGAAAGAAACGGGAACGGATAAATATATGATTATCTCCGGCGAACGTCGGTATCGCGCTTCCCTGATGGCTGGCTTGGAACGTATCCCCGCCTATATCAAAACCGCAGCAGACGAGAATGTCGTCGAGATGGCTCTGATCGAGAATATCCAGCGCGAAGACCTGAACTCGATAGAAATAGCCCTGGCTTACCAGAAGTTGATCGACAGTTATGGCCTGACGCAGGAAAAGTTGAGCGAGCGTGTCGGCAAGAAGCGGGCGACGATTGCCAATTATCTCCGCCTCTTGAAGCTCCCAGCCGAGATACAGGTGGGGCTGAAGGATAAGAAGATCGATATGGGGCACGCACGTGCACTGCTCCCTGTCGAGGACCCGGAAGTGCAGTTGGCTCTTTACGAACAGATATTGGCGGATGGACTGTCTGTCCGTAACGTCGAAGAAATAGTACGTGGCGGAGTGGATGCGGCGGCTCTCGAACAGGCCAGGAAGGAAAAAGCCTGCCCAGCGGAAACCGAAACTTCCCGAGGAATTCAACTTGCTGAAGGACCATCTGTCCAGTTTCTTTAATACGAAGGTCCAATTGGTATGCAACGAAAAAAGGAAAAGGTAAAATAACGATCCCCTTTGCATCTGAAGATGAATTGGAAAAACTGATCGGCTTGTTGGATAAGTTGAAATGAGAAACTGGAAAGCAATTTTGTGGATAATAGCCCTCCTGTGCGGTTCGGTATGGACCGGCCATGCGCAGAGGACGATAATGGCAAAGCAGGATACGGTGATATCTTCCGATTCGACCGTAACGGCTGTGGTTCCCGGAGAAACGGCCAAGGTCGATTCGACAGTGAAGGCTGTGCTTTCGGCTGCCGACTCGCTTCCCCAACCGAAGGTGAAGCTGAAGGAGTTCAAACCCGATCCTAACAAAGCGTTGCTGTATGCCTTGGTGCCGGGTCTGGGACAGATATATAACAGGAAGTATTGGAAGCTCCCGTTGGTATATGGGGCCTTTATGGGCTGTATGTATGCCATCACTTGGAACAATAAGAATTATAAGGACTATTCGACTGCCTATTTCGATATCATGGAGGATTACCAAAAGGTATTGGCGGCAGAGAAGGATGGACAAAAGTATGAGGGACCTTGGCAGGAGAGTTGGACGATCTTTGTCAGAAACGGTGAGGAGAGCACGTATGTCTCGAATGCACAGTTCAGGAAAACCTGAAGCGCCGGAAAGATTATTTCCGCCGTTACAGGGATTTGAGCATTATCATTACGGTCGGGGTATATGCGATCAGTATTATTGATGCGTATGTGGATGCCCAGCTGTTTGACTTTGACATTTCTCCGGACCTGAGTCTGCACTGGTCGCCGGAGGTAACCCCGAAGACCCGCTATACGCCGGGCTCGTATGGATTGAATTGCAGTTTTAAGTTCTGACATCATGAATAAAAACCTACTTATTCTATTCTGCCTGTTCAGCCTGATGCAGGTCTCCCGCGCACAAGACCCTATATTCGGCGAACCGCAGCATTCGACATTATCGGCAGACTCGCTCTATTCCGGGAAATACGGAACCTTCCGTATTGAAACTTCCGGCATCGCAGACTTATGCGTTTGTTGACAAGGAGGATTCGGTCTATACGCATCGTATAGAGGAGTTGCTGGCCAACTGCATACCGGTCAACGCTGCCGACGGATCAAAGAATCTTACGCTTGAGAAAATTACCCATGTGGTAGCCTCCGGTGAGAATATCTATACCATCGCGAACCGCTACGGCGTTACTCCGAAGGATATCCGTAAGTGGAACGGACTCGGTTCCAACCGTGTTGCCAAAGGTCGCCGTTTGCGTCTGCACGTCGATAACGGAGGTGTCGCATTTGCTTCCGCCAAGACAAAGAAGACCGAAAAGGACGGGGCTGTCAAAGCGGGACAGAAAGCAACCCCTGTCGTTACCAAGAGCAACCAGACAGCCCGCGTTTCAGGCAAAAGTTTGACTTATAAAGTACAGTCCGGCGATTCCCTTTATTCCATTGCCAAGAAGTATCCGGGAGTTTCCACAGACGACTTGCAGAGGGCCAACGGGCTGACCAGTGCCGATATCCGGCCGGGCCAGGTCTTGAAAATCCCGGTCGTTTGACTTTTTCTGTCGCATTCGGGGATATATAAGCAAATATTTATATATATTTGCCTACATACACGTTAAAAAACGGAAGGGCATTCGATATGAGCGACATAAATGATACAAAAGACACAGCAGGCATGCAGCCCGACCAGAAGGCGAAACCCGCTCTCTCGGCCGACGAGCAGATGATTCAGGACGGCTTTAACGCGCTGTTGCAGGATTACCTTAATTCAAATCACCGGCGTAAGGTGGAACGCATAACCAAGGCGTTCAATTTTGCCAATCAGGCACATGCCGGCGTGAAGCGTCGTTCGGGAGAGCCTTACATCATGCACCCGATTGCCGTGGCGCGTATTGTTTGCCGCGAGATGGGACTGGGTTCCACTTCCATCTGTTCGGCCTTGTTGCACGACGTGGTGGAGGATACCGAATATACGGTGGAGGATATCCGGGATATGTTCGGAGACAAGATCGCCCAGATCGTGGATGGCCTGACGAAGATATCCGGCGGTATCTTCGGCGAACAGGCGTCGGCGCAGGCGGAGAATTTCCGTAAGCTGTTGCTGACGATGAGCGACGATATCCGGGTGATCCTGATCAAGATAGCCGACCGTCTCCACAACATGCGTACTTTGGGTTCCATGTTGCCCGCGAAGCAGTTCAAGATAGCCGGTGAGACGCTTTACCTTTATGCCCCTTTGGCACACCGTCTGGGGCTTTTCACCATCAAGACGGAGCTGGAAGACCTGAGCTTCAAGTATGAGCATCCGCAGGAATATGCCTTTATCAATCTGAAATTGAAATCTACGGAAGCAGCCCGTAACACTTTGTTCGAGCATTTTGCCGTGCCGGTGGACAGGAAGTTGAAGGAGATGGGGCTCAACTATGAAATGCGTGCCCGTGTGAAATCCGCCTATTCCATCTGGAACAAGATGGAAAGCAAAGGCGTCAGTTTTGAAGACATCTACGATATATATGCCGTCCGCATCATCTTCGACCCGCTGCCGGGGGTGGATGAGAAGAACCAATGTTGGGATATCTATTCCGCTATCACGGATATCTACCGCATCCGACCGGACCGTATCCGCGACTGGGTGAGCCGTCCGAAAGCCAACGGTTATCAGGCGTTGCACCTGACCGTGATGGGACCTGACGGGCAATGGGTGGAAATACAGATCCGTAGCCGCCGTATGGACGAGATTGCCGAGAAAGGCTTTGCCGCCCATTGGAAGTATAAGGAGCATAACATAGAAGAAGATACGGAGCTCGACAAATGGTTGCAGACCATTACCGAGATACTGGAAAGCCCGGACCCGAACGCTTTGGACTTTCTTGATACGATCAAGCTGAATCTCTTTACCTCGAGATATTCGTCTTTACCCCGAAAGGCGACATCAAGACGTTGCCCCAGGGGGCTACTGCCCTGGACTTCGGATATGCCCTTCACTCGGATATCGGGAACAAGTGTATCGGTGCGAAAGTCAACCATCGTTTGGTTCCGCTCAGCCATCAGTTGGCAAGTGGCGACCAGGTAGAGATCCTGACCTCCCGTTCGCAGAACCCGCAACCGGAGTGGTTGAATTTCGTCACGACAGCAAGGGCACGTGCCAGGATTGACGCTTACCTGAAAAGGATTCGTAAAGAGGCGGCAAAAGAAGGGGAAATTAAGGTGATCGATGCTTTCAAACGCAATAATTTGAGGCAAATACATCCAATATCGACAAACTATGTATGTATTTCGGTTTCTCTAAACGCGAAGAATTCTACTATGCAGTAGAGAAAGGGGATGTGATCCTGCCGGAAAATATCCACAAATTGCTGAAAGAGAAAACGGACAATGTTCTCTTTAAGTACGTCAAACAGGCGCTCCGGGTAGCAACGAAAGCGACTACCGGGAAGAAAGAGGAAGAAGAACAACCGAAAGAAAAACCGAAATATGACAAGAAGAAGCCTTATATCCTGAAGGAGGAAGCTTTCGAACGCAATTACGTCATTGCCGATTGCTGTAAACCGATTCCCGGCGACGAGTCGTTGGGCTTTATCAATGATGACGGCAACGTGGTAGTCCACAAACGTTCCTGTCCGATCGCCATGCGCCTGAAAAGCAGCTTTGGCGAACGCATCCTGAATACGGAATGGAGCAGCCATCATTCCTCGTTCGAGGCGACACTTGAGATTAAGGGTATCGACTCGATTGGCGTGTTGAACACGATCACCCGCACGATATCCGATGACTTCAATGTCAATATCATCCGCCTGCTGATTGAGGCGAAAGACGGAGTGTTCGAAGGAAAGGTGAAGATGAAAGTACACGATGTGGAGGATATCCAGCGGATGTGCGTAGTCCTTTCAAGATAAAGAATATCCAGTCTGTGGCTCGTGTAGCGGACTAAGTCGAAAAAGCCATATCCTTTTGCCCTAAAAGGTATAGCTTTCGATAGAAAAAGATCCTATCCTTTTGCGCAAAAGGATAGGATCTTTTGTTTATTAGAATGGCAGATCGTCAATCGGATTGGCCGGACCGAAATCAGGAACAGCAGATGCAGCAGGTGCGGATGCCGGCACTACGTTTTCAGGAGTCATGGCTCCCGGTGCCGACTGGGGAGCGGCGGCCATCGGGCGTTCCACTTTCCATGCATTGATATTTGTGAACCAACGTCCCTGATATTCACGGCTGTCTATGTCAAAAAATACTGTAAGTTCTTCTCCGGGCTGTATGGCTGCCTGATCGATGCGGTCTGCACCGAGAATCTGGAAGCATACTTTCTTAGGGTATTGGTCATGTGTTTCCAGGACATATTCCTGTTTTTCCACTCGTTTCCGTTTTTGCTGATACCGCCTTGAACCGGCAGTACGGCGATGATTCTTCCGTAATTTCCATGTTTCTTGTTTTTATTAAATTGCTGCGAAGGTACGATTTTCCGGCGTAACAAGCTAATTCTTTAAAGTCGTTTTTATGGTGTAAGGGCTATTTGGATGCTTCCAACGCTTCGAATGCTTCCTTCATGGCAAGCAATTCTTCCTTGATCTGTTTCAACCTGTTTACGATCTCTTCGTGGCGTATCGTTGTCTCCGGGTTCTCTTTCAGCTTTTGCCGGGCACCCGCCAGTGTCATCCCTCTTTCTTTCACCAAGTGGTAGACCAAGCGTATTGCGTCGATGTCTTCCTGCCGATAGAGCGGGTTCCTTTGCCTGTCTTGCGTGGACGTATTTGGTCGAATTCCTTCTCCCAGAAGCGCAGGGTAGACTCGTTGACGTCGAACATCTGCGCCACCTCGCTGATGGAGAAATAGAGCTTTAGATTTTTATCTTTATTTAATGCCATCGTATTAAACAATGTTTAATCCATTACCTGGCCGTGATTTTCGGCAATCTGTATCATACGGTCGTATTCTTCCGGAGTCAGGTCCATGTAGTAGTACTTGGAGGGGTTGTCGTATTTGCCGCGGACGATCACCTCGTAGTGAAGGTGCGGGCCGGTGGATTTCCTGTATTTCCCACTTCCCCGATCACTTCTCCGCGCTTTACTTTCTGTCCGACACGCGCCCGGAACTTGCTCAGGTGGCCGTAAAGCGTCTGGAATCCGTGCCCGTGATTGATCATCAGGCAGTTTCCATATCCCTGTTTCCAGGCAGCAAAGGTAACGACTCCGTCGCCGGTTGCATAGACTTCCGTGCCCACTTTGGCGGAAAAGTCCATGCCTGAGTGGAAGCGGGGAGTACGGTAGATCGGGTCGATACGCACACCGTAGCCGGATGCCGTACGTTTCAGATCCTTATTGGCAATCGGCTGTATGGCGGGAATACATTTGCTTCGTTCTTCCTGGTTCTTGCCCAATGTGATCAGCTCCTCCAGCGAGTTGATTGGACATAGAGCTGTTTGCTCAGCATGTCCATCTTCCGGGTGGTCGAGACGACCAGTTCGGGGTTGGACAGGTTCATCAGGTGTTCATACCGGTTGGTCCCGCCGAAACCGGACTTGCGGACGGATTCGGGGATCGATTCCGCCTGGAAGATCGCCCGGTATAAGTTCTCGTCGCGTTGCTGTATGTCATCCAAGACTTCCAGCGCATTGTTCAGGCGCAACGAAAGCACTTCGTATTGTGTCTGCAACAGCTTGTTCTCCTTCTTTAAAAAGTGATTCGACCGGCGAGTCGAACGTGCGAGAAAAGATAAAGAAAATGCCTACGCCGATCACGATACCGATGCTCAGGTGGCGGAGCACACCGAAAAAACGGTCTTTGGCGGAGGGGTAAACGCGCTCGTAACTGAGCGTGTTGGGGTTATACAAGTAATATGTTTTTCTGCTTTTAAATAGTTTCATCAAATATTTTCTTGCTTGGATACGTGCAAAAATAATAATTTGCTGTACTTTTTGCAAATTGTTTTTCAGAATATTAACGAGACTATATAGAATAGATTATGTTGACAGCAAAAGAAATCCGTGAATCATTTAAAGACTTCTTCGCTTCCAAGCAGCACCAGATTGTGCCTTCTGCTCCGATGGTTGTGAAGGGCGACCCTACATTGATGTTTACCAATGCAGGTATGAACCAGTTCAAAGATATAATCCTGGGGAACGTACCCCGTAAATATCCACGTGTCGCGGATTCACAAAAGTGTCTTCGTGTGAGTGGCAAGCATAACGACCTGGAAGAGGTCGGACACGATACTTACCACCATACCATGTTCGAAATGTTGGGAAACTGGTCGTTCGGCGACTATTTCAAACAGGAAGCGATCAACTGGGCATGGGAATACCTGGTTGAAGTGTTGAAACTGAATCCCGAACGTTTGTATGCCACCGTGTTCGAAGGAAGTCCTGCCGAAGGCCTTTCGCGTGATGACGAGGCTGCCGGCTACTGGGAGAAGTTCCTGCCAAAAGCTCATATCATCAATGGCAACAAACACGATAACTTTTGGGAAATGGGTGATACGGGGCCTTGCGGTCCTTGTTCTGAAATCCATATCGACCTCCGTCCGGAAGAAGAACGTGCCGCTATCCCCGGCCAGGACATGGTGAACAAAGACCATCCGCAGGTGATCGAAATCTGGAACCTGGTGTTCATGCAATATAACCGCAAGGCCGACGGCTCGCTCGAACCGCTGCCTGCCCGTGTGATCGATACCGGTATGGGATTCGAACGTCTCTGCATGGCTTTACAGGGTAAGACATCCAACTACGATACGGACGTATTCCAGCCGATCATCAAAGTGATTGCCGATATGGCGGGTACTGCTTATGGCAAGGACAAACAACAGGACGTGGCCATGCGTGTTATCGCCGACCACATCCGTACAATCGCTTTCTCTATTACAGACGGACAATTGCCTTCGAATGCAAAGGCAGGTTATGTAATCCGTCGAATCCTGCGTCGTGCCGTCCGTTACGGCTATACGTTCCTGAATCGCAAAGAATCCTTCATGTATAAGTTGTTGCCCGTACTGATCGAAACAATGGGAGACGCCTATCCCGAACTGATCGCGCAGAAGACGTTGATCGAGAAGGTGATCAAGGAAGAAGAAGAATCTTTCCTGCGTACGTTGGAAACCGGTATCCGTTTGCTGGATAAGAAGATGGAAGAAACAAAGGCGGCCGGAAAGAACGTGATCAGCGGCGTAGATGCCTTTACACTATATGACACATACGGATTCCCGTTGGATTTGACCGAGTTGATCCTGCGTGAGAACGGCATGGAAGCCAATATCGACGAGTTCAACGTCGAGATGCAGAAGCAGAAGGACCGTGCGCGTAACGCTGCCGCCATCGAAACCGGCGACTGGGTGGTGCTGAAAGAGGGCGGATGCAATTTCGTAGGCTACGACTTGTTCGAATGCGATGCCGAAATCCTGCGTTACCGCCAGATCAAGCAGAAGAATAAGGTCTTATATCAGATCGTTCTGGACCAGACTCCGTTCTACGCAGAGATGGGTGGACAGGTCGGCGACACCGGTTGGTTGATTGCTGACGACGAGACGATCGACGTGATCGACACGAAACGCGAAAACAACCTGCCTGTACATCTGGTCACTAAATTGCCGAAAGATGTGACGGTGACTTTTACCGCCAAAATCGACGAGAAGAAACGTATCCAGTGCGAATGTAACCACTCTGCTACTCACCTGTTGCACGAGGCGTTGCGTGAGGTGCTGGGAACACATGTCGAACAGAAAGGTTCTTATGTATCTCCCGACTCTTTGCGCTTCGACTTCTCCCACTTCCAGAAGGTGACGGACGAAGAAATTCGTAAGGTGGAAAAGCTGGTGAGCGAAAAGATCCGTGCCAACTATCCGCTGGAAGAGCATCGCAATATGCCGATCGCCGAAGCGAAAGCATTGGGCGCTATGGCTCTGTTCGGTGAAAAGTATGGCGATGAAGTCCGTGTGGTCAAATATGGCAACTCTATCGAATTGTGCGGTGGTACGCATATCCCGGCGACCGGCATGATCGGTTCCCTGCGTGTGGTCGGCGAAAGCTCCATCGCGGCAGGCGTGCGCCGTATCGAAGCGGTAACGGCCGAAGCGGCTGAAAACTACACCTTCATGTTGCAGGATTCCCTACGTGAACTGCGTGCGATGTTCAACAATGTGCCGAATCTGTCTCAAACCATCAAGAAGGCCATCGAAGAGAATGCCGAACTGAAGAAGCAGGTAAGCGACTACGTGAAAGAGAAAGTGCAGTTGCTCAAGAAAGAACTGATCGCAAAAGCCGTTGAGCGCAATGGTGTCAAAGTGATCGCTTTCCGTGGCGAAGCCAGCGTGGATGCCATCAAGGATCTGGCTTTCCAGATCAAGGGTGAAAGCAATACGGAGGAAAAGGTTTTCTTCGTGGCTGGAATCAAAGACGGTGAGAAATGCGCGTTGATGGTTATGCTGAGCGAGCCGTTGGTGGCTGAAGGCTTGAATGCCGGCAAACTGGTGAAAAAGCGGCAAAACTGATACAAGGTGGCGGAGGCGGTCAGCCTCATTTTGCAACAGCCGGAGGTAAGAATGTAGCCGGACTGGGTGAAGCCATCGAACATATCTTGGACGCAGCCGGTCTGAAATAAGAAGAAAGAGACGTTTCCCCTGCAGGAAATGATAGTTTCATGCAGGAAAACTTTTGTTCCATGCCTATGAAGCTTTTGTTCCATAGGCATGGAATTTTCTTTTCCCTGTTTTGATAATCGGATAACATATAATACCTTTGTCGCAACGATTATAATAAAAAAGGACATTATGGCCGCTCAAAAGTAGTAATCAGCAAGGATCTCAAAGCCGATTTGCAGGCATTCTTTGCTTCCATGAGTTATGATAAACTCTTTATCCTGACCGATACGAACACGCAAGAAAAGTGTTATCCGCTGATAAAAGATATCCCAGCTTTGCAGGATACCCCGGTCATTACCGTGCAGGCGGGTGATACTCATAAAGACATCGAACAGGTCGCCTATATCTGGTCGCGTCTCTCGAACGAAGGGGCTTCCCGAAATTCGCTTTTGGTCAATCTGGGCGGCGGTATGATTACCGATATGGGAGGCTTCGCCGGTGCGACTTTCAAACGCGGACTGCGGACCGTCAATATCCCGACTACCCTGATGGCTTCTGTCGATGCGGCCGTGGGGGGAAAGACCGGGATTAACTTCAACGGTTTGAAGAACGAGGTCGGCTCTTTTTATCCACCCGAATGTGTCTTTATCGATTGCGAGTTCTTGCGTACGCTCGACCGCGACAACCTGCTTTCCGGCTATGCCGAAATGATCAAGCATGCGCTTATCAGTTCGATGGATATTTACGCTTCCGTCCTGCTGTTCGACCTCGACGCGAAGATCGATTATGCTTTTCTGAACAGGATGGTCGCCCAATCCGTAGCCGTAAAGGAACGTATCGTGGAGGAAGACCCGAAAGAGCACGGCATCCGTAAGGCGCTGAACTTCGGCCATACGATCGGTCATGCCTACGAAAGTTTGTCCTTTAAGAAGGACCGTCCTTTGCTGCACGGCCATGCTGTTGCCGCCGGTATTGTCAGCGAATTGTACCTGTCTCATAAAGTATGTGGTTTCCCGATGGAGAAACTGAGTCAGGTCGTCTATTATTTGAAGGAGTATTATCCGGCTTTCGTGTTCGATTGCAAGGATTATGATACCTTATACGAGTTGATGACGCACGATAAGAAGAATGAAGCGGGAATCATCAACTTCACCTTGCTTTCTCAAGTCGGTGATGTTCAGATAAATCAGCAGGTGAGTAAGGAGAAAATTCTCGAATCCCTGGATTTTTATCGTGAAAGCTTTGGAGTATAACGAAAATAGTTACCTTTGCAGCCGTAAAACAAAAACGGGGTGTAGCTCAGCCCGGTTAGAGTACGCGTCTGGGGGCGTGTGGTCGAAGTTCGAATCTTCTCACCCCGACAATAGCTGAGTAAATAAAAAGAGACTTACTTGTAAAAGTGAGTCTCTTTTTTATTCTTTATTGTTCAGCTGCTCCAACAGGTGGGGAGCGCATTTGAAATGAATGATGGTCCTGGGAGACAGCTGTACGGCTGTACCGTTTTTCAGGTTTCGTGCTGGGCGGCTGGATTGAAAACGAGGTTTGAATGAGCCGAAACCATGCAGGCAGATTCTTTGACCTCCTTTGACTTCCTGGATAATTAGTTTTTGCATTTCATCGATTGTCCGTTTGACATCTTTTTGTTTAATCCTGTTTTTGAGCCAGGATATTGATAAGCTGACTTCTGTTCATTTTAGTTTCGTTTGTAATAAAAGTATATTTCGTTCTATATGAAAATCCATTAGTGCCGGTCGGGTATAGTTTTTCTTGTGAAAAATAATTTACCCACCTCTTAAACCGGAGATTCAATGTTTTGTTCGGGAGGAGTTTATAAAGAAAAATTAATGCGGATATCTCCGTAAAATGAAAAGGTTTTTGATAAAAATGAAGGGGAGGGTTTGCTGGTTAAAGGTGTCTGTGGAAAAGCAAAAAAAATAGAATAGCCATAACAATCGTTATGGCTATTCCATTTTTTTATAATATGTCGACTTTCAGCTTCTTACCAGATTATCTGCGGCAAGAATTTGGAGATCGTTTTTTTAGTTCAACGATATTGATGGGCTTGGTGATAAATCCGTTGCTTCCGGCAGCACGGGCGGCTTCCATGTCATTTTCGAAGGCATAGGCGGACTGCATGATAATCGGTATGTTCGTGTCTTTCTTTCTAATCTCTTTCAGAGCTTCTATACCATTCATTTCCGGCATTTTTATATCCAGCAAAAATCAAATCGGCTCCTTTTCAGCAAAAACTTTCAATAGCTCCAAGCCGGTTCTGGCTTGCAGAACGTTACAGTGTCTTTTTAAAATGGTTTTTAATAGTAGGAAATTACTTTCCTCGTCTTCTGCGATCAGAATAGTTACATTGTAGTTGTCTTCGTTCGTGCCCATATCTTTTATATAATCTGTGAACAAATTTCAGCATTAATTTTTTACATAACCAAATAGAATAGAACTTATTCTATGTTTGGAGGTCCGTTCTCCTTGCTCATCATGGAATATCGTGAGACTGGGATCGGATTTGTTTTTCATGTTTATTGAAAATAAAAGGCTTGAAAGGTTGAAAAGATCCGAGGATGTTTGTATATTTAGTGCATGAAACGAAGCAGCAAGATTAAACTTACCGCTTTGAGGAATGGTTATTAATGAAGAACAAGTATAACTTTTAAATCAAACATCATGGGAAAGAGTCAATTAATTCACAACAACGAGTTTCATTTGATCAGTAAAGCTGAAATTCGCAAAGCTACAGGTAAATTGGTAGAATCATTGAATCTGGCGGCCGGTTCAACGGACGGGTTCGATATTTATAAGGTAGTGGACGCTTATTTTACGGACCTGGACAAGCGTCATGAAGTGAATGCTTTGTTGGGTATCGGCGAAAGTTGCCAATATTACGGTGAACAGGAACAGGTAGAGGAAGTGATCAAGGAGGTAGACTAAGAGCACTTTCTCTATTCTTTTTTTCAGGCAATAAAAAAGGAGATATCCGGATGGACATCTCCTTTTGTTTTATTTGAAAAGACGGTAATTATTTACCAGCCAATTTTTCTTTCAGGGCAGCGAGTTCTTCAATGTCACCCAGTGTAGTCTTTTCAACCGGACCGGTTACCATTGCAGATTCTTCTTCTTTCTTTCCAC
>VOFB01004800.1_pt1 | contig 33451 bp, 32 predicted proteins | sample 5384141 | NCBI WGS metagenome assembly VOFB01 (sample SAMN12384721, study PRJNA508395) | human gut metagenome | isolation source: healthy gut A | host: Homo sapiens | reverse complement strand
TCATCCGCAGCAAGGGCATCCAGCTGGAGAGCCTCGCCATCGTCGAGTCCATGGACAGCGCCACCGGTGAGATCGTGTTCCGCGACCAGCCGCAGCAGAGCTGAAAATATCGACCTTCCAAGACCGCCGTCCAGCGGTCTTTTCTTTTGCCCATTTTTACGCCCCGTCGAAGCTGTCGCCGTCCTCGGGAAGGTCGGCGGAAGTCTCGGCGTCGGAAGCAGGCGTATCCGGGACAGCGGCACGGGGACGCCTTTATAGACCAGCGTCTGCTCGAGGACCTCGGCGCAGACCGGGGCCGAGAGGCTGCCGCCCGCAGTCGTCCAGCTGTGGGGCTCGTCGAGGCAGACGAGGCACAAAAACTGGGGGTCGTCGATGGGAGCCACGGCCACAAAGCTGGCGATGCGGGCCTTCTCGTCGGCGCTGTCCAGCTTCTGGCTGGTGCCGCTCTTGCCGCCTACCCGGTAGCCCGCGATCCGGGCGTTCCGGCCGCCGCCGTAGAGGACGACGGCCTCCATCATCTCCCGCATGGTGCGGGAGGTCTCCTCTTTCAGCACCTGCCGCTTGCAGACGGGGGAGAGGTGGTCGATGACCTCGCCCTCCGGGCCGAGGATGTCCGAGACGACGTAGGGCTGCATCAGCCGCCCGCCGTTGACCACGGCGCAGACCGCCGACGCCATCTCGAGGTAAGAGATCTTGCTGCTCTGCCCGAAGGCGCAGGACGCCAGCTCCACCGGCCCCATCCGGTCGGCGGTGTAGTAGAGGCTCTTTTTCGGCTCGGCGGGCAGGTCGATGCCGGTGGGCGCGCGGAGGCCGAAGGCCGCAAAGTAGTCGCAGAACGCCTCTTTGCCCAGCCTTGCGCCGATTTGGATGAAGCTCTGGTTGCAGGAGTTCTCGAGGGCCTGAGTGACGGTCTGCGCGCCGTGGCGCTTGTGGTTGGCGCAGTGGAAGCGGGTGCCGGCCACCGAGATGCTCTCGCCGCAGTAGAAGCTGGAATTTTTGCTCACAGCTCCGGTGTCCAGCGCCGCCGCGCAGGTGATGAGCTTGAAGACGCTGCCCGGCTCGTAGAGGTCGCTGACGGCCTTGTTCCGCCACTGGGTCTGCTGGGCCAGCTGCAATGCCGCCGCCCGCTCGTCGCCGGAAAGCCCCTCTACGGCCTCCCGGGCGGCCTTGTCGGCCAGCACACGGGGCTGGTTGGGGTCGTAGGCGGGGGTGGTGGACATGGCCAGCACGGCCCCGGTGTTCACGTCCATGACGATGCCCACGGCACGGGCTGCGACGTGGTGTTCCTTTACCGCGTAGCCCAGTGCGTTCTCGAGGTAGTGCTGGATGTTGGCGTCGATGGTGAGCCGCAGGCCGTCCCCCTCGGTGGGGAAACGCTCGGTCTCATAGCTCTGCTCGAGGGTGTAGCCCCAGGCGTTCACCGCCGTGAGGACGACGCCGTTTTCGCCGGTGAGCAGGTCGTCATACTTCAGTTCGAGGCCCGAGACGCCCGCGTTGTCCACGTTGGTGAACCCCAGCACCGAGGCCAGAAACTCCCCCTGCGGGTACCAGCGCTTCGAGTCCTGATCGATACGGATGCCGGTGATGCCGTTTGCCTCGCAGAAGTCCCGCACGGCGTCGGCCATGGCCCGGTCTACCCGGTAGCGCAGGAGGCAGTCGTTGGAGCGGCGGTCGCTGAATTTCTCGAGAAGCTTCCCTTCGTCCAGCTTCAATATCTCGGCCAGCCCCTTGGCCGCGAGGGCGAGTTTATCCTCCGGCATCTCCCGGGGCGAGGCCCGGAGGGTCCAGCAGCTGCTGTTGGCCGCCAGAAGGACGCCGTCGGCGCTATAAACGCGGCCCCGGTCGGCGGGGACGACGGTGTCCCGCAGCTGCTGGCCCAGGGCGCGGTCGGTGTACCAGCCGCCGCCCAGCACCTGCAAAAATAAAAGCCGCACCGCCAGCCCGCAGCAGACCAGACAGAACACCCCCGCCACCAGCCTTGCCCGGGTGCGGAACGCCCGTTCCGGCAGGGTGCGCAGGGCGTCGGCGGGTTTTGGCGATTCGGACATGAGACAGCACCTCCCTTCCTGCAATCATATGCGCGAGACCCTGTGACTAGCCGTCCGCCCCGGTGCGTACACTAAAGGGAAGGGGGAGAGGATGAAGAAGAGGATCCTGCGTCCGCTGCCCGGCATGGACCTGCCGTTTCTGATATGGTGCTCACGCTGGTGGGCTTCGGGCTGGTGATGCTGGCCAGCGCGTCCAGCGCCGTGGCGCTCTACCGGCGGGGCGACGCCTGGGCCTATCTGCGGCCTCAGCTGCTCTACGCGGCGCTGGGGCTCTGCGGGATGTGGCTGGCCAGCCGGGTGGATTACCATATCTTCCACAAGCTGGCGTGGCCGCTGCTGGGGCTGTCGCTGATATTGCTGGCGGCGGTGCTCTTCATGCCCGAGTACAACGGCTGCAAGCGGTGGCTGGTCATCCCGGGGTTCGGCACCCTGCAGCCCAGCGAGATCGCAAAGTTCGCGGTGGTGCTGGTGTTTTTCCCACATCATCGCACTGAACCACGACCGGATGAAGGATTTCAGCGTGGGTGTCCTGCCCTTTGCGCTGGTGCTGGGGGTGGTGGCGGCCCTGATGCTGCTGGAGCCGCACCTGTCCGGCACCGTCCTCATTCTCGGCATCGGCGCGGTGCTGATGTTCGTGGGCGGTACGGGGCTGCGGTGGTTTTTGTTGGCAGGCGCGGGAGGCGTCGGGGCCATTGGTGCGGCGGTGGCCATCATGCCCGACCTCGTCCCCTACGCCGCCGACCGGCTCCGCTCCTGGCTCGACCCCTTCGCCGACCCGCTGGGCGACGGCCACCAGACCATCCAGAGCCTCTATGCCATCGGCTCCGGCGGGGCCACCGGCCTCGGTCTGGGGGAAAGCCGCCAGAAGCATCTTTTCGTCCCCGAGCCTCAGAACGACTTCATTTTCTCCATCGTCTGCGAGGAACTGGGCTTCGTGGGGGCCTGCGCAGTGGTGGGGCTGTTCGTGCTGCTGCTCTGCCGGGGCATCACCATCGCAGCCCACGCGCCCGACCGGTTCGGAGCGCTGCTGGTGGTGGGATTCGTGGTGCAGGTGGCCCTGCAGGCGGTGCTGAACGTGGCTGTCGTCACCAACACCATCCCCAACACCGGCATCTCGCTGCCCTTTTTCTCCTCCGGCGGCACCAGCCTCATGATGCTGCTGGGGGAGATGGGGGTGGTGCTGGGGGTGTCGAGGGGGGAGACGTAGAGCCCTCTCAGGCGCTCCGCGCCAGCTCCCCCGAAGGGGGAGCCATTGGCAGGCCGGGAAACTCTGAGCTGGACGCCGAAAGCTCAATATAGCGTAAAAGATAGTGCCTTGCTACAGAGGGCAGCCGCTTCTGGACAACGCACCTTGTCAAGCTGCCGTGAATCTCTGTAGCAGGGCACTACTGTTTCAGGTCAGCGCAAGCTTTGCTCGTCCAGCGTGGGCCTGCCCGTCACGCCAAAGCCTCCCCTACTAGGGGAGGTGGCACGGCGAAGCCGTGACGGAGAGGTTGTACGAAGGAAGGCTTGACCGTAGTCTCACAAATCTTTCAACAAACTCAAATCGTGACATCCGCCCCTGCTTTTGCATATCGTGGGGTATCTTTTGCGGAATGGGGGCTGCGGATATGACACAGCAGAGCGGGCGGATTTGGGTGATGGGTGGACGGCCGCTGAACGGCACGGCGGCGATACCGGCGGCGAAAAACAGCGTACTTCCGCTCCTTGCGGCGGCACTGCTCTGCCGGGGACCGGTGCGGCTGCGGGCCGTGCCGAGGCTGTCGGACGTGGAATGCAGCCTCGGGCTGCTGCGGGGCGCAGGGTGTGCTGCCTACTGGCAGGGGGCGGACATTGTGGTGGCCGGGATGCCCTCAAACAGCACCCTTCCGGGAGAAACCGCGGCACAAATGCGGGCCTCCATCCTCTTCTGCGCACCGCTGCTGGCGCGGCTGGGCCGGGCCGAGACTTCGCTGCCCGGCGGGTGCAATATCGGCGCCCGGCCCATCGACTTGCATTTGGAAGGTCTGGCCCGGATGGGGGCAAAGGAGCTGGACGCCGGAGGCGGGAAAGCTGGTGCTGGCCGCGCCGGGGGGGTCTCCACGGGGCCGACATCACCCTCCGCTTCCCCAGCGTGGGAGCGACGGAGACATTGCTGCTGGCTGCTGTCTGCGCCCGAGGCACCACCGTCCTGCGGGGCGCGGCCCGGGAACCGGAGATCTCCGACCTTGCCGAATTTCTGAACCGCTGCGGCGGGCGTATCGAGGGTGCGGGGACTTCCACGCTGCGCATCGAGGGGCGGCGGGGGCTTTCCGGCTGCGATTTTTCGCCTCTGCCGGACCGCATCTTCGCCTCTACGCTGGCCTGTGCCGCCGCTGCTGCCGGAGGGCGGGTGGAACTCACCGGATGCCCGCCCGCACTCTATGCGCCGGTGCTGGAAATTCTGGAACAAATGGGCTGCACTGTGGAGCGGGGCGCAGACCGGGCCGAGGTGGCCCGTTTCGGGCGGCTGTACGGGGCGGGCAGGGTCTTCACCGGGTGTACCCGGGATCTCGCCACCGACGCTGCGCCCCTGCTGGCCGCCGCCATGCTCTGCGCCGAGGGAGAGAGCAGCATCGAGGACGTCATCTTCGAGCGGCGGTTCGGCTGCGCGGAGGGCTTCGAGCGGCTGGGCGGGCGGGTAAAACGGTCGGGCCGGGTGCTCTCCGTCGGCCCGCTGCCGGAAAGCGGCCTCCACGGAGCCACCCTCACTGCGCCCGACCTGCGGGGCGGCGCGGCACTGGTAGTGGCGGCTTTGTCGGCACAGGGAAAGAGCTTTGTGGAAGAGACTCGTCATATCGACCGGGGCTATGCCGGTCTGTGGGAAGTCCTGGCTTCTTTAGGGGGACGAATTGGCAGAGAAATGCCGCCCCTTGACGCCGCTGTGAAAAAAATACCATCGAAAAAGCAAATTTATCTTGCATTCGAGGCCAAAAAGATGATACGATACTGTTATATAGTAGCAGTAATGTTGAGTTCTATCCTGCGCCAAGGCGCGGTCTACGATAAAATCCGATGGAGGACAATGATATGGCACTCATGCTCGACGAAGAAATGGACGAAAACGTAACGACGATAAAGGTCATCGGCGTGGGCGGCGGCGGCGGCAACGCTGTCAACCGGATGGTCAGCGATGGCCTGCAGGGGGTTGAATTCATCGCGATGAACACCGACCAGCAGGCTCTGGCCAAGAACCACGCTGCCACCAAGGTGCAGCTGGGTTCCAAGCTCACCAAGGGCCGCGGTGCGGGTGCCGACCCCGAGATCGGCCAGCGCGCTGCCGAGGAGAGCAAGGACGAGATCGCAAACGCTCTGAAGGGCTCCCAGATGGTCTTCATCACCGCCGGTATGGGCGGCGGCACCGGCACCGGTGCTGCTCCTGTGGTGGCCGAGGTGGCACACGACCTGGGCATCCTGACCGTGGGCATTGTCACCAAGCCCTTCTCTTTTGAGGGCAAGCGGAAGATGGGTCTGGCTGAGCAGGGCATCGCAAATCTGCTGATGCACGTGGACAGCCTCATCGTCATCCCCAACGAGCGCCTGAAGATGATCAGTCAGGAGAAGATCACCCTGATGAACGCCTTCCAGGCTGCTGATAACGTGCTGCGCCAGGGCGTGGAGTCCATCTCCGCCCTGATCAATGTGCCGGCCTTCATCAACCTGGACTTCGCCGACGTGCGCTCCATCATGAAAGACGCGGGCTACGCGCACATGGGCGTCGGCAGCGCCAAGGGTGCCGGCAAGGCTGAGAACGCCGCCAAGGCCGCGATCTCCTCTCCGCTGCTGGAGACCAGCATCGCCGGCGCACACGGCGTCATCATCAACATCACTTCCAGCCCCGACATCGGTCTGGAGGATGTCGAGACTGCCGCCGGCCTCATCACCCAGAGCGCACATCCCGATGCGAACATCATCTGGGGTACTGCCTTCGACGAGAACCTCTCCGATGAGATGCGCGTTACCGTCGTGGCTACCGGCTTCGACAACAAGGCCGCTGACGGCCTGCGCAGCACTGCTGGGTACTGCTGCCGCCGGTACGGCTCCCGGTGTGACGGCTTCTGCTCCGTCCGCTGTCTTCAGTGCCGAGGTCAACACTCCCTCCGCCGCTTCCGGCAGTGCTTCTGCCGCTAAGCCCGTGGAGGAGGAGAACAGCGACACCAGCTACTACGACGATCTGCTGGCGATCCTGAACAAGCGTAGATAAGCGCAAGAATAGAGAACCCCTTGCGCAGAAAAAAGCGGAAGGAGGCCGTACCGTGGAGCAGCAACAGACAAAGCTGCCGCTGGAGTGGCTGAGCAGCCGCCGGACGCCGGAGCTGCATCGGCTGGAACAGCTCTGCCGGGAGACAGCCCGGGAGCATCGCTGCGCCCAGCGCAGACTGCAGGAGGTGGAAGAGGCGATGGCATCCGAACAGGAGAAGTCATGCCCTGAGGCTCTGCTCGCTGCGTCCGGGCCGACTCAGCTCGAGCAGCTGAGCCGGAAGCTCAACGCGGCCAACGCTGAGCTTCGCCGCTATGAGACACGGATGTTCGCCTACGAGCGCACCATGCTGTCCCTGCGGAAGGAGAACGCCGAGCTGACCGCCCGGTGTGAGGAGCTGCGGAGCGAGCTGGACAAAATATCCACCGCCCCGCTGCAGCTGGAAGTTCCGTCCACACAGCCCGCGGTCCCGCTCCCGGAGACGGCTGCACAGACACCGCCTGCTGCGGACCGTCAACCGAAAACAAAGCTGGAACGACTCGGCGACGAGGTCCTGGCCGAGCTTTCGAAGCTGATGCCGTAGCCCTCTCCGTCATTGCTTCGCAATGACACCTCTCCCAAAGGGAGAGGCTTTGGCAGGCCGGGCCACTTCTTGCTGCCTGCTGAAAGCCTAATATAACGTAAAAAATAGTGCCCTGCTACAGAGATCAGCAGCAGCTTGACAAGGATATTGTTCCGAAGCTGCTGCCCTCTGTAGCAGGGCACTGCTGTTTTCATATAAAGAAACTTTGCTCGTCCAGCGTGGACTTTACCGGTACGCCAGTGCCTCCCCTTTGGGGAGGTGTCACCGAAGGTGACGGAGAGGGCTACCGCTGTTCCAGCAGATAGGTCGCCTCGAGGTCGGCGATGTGGAGCTTGACGGCAGAGGGTACTTCTCGAAGGCCCCCGACAGGGCAAAGCTGCCGCCCCGGACGGCGTCGTCGAAGCCGCCCATGTGCCAGCGGATGGCCACGGCTTCTTCCACCTTCAGCTTCATGAACCGCTCGATGAGGAAGACGCTTTTCTCGCCATGGCCGTAGGGGAACATGTCCTCCACGCTGTAGCTGGGGACTTTCTCCCACTGGCCCGTCGCCTCGTTTTTCACGTTGCGGGTGCCTTTTTTGTAGAAGTTGGCCTTGCACAGGTCGTGGAGCAGTGCGCAGATGGCGAAGGTCTCCTCGCTGTCCTCGTCCGGCGTGAAGAAGGTGCCGTGGAGCACGCGGTAGACGTTCAGGCTGTGCGCACACAGCCCGCCCTCGCAGGCCCCGTGGAAGCGGGTGGACGCCGGCGCGGAGAAGAAGTCCGTCTTGCTGTCCATCCAGTCCAGCAGCTTCTCGCTGCCGGGCCGGGTGACGTGGGTGCGGAATATCTCCAGAAATTCCTCGCGGTCTGTCATCTTACAGCTCCATATCCTCGAGGATGCCCTTCAGGATGGCCAGCTCGTCGTGGCTCAGGAGATGCCCTTTGCCCATGCGGGTGCCGTCCGGGGACCAGTCGCGGATGTCGTACTTGGGTTCGCCTTCGTTCCAGCTGATGAGGTTGAGCTGGCGCTCCCAGCCGCGGGGACGCTCTCCGAGGACTGCGATGCGTTCAACGATCTCGTATTTGATTTCTGCCATAGTGCATTACCTGCCTTTGCTTTGTTTGCTACCATAATAAAAGAAGTGCGCAAAGATTTCAACAGGTAATTGGAAAATAATTTCTGAATTTTACATCTCTTTCAACCGTAAGGCGCTTCTTCGCGCCACTCTACCAGCTGTAAAACGCCGCTTTCGTCTTCGTCCGGGCGCCGGGTGGGGGCTTTGGTGTGCTGCTGGGGGCCAAACAGCCCGCTGCCCGTACTGCGTCATTACCCCCGGGACCGGCCCGCCAGATACTCGGCGGCGTTCTTCTGCCGACAGGCGGTCGGGGTGCCGTCGGTCATGGGGATGCCGCAGTCCGGACGGGGCTGCGGGACTTCCGGCGGCGGGAGCTGCACATCCGGGCCGTCCGGCTGCGACGGCGGCTGCTGGGAGCCGCGACCCGGTTTTGGCGGTTCCGTGACGGGCGGCTGATCGGGTCCCGCGCCCAAAGGCGGGCTGACCACGCTGCTCGTCTCCTCCGGCGGGCCGCTCGGCCCGGGCGCATCCTCAAGCTCATGGCGGATGAAGGGCGTCAGAGATTCCATAAAAACACCTCCGCCCCTAGGGTGTGCGGAGGCGGCGGGGAATATACGGGGAATTTCATGCTATCTTTTCCACGCCTTTTCCCACAACTTTTCGACTGTTTTCTCAAAAAGGTTGACTTTTCGAACAAGGCAAACTACATTGAGTTGTAGATGCCGAAGAGAAATACAAAACAGGAAAGGAAGGAAAGAGGATTGACCGAAAAGAAACACCGCAGCGTTATCTTATTTGGCGAGTGGCAGCGCCCGCTGGGGGCGCTGTCACTGGAGCAGAAGGGGATGCTCCTGGACGCACTGCTGGCCTATCCCGAAGGGAAGCGGCCCGATTTCACCGACCCGATGCTCCGGATGGCGTGGACCTTTATGGAAGGGGGCCTCGACGAGAACGCCCGCAAGTGGGAGGAGACCCGCCAGCGCCGGGCCGAGGCGGGGACAAAGGGGGCCGAGAGCCGCTGGCACAGCGAAGAGCGTGGCAAAAATAGCAAATGCCATGCGCCGATGGCAAAGATGGCTGTATCTGGTTCTGATTCCGTCTCTGATACTGGTTCTGCATCTGATTCTGAGTCTGAGCCTGATATTGTCCTCCCGGATGGGGAGGCTGACTGCGCTGACGCGCCCCTCCCGCCCCGGGCGAGCCCGATTTTTGTCCGCCGGACGAGGGTGAAGTCCGGGACTACTTTATCCGGAAGAGCGGAACGGAGGCTCAGGCCGACCGGTTCCGAGCGTTCTATGAATCCAACGGCTGGCGGGTGGGCCAGAACCCCATGCGGAACTGGTAGGCAGCGGCCACGGTCTGGATGGCCCGCGACCGGGAGCGGCCGGCTCCCGCCGAGACGTATGTCCCGAAAAACAAGGCGTTCTATGCCACCCGCCCGCCTGAGCAGGCAAAAGACTTTCTGAAAGACGCGGCCCTGAGAAGGCAGGCGATGAGGAAGAGAAGGGAAGCGGTCACACGATGACCTCCACCGTGCTCCCCCGCTGCGGGCCTTTTTTACGACCACCTGTTTGTCGATGCGCTCCTTGAGCGCGGCGACGTGGGAGATGATGCCCACGAGGCGGTCGCCCTCGGTGAGGCCGGCGAGGACCCGGATGGCCTGCTCAAGGCTCTCGTCGTCCAGCGAGCCGAAGCCTTCATCGAGGAAGAGGGTGTCCAGCCGGATGCCCCCCGCCGCGCTCTGGACCTCGTCCGAGAGGCCCAGCGCCAGCGACAGAGAGGCCTTGAAGCTCTCGCCGCCGGAAAGGGTCTTCACGCTGCGGCGGGTGCCGTTGTAGTGGTCGATGACGCCGAGGTCGAGGCCGGACTGGCTGCGCTGGTTCTCGGCGCCCACCCGCTCCAGCTCGTACTGCCCGGCGGTCATCTGCATGAGGCGGGTGTTGGCGTGGACGAGGATGGCGTCGAGGTAGTTCATCTGGATGTAAGCCTCGAGGCGGATCTTCTGTTTGCTGCTGAGGGTGCCGCCCGCCGTGGAGGCGAGGGCGTTCACCCACTGCCAGCGGCGTTCCAGCTCCGCCCGGGCGGCGGCGTGCTGACGGTAGAGGTCAGCGGCCTTCCGGTTGGGCAGGAGGCGGGCCGTCAGGGCCTTTTCCTGAGCCGCAAGAGCGGTGCGCCGGGCCGTCAGGGCGTCCCGCTGGGATTCGAGGGCGGGCAGGTCGGCGGCTTCGCCCGCCTCCGTCTGCTGGGCCGTCAGGGCCGTGACTGCGGCCTCGGCAGCGCGTAGTCCTGCCGGGCCTTGGCCAGAGCCGACGCGGCGGCTTCCATTCCGGCCCGGAGGGCGCAGCGCTCGTTTTCCAGCCCGGCCAGCGCCCGGCGGGCTTCTTCCCGGCCGGCGGCGGGCAGAGCGGCCCGGGCCTCGGCACACTGGGCCTCCAGCGCCTTGGCGGAGGCAGACTGCCGGGCGGCTTCCTCAGCGGAAGCCCGTGCCTCGGCCTCGAGGGCGGAGCGCTGGGCAGTCTTTTTCTGCCGCTCGTCCTCCTGCCGGGCCTTGGCGGCGCGGTCGGCGGCATTCTGCTTCTGAGCCTTGTCGAGGGCTTCCTGTGCGGCGTGCAGGGCCTCGCTTTCTTCGGCCAGAGCCGTCTTTAAGAGCGAGACGGTCAGCTTCACCGGCCCCTCCGGCGAGGTGAACCGCTCCGGCAGCAGGGCCTCGGCGTCCCGGCGGAGAGTGGCTTTGGCCTCCCGGTCTGCGGCCACGGCCTTGGCGGCGGCCGCACTGGCTTCCTGTGCGGCGCGGTCGGCCTCGTCGGCGGACTGTCTGGCCGCGTCCACCCGGGCCTGCGTGGGGGCTTCGGCGGGCAGAACGGCCCGCTTCGGGTGATGGGTGCTGCCGCAGACGGGGCAGGGGGTGCCGTCCGTCAGCCCTTCGGCCAGCAGGCCCGCCTGCGCGTTGAGAAAGGCCCGCTCGAGGTGGTCGCGGAGGGCGTGGGCGCGCTCCTTTGCGTCGTCGGCGAGAAGATAGAGCTCCTGGGCCTGCCGTGCGGCCTGCCCCCGGCGCTGCCCCTCGGCGAGGCTCTGGGCCAGCTGCGCGAGGGCCGTCTCCCGCCGGGTCAGCTGTTCGGCTCGGGCCTCGAGGCTCACGTTCTCGGCCTCCGCGCCCCCAAGGGCGGCGAGGCTCTGCTCCAAAGCGGTCAGTTCTCCGTCCAGCTGCCCGAGGGCGGCGCGGCGCTTTTCAGCTCTGGCGTTCTCGAGGGCGGCGGCGTCCCGGGCGGCAGAAAGCTTCTTTTCGAGGCTGTCCAGCCCGTCGAAGGCCGCGAGGTTAGCTTTCGCCCGCTCGAGCTTCCCGGCCAGCGCGTCCAGCGCGGCGGCATCCCCGGCGTGGCGGGCCGCTTCGGCCTCGGCGGCGTCCAGAACGGGCCGCAGAGCGTCCTGCCGAGCCTGCGCGGCGGTCAGCTCGAGGCGGAGCTTCTCGGCCTGTTCGGCCCGGCCCAGCGTCTGCTGAAGCTTGTCCAGCTCTGCCTCGGCCTCAGTCCGGGCGGCGGTGGCGGCGTTCAGCGCCTGCTCCTGCCCGGCCAGCAGGGCGTCCAGAAGGGGCAGCACCCCTTCCGGCGACGCCTGCCCGCCCGCCTCGCAGAGGGGGGCCAGCTCGTCCAGAACGGCTCCATCGGCGTCCCCCTCGGCCCAGCTCAGGCCGGAGAGCAGCTGCCCGATGCGGACGCTCTGCTCCTCCCGCTGGCGGGTGAGGGCGGCGTTCTCGGCCTGCAGCCGCTCCTGGAGACGCTGGTAGGGCTGGGTGCGGAACAGCTTGCGGAAGATCTTGCTCCGCTCCTCGGTGGAAGCGTTGAGCAGCCGGGTGAACTGCCCCTGGGCGATCATGGCGATCTGGGAGAACTGGTTGTAATCCAGCCCGATGATGTCCACCACGGCGGCGGTGACGTCCTTGGCCCGGGTGACGGGCGGACGGCCGTCGGCGTAGGTGAGGCAGGCGTCGGCCTTTTCGGTGGTAAAGCCCTCGCCCCGGGCTTTCGGGCGGAGGTATTCGGGGTTGCGGCGGACGGTGCAGCGCTGCCCCCGCACCTCGAATTCCAGCTCCACGAAGGTGGGGGTGCCGGGCTCGGCGTACTTGCTGCGGAGCATGGCCCCTTCCCGGACGCCGCCGCTGGAATGGTCGTAGAGGGCGTAGGTGATGGCGTCAAAGATGGTGGTCTTGCCGGCGCCGGTGTCTCCGGTGATGAGGTAGAGCCCGCCTCTGCCCAGCTGGGCGAGGTCCAGAACGGTCTCGGCGGCGTAAGGCCCGAAGGCCGACAGGGTCAGTTTCAGGGGCCTCATGCTTCGTCCTCCTTCCAGATGTCCTCGATGAGCGATTGGCAGAACGCCGCCTGTTCGTCGGAGAGGGGCTGACCGTTCTGGGCTTCGTAAAAGGCCGCAAAGTGCTCGAGGGGCGTCTTGCTCTCGGCCCGTGCAGCGGCGTCGGGCGTCTCGGCAGCCCGGGTGCGGCGGTTGTCGTAGTCCAGCCGCATGAGGTTCGGGTAGATGACTCGCAGCCGGGCCAGCGCGTCGGGACGTCCTGCTCGTCGGTGAGGGTGATGTGGAGGTAGTCGTCCGTCGGCGTGCCGTCGTAGGCCCGGCGGTCGGTGAGCTCCATGTAGCTGCCCCGCAGCTCCCGCAGGTCGTGCCGGGGGGGAGGCGCGGCCTCGAAGCGGACGCTGCCCTTTTCGCCCAGGGTGACGAAGAGGGCGGCTTTGTGCTGATGGGCCTCGGAGAAGGAATATTTGAGGGGACTGCCTGCGTACCGGACGGTGTCCCGCCCCACCTTCTGGGGACTGTGGAGGTGGCCCAGAGCTACATAGTCGAAGCCCTCGAAGAGGGACGTCGATGCTGTCCACCCCGCCCACGCTGGGCTCTTCGCTCTCGCAGACCGCCGCCCCGGCCACGAATTGGTGGGCCACCAGCACGTTCCGGCGGGCGGGGTCGGGTGTACAGGCGTTCAGCACACAGCCGATGGCGTCGTTGTAGCTCTCGATCTTCTCGTCCGGGAAGACATGCCGCACGGCGGCGGGCTTCAAAAAGGGCAGGAGCCAGATGTCCACCGGGCCGTATTCGTCCGTCAGGGTGATGGGCGCGGGCGGCGCGGCAAAGACCGGGCTGACGTACACCCGGCTCCCCGCCAGCAGCCGTGCGCCGAAGGCGATGCGGTCTGCCGAGTCGTGGTTGCCGCTGACGGCAAAAACGGGCAGTCCCCGCGCCGCAAGCTCGGTGAGGAACCAGTCCAGCAGCCGCACCGCTTCGGCGGGCGGCACGGGCTTGTCGTAGAGGTCGCCTGCCAGCAGAACGCCGTCTACGGGCCGGGCGTCCAGCAGGGAGAGAACCTGCTCTAAAATGTATCGCTGGTCGTCCAGCATGGAGAATTCGCAGACCCGCTTGCCCAGATGCAGGTCGGAGAGGTGAAGGAAACGCATGGGGACACCGCCTTTCGTTGGGATGATTTTATTATAGGAGAGTTGGGGGCGTTTGTCGAGGGGGCAACGGCGACGACCGCCGCCAGTGGCGGAAACAGGGAGGAGCTGTTGGGGCCGCGGCCAGCAGGATGCGAGGCCCGCACCAAGGGCCGAAGCAGACGCTGGGAGCCGCAACCCGGGTGCGAAGCACCTCTGGCGAGCCGGGCAGGCCCACGCTGGACGCTGAAAGTTTTTTTGATTTCGGAAACAGTAGTGCCCTGCTACAGAGGGCAGCGGCTTCTGGACAATCGCATTTTGTCAAGCTGCTGTGAATCTCTATAGCAGGGCACTCTATTTTGCGTTCCATTAGGCTTTAGGCGTCCAGCTCAGGGTGACCCGGCATGCCAAGGCCTCCCCTCGATAGGGGAGGTGGCACGCCGAAGGCGTGACGGAGAGGTTTTTCCTTCACATCACGCGGCAGGGAACATCTTTTCCCAGGTGTCCTTGCCCACGGAGCCGTCGGAGGTCAGGCTGTGGCGGGTCTGGTAGCGCTTGACGGCGGCGACGGTGCTGGCACCGAACTTGCCGTCGGTGGTGAGCCGTTCGCCCTCGGTGTTGAGCTTCTGCTGCACCAGCCGGACGCAGCCGCCCGCGCTGCCGCTCCGCAGCACGATGCCGGGGTAGGGGACGGTGAGGCCGTGCCTGGCCGTGTAGCGGGCGTAGAGCACGTTCCAGGTGTTCGCGCCCACTTTGCCGTCCTCTTTGAGGCCGTACCGGAGCTGGAACTCCCGGACAGCCTTCTCGGCGTTTGCGCCGAACTTTCCGTCCACGGTGAGGGCGGCGTACCAGGTGCAGCTGTCCCGGATGCCGTTGAGCCAGGTCTGCACGAGGGCCACGTCCGGGCCGGAGCTGCCGCGCCGGATGAGCGAGTAGTAAGCAGGAATTGCCATAGTGTTGTCACACTCCTTCCGCGCTCATCCTATGCGGCGTGCCGATGGCCTGTTCACCCGGCCAGCACCACGTCCTCCCGGGGCGCGGTGAGGCCGCCCCACCACTCCACGAACCGGAACCGGACGATATACTCCCCGCAGACAAGGTCATTTTCGGCAGGCGTGTCGTACCCGCCGCAGGTTGACCGGCAGAGACCCGGGTAGAGCACACACCACCAGTTCCGGCCTGCCCGCCGCGCCCGATGTCCAGCCGCACCGCGTCGTACCGCCCGGCGGGCAGAGCTCCGCCGTCATAGCGCCGGGTGGGGAAGTACATATTCACGAGGCAGGCTTTCACCGGTGCGCGGATGCCGAGAGAGGCCAGTGTCTGGCGGGCCGTCAGCTCGAAGCGGACGAGGTTTTCCGCCGCCCACGCCCGGGCATCGGCCCGGCTGTCCGCCGGGCAGGCTTCGTCGGTGAGGGCCAGCACGGCGTCCCGGACAGCCAGCTTCGCGCTCTGGTCTCGCACGGAGTCGGTATCGGCCCGGATGTGGAGCCGCAGGGTGTCGGCGGCAAGCTGGTCGGCGGTGGTGAGCTGGCTCTGCGCCCAGCCTGCCCCCAGCGACAGCAGAAGACAGAACAGCAGCGAGGCGCACAGCGCCCCCATTTCGCGGCGGGATAACATAAAAAACAGGCCCCCTCTTGGAAAGTTTATCCAGAGGATGGGCCTGTTGAAAGCGTTTTATACAGAGGAAATGAGCCTTTGGGCAGTCTGAAAAACCTTCCGTCAAACGGGGAGGCTTTGGCATGCCGGGTCACTCTGAGCTGGACGCCTAAAGCCCAATGGAACGCAAAATAGAGTGCCCTGCTACAGAGGACAGCGGCTTCGGGACAATGTTCCTAAGCTGCTGCTAGTCGACAGCAAGGCACTACTGTTTCCGAAATCAACCTTCAGCGTCCAGCGTGGGCCTGCCCGGCTCGCCAGTGGTGCTTCGCACCCGGGTTGCGGCTCCCAGCGTCTGCTTCGCTGTCGCTTGCATCCTGCTGGCCGCGGCCCCAACAGCTCCTCCCTGTTTCCGCCGCTGGCGGCGGTCGTCGCCGTTGCCCCTCTAGGGGAGCTGTCTGCGAAGACTGAGAGGTTTTTACGAAACAGCGCTCAAAAAGAAGACCCCCTTTCGGAGTTGCAGCTCCGTGAGGGGGTTTTCTTCTGCTTTGGTGAAATGTTATGCAAAGTTTGCTTTTGTACTTTTATTATATGCTATTCTACGCAAAAGTCAAGCGGTGCGCAGAAAGTTTATAAAGAGCGCTCAGTTCTTCAGCGACTGCATCGGGGCGGGGAGTCTGCCGCCGCGGTTGATGAAGACGGAGGGGTCACGCTGGTTGACCGGCATGATGGGGCCGTAGCCCAGCAGGCCGCCAAGTCCAGCACTTCGCCCGCCTTGCGGCCGATGGCCGGGATGACGCGGACGGCGGTGGTCTTGCTGTTGACCATGCCGATGGCGGCTTCGTCGGCGATGAGGGCGCTGATGACGGCAGGGGTGGTGTCGCCGGGGATGATGACCATGTCGATGCCCACAGAGCAGACAGCCGTCATGGCCTCCAGCTTCTCAATGGTGAGACAGCCGCACTCGGCGGCGTGGATCATGCCGTCGTCCTCGCTGACGGGGATGAAAGCGCCTGACAGGCCGCCGACGTGGTTGGAGGCCATGACGCCGCCCTTCTTGACGGCGTCGTTGAGCAGGGCAAGGCAGGCGGTGGTGCCGCAGCAGCCGCAGGTCTCAAGGCCCATCTCCTCGAGGATGTTGGCCACGCTGTCGCCCACGGCGGGGGTGGGGGCCAGCGACAGGTCGATGATGCCGGCGGGTACGCCCAGCTCTTTAGAGGCGAGGTTTGCCACCAGCTGGCCCACGCGGGTGATCTTGAAGGCGGTGCGCTTCACCAGCTCGGCCACCTGGTCGATGGGGGCATCCTTGGGCAGCCGGGCCAGCGCGGCGCGGACCGCGCCGGGGCCGGAGACGCCGACGTGGATCTCGCAGTCGGGCTCACCGGGGCCGTGGAAGGCACCCGCCATAAAGGGATTGTCCTCGGGTGCGTTGCAGAAGACCACCAGCTTTGCGGCGCCGATGCACTGACGGTCGGCGGTGAGCTCGCTGGCCTTCTTGACGGCCTCGCCCATCAGCTTGATGGCGTCCATGTTCAGGCCTGCTTTGGTGGCACCGATGTTCACCGAGCTGCAGACGATGTCCGTCTCGGCCAGTGCGCGGGGGATGGACTCGATGAGGCGCAGGTCGCCCGCCGAGAAGCCCTTGTGGACGAGGGCGGTGTAGCCGCCCACGAAGTTGACGCCCACCTTCTTGCCGGCGGCGTCCAGCGTCTTGGCAAAGTCCACCGGGTCGGCGTCCGGGCAGGCACCCAGCAGCATGGCGATGGGGGTGACGCTGATGCGCTTGTTGATGATGGGGATGCCGTACTCGGCGCTGATGTGCTCCACAGCCGGAACGAGCCGGGCGGCGCGGGTGGTGATCTTGTGATAGATTTTTTCGCAGGCTTTCCTGGGGTCCGGGTCGATGCAGTCCAGCAGGCTGATGCCCATGGTGACGGTGCGCACGTCCAGATTGTCCTGCGTGAACATCTCGATGGTCTCGAGGATGTCGCCGGTGTTCATCATGCTCATAGTAGTTTGCCTTTCTCTTGTAGCATGCTCTTCGAAGGCTCTCCCTCTGGGAGAGCTGGCGCGAAGCGCCTGAGAGGGCAAGGCCCACCTCCCCCGGTGAGATGGAGCAGCTATGCAGCGATAAGCAGGCTCTTTGTCAGCATCCTTGCCCTCTCCGTCATTGCTTCGCAATGCCACCTCTCCCAAGGGGAGAGGCTTTTGTCAGATGGTGTGCATCGCGTCGAAAACTTCCTGGCGGGTGAGGTTGATCTGCATCCCCATCTCAGCGGCCAGGGCGTCCATCTTCTGGTGCAGCTCCTCGTGGGAGACGCTGCACTTGGAGATGTCCACCAGCATGATCATGGCGAACATGCCCTGCAGGATGCTCTGGGTGACGTCCTCGATGTTGATGTTCAGCTCACAGCAAAGGCCCGAGACGCGGGCGACGACGCCCACGGTGTCGTGGCCGATGACGGTAATGAATGCTTTCATAATTCCTACCCCTTTTTTGTAATGTAGCCTCTCAGGCGCTTCGCGCCAGCTCCCCCATAGGGGGAGCCACTGGCGTGTCGGGCAAGCTCACGCTGAACGAGCAAAGCGCGCCGTTTCGGAAACAGAAGTGCCCTGCTGTCTGGATTGGCGGCAGCTTGACAAAATTTGCTTGTTCAGAAGCTGCTGCCCCCGTAAGCGGGGCCCGCCCTCTGCGTTTTGTCGGGCTTCCAGCGGTCAGCTCAGAGTGGCCCGGTTTGCCAATGGCTCCCCCTCTGGGGGAGCTGTCACTCCTGCGGCGTGACTGAGAGGGCAACTCCAGTATAGCAGATTTCACGAAAAATGAACACTCTTTTTGGAAAAAAGAGAAGGGGAGAAGGGCAAAAGAATGTCTATCACCGGCAGAACTTGCAAAAACCAGATGCAAACTGCCGGGCAGTGTGCTATACTTATCTATAAATATCGCCACAGGCTGAACAAAGGAGAGACAACGATGGAACAGCTTCTGAAGATCCTTGAAGACAATGCCCGGATGTCGGTGGAGGACATCGCGGCCATGCTGAATAAATCCCCCGCCGAGGTGGCGGCTATGATAGACCTGGCCCGGGCGCAGGGGCATCATCAAGGGCTACAAGACCCTCGTGGACTGGGAGAAGGCCGGCGTGAACCGGGTGGAAGCCGTCATCGAGCTGAACGTCAGCCCCAAGAAGAGCCGCGGCTTTGACGAAATTGCCGCCACCATCGCCTCCTTCGACGAGGTGGAGAGCGTGCTGCTGATGAGCGGCGGCTACGACCTGCAGCTGGTCATCAAGGGCCAGACCTTCCAGGAGATCGCCCTCTTTGTGGCAAAGCGGCTGTCGCCGCTGGACGACGTGCTGTCCACGGCCACCCATTTCGTGCTCCGCACCTACAAAAAAGAGGGCCGTCTGTATCAGGACGAAGAAATCGATGAAAGAGAGTGCACCGTGCTGTGATGGATTACGATAAACTGATCGCGCCTGCCGCTGCGGCCATGCGCCCCTCCGGCATCCGCAAATTCTTCGACCTCGCCGCCGAGATGCCCGAGTGCATCAGCCTCGGCGTCGGCGAGCCCGACTTCAAGACCCCCTGGGCCGTCCGCGAGGCGGGCATTGAAAGCCTCGAGCATGGCCGCACCCGCTATACTTCCAACGCGGGCTTGAAAGAGCTGCGGGCTGAGATCGCCCGCTACCTCGACCGCCGGATGGGCCTGAAATACGACCCGGCAAAGGAAGTCCTCGTCACCGTCGGCGGCAGCGAGGCCATCGACATGTGCATCCGCACCCTGGTGCAGGCTGGCGATGAGGTCATCATCCCGGAGCCATGCTTCGTCTGCTACGAGCCCATCACCACCCTGTCCGGCGGTGTGCCGGTCCATGTGGCCTGCCGTCAGGAGGATGAGTTCCGCCTCCGGGCCGACGCCCTGAAAGCCGCTATCACCCCGAAGACCAAGCTCCTCATCATGCCCTTCCCCAACAACCCTACCGGCGCGGTGATGGAGCGGGAAGACCTGGAGGCCATCGCGGAAGTCCTGCGCGGCACCAACATCATGGTGCTGTCGGATGAGATCTACGCCGAGCTGAACTACGGCCTGCAGAACCACGTTTCCATCGCCACGCTGCCCGGCATGGCCGAGCGGACGGTGGTGGTCAACGGATTCTCCAAGACCTACGCCATGACGGGCTGGCGGCTGGGCTATGCCTGCGGCCCCGCGCCCATCATCAAGATCATGACCAAGATCCACCAGAGCGCTATCATGAGCGCCCCCACCACCAGCCAGTACGCCGCCATCACGGCCCTCAAGGACTGCGACGGCGAGATCGAGCGGATGCGCAACGAGTATAATATGCGCCGCCGCCTCGTGGTGAAGAGCTTCAACGATATGGGCCTGAGCTGTTTTGAGCCGCGGGGCGCGTTCTACGCCTTCCCCTGCATCAAGTCCAGCGGCATGAGCAGCGAGGAGTTCTGCACAAAGCTTCTGGAGCAGAAGCATGTCGCCATCATCCCGGGCAACGCCTTCGGTGCGTCCGGCGAGGGCTACGCCCGCGTGTCCTACGCCTACAGCGTGGAGCACCTGATGGAGGCTATCCGCCGCATCCGGGAGTTTTTGAACGAGAACTGTAAGTGAGGAGGAAAAAACCATGCGCGATCGTGTGACGGTCCTGGCCCCGGCCAAGCTGAATCTGGCGCTGGACGTGGTGGGCATCCTGCCCGGCGGCTACCATGCGCTGGATATGACCATGCAGGCCATCTCGCTCTACGAGCGGGTGGTCATCCGCCGCAGTCCCTACCTCGATCTGGCCCTGCCCGGCAGCAAGGTCAAGCCCGGCCCGGGCAACACCGCCATCAAGGCGGCGCTGGCTTTCTTCCACTATACGGGCCTGCTGGCGGGTGCAGACATCACCGTCTATAAGAGCGTCCCCGTCCGGGCCGGTATGGCCGGCGGCAGCGCCGACGCTGCGGCTGTTCTGGTGGGCCTGAACGAGCTGTACGGCGCCCGCCTGTCCATGAGCGAGCTCTGCGCTCTGGGTGTCAGCATCGGCGCAGACGTGCCCTTCGCCCTCATGGGCGGCACCTGCCGGGTGCAGGGCCTCGGCGACCTTATCAAGGCACTGCCGCCCCTGCCCGAGTGCTGGTTCACGGTGGTGATGCCCGGCTACGGCATCTCGACGCCGGAGGCTTTCGCGGCCTACGACAAAGTCGGCAGCAGCGTCCACCCCGACTGCGCCGCTCAGGAAGCCGCCATCCGGGCGGGCGACCTGGACGCTGTCTGTGCCGCTGCCGGAAACGCCCTCGAGGAGTGCAGCGGGGCTAAGGACAACGAGGCCATCAAGGCCGCCCTCCGGGAGAACGGAGCCGTCACCGCCCTCATGACCGGCAGCGGCGCGGCGGTCTTCGGCGTGTTCCGCACCGAAGCCGCCGCCAAAGCCGCCGCCGACGCCCTCCGCGCCCGCTGGCCGCAGGTCTATACGGCCCAGCCCGTCAGGGGAGGGCGGCGGTCGTCGTTGCCCTCTCCGTCAGCCCGCTGACCCTCGAAATGACGGAGAGGTTATTCATAAACCCTCCTTCCCGTCGGGCATACTGCCCAAAGGAAGGAGGGTCTTTTTTGTGCAGACCTTTATAAAATCTGTCTCATCCTCATGATCGTCGGCGGCATCAACTGGGGTCTTGTGGGCCTGTTCCAGTTCGACTTCGTCGGCTGGCTGCTGGGCGGCAGCGCGTCCATCTGGTCACGCATCGTGTTCACGCTGGTGGGTGTGGCCGCTGTCTGCGGCATCCCGGGCCTGTTCACGGACGAGACCGGGGAATAGAGACAAAAGAAAAAGGCTCTCATGCCGGCAGGAAATACGGCACGAGAGCCTTTTTGAAAACCTATAAAGAATCCCGCCCGGTCGTCTGCGGCAATCAAACCTACCCTTGCGGACAGGTGGGTGCTCTGTCTCCGGTTTCGCGCTTCCTCATCGAGCCTTCATGGTCGACCCATGACGGGGAGGTCTGCAATCCACCGACGAACTCCAAGCTCCCGTTGGATGATTAGTAGGATCATATAAACCGCAACAAATCGCGCCGGGCAGGAAGTCTTTGCTGAAAGATCACTCGATCTCGAACTGGTCGCTCAGACGCTTCTCGAACAGCTTGCTGACTTCCAGCAGGGTCTCATCGTCCTCGACCACGTCGAGATACTCGCCCTCGTCGTCCTCGCCGACGCTCAGGATGACCAGCTGGGCGTCCTCGTCCAGGTCTTCCTCATTCTCGGCGTATTCGACAACGGCCAGGTAATGCACGCCCTTATGGTCCAGAGCGTCGATCACTTCAAACGTGACCTCATTGCCGTCCTCGTCCTCAAGGGTCATCAGGTCGGGCTGATATTCCTCTTCGGTCTCAGCGGCGGACTTGTTCATATCTTCTGCCATAAGTCGCGTTCTCCTGTCAAATATCTAAAAAATGGGATAACTGTCACACCCTGCCCGCTCTGCTCCCTCTGAGCTGTGGGTTCCGGGTACGCCTATAGTGTAGCGTTTTTTTGCCCGCTCGTCAAGATGTTTTTCGCATAGAAATCCAATAACAAATTTTCACGCTTTTCCCTCTCGCTTCCCGGGCCGGAATGTGATATACTATAGCGATAGCTTTTGAAAAGCCATCGTTGCTATAATATATGGACAGGGAGGCCCGATCATGAGAGCCTTGGAAAAAATAATAGCGGCACTGGCCCTGACGGCAGTTCTGGCCGGATGCAGTGCACATAATATCCTCTCCAGCATCCAGGGCGGAAAGGCCGGCACGGTGCAGACGGTCAGCCGCCCGGCGGAGTCGGCAGAGCTGCAGTTCACCCACCCGGCGGCGGGGGACACCATCGCGGTGTTCGATACCTCGGCAGGCGTGTTCAAAGCAGTGCTCTTTTCCACCGAGGCCCCACAGGCCGTGCAGAACTTCACGACATTGGCTCAGCAGGGCTTTTACAACGGCCTGACCGTCACCCGGGCGGAGAAGGACTTCGTGGTGGAGGCCGGGCAGGGCGCGGACGGCAGAGGCACCACCATCTGGAACGGGAACCGTTTCTCCGCCGAGACCACCGATAAGCTCCACCACTATTCCGGCGCACTCTGTGCGGCAGCGGACGCCTCCGGCGACTGCGCCAGCGTCTTCTATGTCATGGAGACCCTGCCGGGCAGCAGTTCGGTGACGCAGGAGCTCATCGACCAGATGAACGCCGCCGGCTGGCGGGCCGACGTGGTGAGCGCCTACCAGACAGCGGGCGGCGCACCCTACCTCGACTACACCGACACCGTCTTCGGGCAGGTGTACGAAGGGATGGAAGTCGTGGACACCATCGCCCAGACCGGCGTGGATGAAGATCAGCGCCCGACGGAGGCTGTCACCATCAACAGCGTGAGCATTGAAACGTATCAGTAAAAAACGAAAGGGACGCGGAAGCGTCCCTTTCGTTTTTGGTGTATCTTTTGTCGAAAGCTATGATATAATGAGAATGCGGTTCATCCCCGCTATCCTTACGGGAAAGGGGGTGAAGGATGTGGAGTATCTATTTATGTTCTTGGTGTCGGTCTCGGCAAACATCGTAGGACACGTTGTTTGCAAGTGGCTTGACCGGCACAGCGATGACCGTAAGCCCGACTAAATAAGAACCCCTTGGAGATTCCGGCCCGAGGGGGTTCTTCCTTTTGGGGTGTTGGACGTGGTATTTATGTTCCTGACTCTAGTATACGCGATTTATCGGAGAAGTCAAGCGCCGCACAGAAAATTTACAAACCACTTGGAGATCTTAGACCTCCCCCGGGTGCTCTTTCCGCCACTGGATGTAGTCGTCCAATATCACCATCGCCCAGACCGGCGTGGACGAAAATCAGCGCCCCACCGAACCCATCACCATCAACAGTGTGACCATCACGAAATTTGAATAAGAAGCTGCTTTTCCGCCCTCCGGGCGGTGGGACGGCTGCAAAAAAATCACCCGCCAACTGGCGGGTGATCTGCGTTTATGGGGAAATCAGACGAGATGCGGGGAAAATCGGGAAGAAATCAGAGATTCCTGCCCACCCGCAGGGAGATGGCAACATAAGTCTGCCCGCGAATGGTCCGGGCCACTACGCCTGCCTTGGTATAGTTGCCGTTCAGGGCAAAATCCAAGGCTTCGTTTTGATCGTTGCCTTTGATTTGATCGATGATCTTCTGCAGCGTGGTATCGTTGTAGTCGTATTTAGCGACCAGAGTGAGGGTGGCGTTCTTATTGTCGCCGTCCCACTTGGCATCCACCTTGTTGAACACTGTGTACCCAAAGGCATCGAACTTCAACGTGGCATCTAGGTCATCCAGACGGGCGTTTGCAACAGTACGCATCCCATCGTCATTGGCCAGGGGCTCGGCGCGGCCGTTGTTGATGGCCCGCATCACCTTGGCTTCGGCTTGGGCCTCCGGGCCGGAGGAGCCTCCGCCGCCACCGCTGCAGGCGGTCAGGAGCAGAAGGGTCAGTGCACCGGCCAGAAGCAGGGCAGTCAGCTTTCTCAGTTTTGTCATGTGGGTCGCCTCCAATCGTTTTTGTTTTGGTGAGTCCAGTTGTTTTTTCTCATGAAGAAGCGTCCTCTCCGGCCATCTGGTCAGGGGTTCTTCTACCCTCATTTTATCGGAGAAGAGCCGGTGCTGTCAAGCTGGAAAACTATACAAATTCGGCTCAGGAAAATTGTGAAAACAAACCGGAAAACGACGATTTTCTGTGGACTTTGCAACAAACTGTCCGGACTTCGCAAAGAAACTTTGCCACAGGGGCGGCGGGGGCGTTCAGACCTCCCCCGGGTGCTCCTTCCGCCACTGGATGTAGTCGTCCAATATCACCGTCGCACTTACCGAGTCGAGGATGCTTTTCCGCTTTGCGCCGAAGGTGCCGCTTTCGTCGAGGAGGTCGGCAGCGGCGCAGGTGGTCTGGCGCTCGTCCCACATCCGGACGGGCAGGCCGCTCCAGATCTCAACGGTCTTGGCCAGCTTGCGGCTCTTGCGGGCGCGCTCGCCCTCGGTGCCGTCCATGTTCAGCGGCAGGCCGATGACGATGAGCTCGGCTTCGATCTCCTTTGCCACCTCGCAGACTCTGGCGGCAACTTTGTCACGGGCCTTGACGGTGATCTGAGGCGTGATGGGGGAAGTCAGGAACTCGGTGCGGTCGCAGGTGGCGAGGCCGGTGCGGCTGTCGCCGTAATCTACTGCTAAAATTTTCATGCAGGTGTCCTCTTTCTGAGATGATTTTTTCTTCATTGTACCACAGAATAGATGTCGCTGCAATTTTGTGGTGCAATGATAGCTGATGTTAAGTCTGAGCGCGAGGCCCGGTCTTTTGCGCCATATTGGGCCTCAGGCGTCCAGCACGACCAAAACCGGCTTGCCAATGGCTCCCCCTTTGGGGGAGCTGTCACGCCGCGGCGTGACTGAGAGGGCAAGGACGCGGACAGCGAGACTCAGGCGCAGCGATGGTATCGCCCTGACAAAGGCTTCTGCTTATCGCTGTGCGGTGGTTCTGTCATGCCGGGCTAGCCCTCTCCGTCACCTTCGGTGACACCTCTCCCAAAGGGAGAGGCTTTTGGCTCCCACGATAAAAAACTGACCCAACGGAGAGATTCACCATGTTAAAACTACTTTTAGGCGGCTCTGGCAGCGGAAAGACCACCCTGCTGTACCAGCGCATCCGGGCGCGGGCCGAGGCGGGGGAGAAGAGCATCCTGCTGGTGCCGGAGCAGTTCACCTCGTCCACCGAGGGCCGCATCCACCGGGAGCTGGGCGACGCGCTGAGCGGACTGGTGGAGAGCTTTTCCTTCACCAGCCTCGCCGAGCATATCCTGTCGGCGGAGGGCGGCTCTGCCGTCCAGACTCTCAGCGACGCGGGCCGTGCCGTGCTGGTGCGCCGCGCCCTCGAGGAACTGCAGGACAACGTCCATTACTATTACCGCCACCGCCGCTCGGCGGCGTTCTGCCAGATGGCGGCGGAGACCATTGACGAGCTCAAGAGCGCGGGTCTCTCGGGCCAGCAGCTCTATGAGCTGGCGCAGGACTGCGGCACCGACAGCGCCAAACTCAGCGAACTGGCCCTCATCTTTCAGGGCTACGAGACCCTGCTGGCCGGGACAGGCATGGACCCCTCCGACCGGCTGGAGCTGGCCGCATCCCGCCTCGAGGCCGCACTGGCCCGGGGCGAACTGCCGGAGTTCCTGCGGGACAGGGCCGTCTTTATCGACGAGTTCGACACCTTCAACGCCCCGAAAAAGCGGCTGATGGGCGCCCTGCTGGCCTCGCTGCCCACCGTGACGGTGGCCCTCTGCGACGACGGCACCCCTCTCGTGCCGGGGGACATGAGCCTTTTCTCCGGCGCGAAGCAGGTGGCGGCGCAGCTGCGCCAGCTGGCCCGCCGGAACGGCACTGCGGTGGCCGTGCCGGAACTGCTGCGCCGGGATATGCGCCACGCCGACGCCCCCGGCCTCGCCGCAGCGGCCCAGCTGCTGGCCGCGGGCCGGTGTGACCCGCCTCCGGCCTGTCCGGAAATAAAATTATTCGCCGCTCCCAGCCGGGAGGAAGAAGCCCGCGCCGCCGCTGCCGCCATCCGCCGCCTCATGCGGCAGGGCGTCCGCTGCGGGAAGGTGGCGGTGGTCTGCCGCGACATCTCGAAATACCGCGCCGCCGTGAAGTACGAGTTCCGGATGGCGGACATCCCCCTCTACTGCGACGAGCCGACGACGCCCGAGTTCAGCGCCCCGGCCACGGCGGTGCGGTGTCTGCTGGCCATTGCCCGGGGTGCAGAGCTGACGGAACAGCTCACCACCCTGGCCAAGACCGGCCTCTGCGCCCTCACCGAGGAAGAGATCTGCGCCCTTGAGAACTACGCCTACACCTGGTCGCCGAATGCGGCGGCGTGGCGCGCGCCTTTCGAGAAGAACCCCCGGGGCTTTGGTGATGTGGAGCCTACCGACGAGGACAGAGAAAACCTCGCCCGGGCCGAAAAGGCCCGCTCCCTTCTCATCACCGCCGCCGACGGCCTGCGCGGGAAGCTCCGCTCTGCCAACGCCGAGCAGATGAGCCGCGCTCTCTACTTCTGCCTGAAGGAGCTGGGCGCGGAGGACGCTCAGGCCGCGCAGGTGGAGGCCATCCGGGCCGAGCGGGGCATCCCCGCCGCCGAGGAAGCCGCCCGGGAGTGGAACGTGGTCATGGGACTGCTGGACGAGATGGCAGGCCTGCTGGGCGGCCAGAGCGTCACCATCCCCGAGTACGAAGAGCTGTTCGGGCTGCTGCTGCGCTCGTCCGACCTCGGCCACATCCCCCAGACGCTGGACGCCGTGGTGCTGGCCAGCGCAGGCAAGATGCGCCTTGACGCACCGGACTATGTCTTTGTGCTGGGCCTCTCCGAGGGCGAATTCCCCGCCGCGCCCGGCGAGACGGGCCTGCTGACCCACGCCGACCGCGACGCCCTGATGGCGCAGGAGATCGAACTTCCGGACTGCTTCGAGAACCGGGTGGTCCGCGAGCAGGTCTGCTTTTATAAGGCCCTCACCGCCCCGGCCAGAGGCCTCTGGCTCAGCTGGCCGAAGGGGCAGGGCCAGACCCTCTGCGCCGCCCTCGAGCCCATCGTGGACGTGCTGAGACCGGGTGCGCCGGAACTCGACCTGACCGACCTTGCCGCCACTGCCGCCGACGGCCTCGACGTGCTGGGCGGCGGCTGGCCCCTGACGGAGACCGAGCGCGCCAGCCTCACCGAGGCCCTTCGTGCCCCCGGCGGGCAGAACCCGAGGGCCTCGCCCTCCTGCGCCGGATGGCGGGCCGCAGCCCCCGTCAGGTCAGCGACCTCGAGGCGCTGGAAACGCTGCTGGGCCGGCGGCTCCGCATCTCGCCCAGTCAGCTCGAAAAATACTACACCTGCCGCTACGGCTATTTCCTGCAGTACGTGCTGGGCCTGCGCCCCCGCAAGCGGGCCGAGCTCTCCGCCGACCAGAGCGGCACCCTCATGCACTGGGTGCTCCAGATGGCCCTCGACCCTCACCCTGGCCCCGACAACCCCTGCGCTGGCTTACAGCCCTTCCTCGACCTCGACGACGAGGCCATGGCGGCGCTGGCCGGGCTTCTCGTAGATGAGTACGCAAAGCGCTACCTCCCCGAGGACACGGCCCGCTTCGCCTATCTGCTCTCCCGCCTCAAAAAGAGCATGACGGGCCTGCTGTGCTACCTGCGGGACGAGCAGCGCCAGTCCAGCTTCAAGCCGGTGGCCTGTGAGCTGAAGATCGGCCCCGGCGAGGACGCCGTGCGGGGCCAGACCTACCGCCTCTCCGATGGCCGGACGGTGCAGCTCATCGGCACCGTGGACCGCGCCGACGAGTGGATCGAGGACGACGGCACCCGCTGGGTGCGGGTGGTGGACTATAAGACCGGCACGAAAAAGCTCGACCTGCGGGAAGTCTACTGCGGCCTCGACTGTCAGATGCTGCTCTACCTGTTCAGCCTGACCCGGGACGCCGACGGACGCTTCACCGGGGCAGAGCCTGCGGGTGTGCTGTACCTGCTGGCCGACCCGGCCCCCGAGACGACCACCCGCCAGAACGCCGCCAAGAGCGTGGAATACAAGCTGGACGGCCTCGTCCGGGACGAGCAGAAAGTCTTCGACGCCATGGACGCCGAGGAGACCGGGCGGTATCTGCCCTTCAGCTTCCGGGGCGGTGTACCCAGCCCCTACCAGAAAGAGAAACGCGCCGACAAGGCCAAGCTCTCCCGCATCCAGCTCCATCTGGATGACCTCGTGACCCGGATGGGCGAACAGCTCTACAGCGGCTGCATCGCCGCCGAGCCGCTGGTCACGGGCCGCAGTCCCTGCCGGTGGTGCGACTACGGCTTCATCTGCTGCCATGAGGACGGCATCGGAGAGCGGGCGCTGGACGCCCCCGCAAAGCCCTTTGAACCGCCAGAAAATTCAGATAAAAAGAAGGAGGAAGACCAGTGAGCGAGACAAAATGGACCCCGGCCCAGCGTGCCGCCATCGACGACCGGGGCGGTGCGCTGCTGGTGAGCGCCGCCGCCGGCAGCGGCAAGACCGCTGTCCTGACGGAGCGGGCTGTCCGGCTCATCACCGACCCGGAACATCCGTGGACGCCGACCGGCTCCTCATCGTCACCTTCACCAACGCCGCCGCCGCAGAGCTCCGCGCCCGCATCGGGCAGGCGCTGCTCCGCCGCAGTCAGGCAGAGCCGGGCAACAGCGCCCTCCGCCGCCAGCGGATGCTGTTGCAGAGAGCCCCCATCTGCACCATCGACGCCTTCTGCCTCGACCTGCTCCACAAGCACTTTCAGGCGCTGGACATCCCGCCGGACTTTACCCCTGCCGACCCCGGCAGCGTGGAGATGCTGCGGAACGCGGCCCTCTCCGAGACGCTGGAAGCGGCCTATCAGGATGCGGACTTCTGCGCCTTCGCCGACCTCTACGGCAAGGGCCGCACCGACAAGGCGGCGGGGGAGGCTGTTTTGCAGGTCTACGACTTCCTCCGCGCCCTGCCGGACTACGATAAAAAGCTGGACGAGATGCTGGCCCCGTGGCAGGACGAGAACGGCTTTGCCCGCACCTGCTGGCATGATATTCTGATGCAGGAGGCCGCCCGCTCTGCCCGGGCTGCGAAGGAGCTGCTCTGCGCCGCGCGGGCCGACTGCCATGCGGGACTTTGACAGGAGCAGGCCGACGCCGAGGCCAAAAAAGACCCCATCCGCCGCCAAAACAGGCTTGGCGGCAGTGAAAATTCGAGGAAGCCCCTACGAGCGGCTGGAAAGCTCCGCCGCCCTGCTGGGCGAGGCGGAACGGCTGGCTGCGGCAGGGCAGTGGACACCGCTGTACGATAAGCTGACACCCTACGTCCTCGGCATGGAACAGGCCCCCGGCCTCAAAAATATGAAAAAAGCGTCTGGGCGGCGACCACAAGGACGGAGATCAAGACCCGCCGGACGAAGGCCGCTTTGTTTGAGCAAATGACCCAGCTCATCTGTAGTCTGAGGCCGAAGCCGAGACCGACCGGCAGATCACCCTGCCTCGGCTGCGGGCGCTGTTTGCCGCCGTGCGGGACTTCGATGCCCGATTCACGGCCAGAAAACGGGAGCGCAAGCTGCTGGAATTCAGCGACTTCGAGCATCTGGCCCTGCGGCTCCTGCGGGACGCCGACGGCCAGCCCACCCCTTGTGTCAGGGCATCCGGCAGGGCTACGCCGCCGTCATGGTGGATGAGTATCAGGACACGAACGCCCTGCAGGACGCCCTTTACCGCTGTCTGGCCAGCCCGGCAGGGGATGACCTCTTCCTCGTGGGCGACTTAAAGCAGAGCATCTACCGCTTCCGTCAGGCGGACCCCAGCATCTTCCGGGAAAAGCTGGAGAGCTGGCCCCTGCTGCCGGGCGCAAAGCCCGTCCCCGCCCGCCGGAGGGCACCCCCCGGCACGGACGCACTGCTGGCGCTGGACGCCAACTTCCGCTCTGCCCCGCAGGTGGTGGCGGGCATCAACTTTATCTTCGAACAGCTCATGACGCCCGCTCTGGGCGACACGGCCTACGGCGACGGCCAGCGCCTGGTCTGCGGCGCACCCGGGGAATATCAGGGCAGCGTGGAGGTGCAGTTTTTGCCGGACGACGAGACCGAGACTGATGCAGGCTGGATCGCGGAACGCATCGAGCGCTGGTTTCTGCCGGGGAGCCGGTGCGGGACGGCGGCACCACCCGCCCGGTGCAGTACGAGGATTGCTGTGTCCTGCTGGCGGCGAGAGGCGACTTCCTCGCTTACGCCGAAGCCCTCACGGCCCGGGGCATCCCGGTCTACGCCGACGCCCGGGAAAACCTGCTGGACGCGCCCCACATCCGCCCCCCTCATCGCCCTGCTCAAGGTCATCGACGACCCCTCGCAGGACATCTATCTGGCTGCCGCCATGCTGGGTCCCATGTTCGGCTTTACCGAGGATGACCTTGTGCGGCTCGCGCCCGCAGCCGTCAGGTGTCGGCAGAGCCGGACAAAAAGCCCGCCCGCATCAGCCTGTACGGCGCACTGCTGCTGGCGCTGGAGGACCCGGCCGACGACCCCTTTACCGAGAAGGTGAAGGCGTTCTACGCTCATCTCACCGCCCTGCGGCAGATGGCGCGCAGCGCCCCGGCAGAGCAACTGCTGGAAGAAATTTTTGCCTCCACCGGTTATCTGGCGGCGCTGGGCGTTTTGGAAAACGGTGCCCGCCGCCGGGAGGATGCCCGCCGGTTTGCCTCCTTCTGCGCTGCCTCCGGTACAGGCGGCATCTCGGCGCTGGTGCGCGCCATCGATGCCGCCGCACAAGCAGGCAGTACCGGACAGGACACTGTGCCCAGCGGGGGGCACCCGGGGTGCGTGTCCATCATGACCATCCACCGCTCCAAGGGCTTGCAGTTCCCGGTGGTGTTCGTGGGGGATACAGCGCGCAAGTTCAACGCTTCGGATATCCGTCAGCCGGTGCTGGTGCACCGCAGCTATGGCGCGGGGCTGAGGCTGCGGCCGGAAAACGGCGAGGGCGCCTACAAGACCGCCGCCTACACCGCGCTGGCTAATGTCCACGCCGCCGAGATGCGGAGCGAGCAGATGCGGCTTTTGTATGTGGCCCTCACCCGTGCACAGGATAAGCTCATCCTCACTGTGCCCTTTGAGCAGCGGCAAGAGCGCCAAGCCCTTTGCCAAGGCAGCGGCTTTTCTGGCTGCCGGGGCGGGAGCCACACTGCATCAGCAGGCCAACAGCTTCGCCGACTGGCTGCGGGCGGCGCTGCTGGTGCACCCCACGGCGGGGTGCTGCGGCAGCTTCCGGCAACCTCGGAGCTGCTGTTTGCGCAGACCGAAAGTACGATGGCAATCCTCAGTGTGCGACGATGCCGTGCAGCTGTCCGAGGAAATAGATACAGATACGCCGGACGAAGCGCCGGAAACGGACTCGGCCTTGGTTGAAACGCTGCGGCAGAACTTTGCGTGGCAGTACCCGGCGGCAGCGCTGGCGGACATCCCGGCAAGGTCAGCGTGACCAGCATCGTGCACAAGGCCGAACAGACCACGCTGGGCAGATAAAGCGTGGTAGAATAAATTCCGGGTAAAGAAAGCAGCTACGGCCTGTGCCGCGCTCGCCTTGCGGGGGGATGTCCCCGGGCTATACCCGAAACAGCAGCTTATTCCTTTGAGAATGCTGCGGCTTTGTGTGAAATTTCGCGCGGCTGTCCCGAAACTGGGCGGCCGCGTTTTCTATTGCCAATATTGCAACACTATGGATTTTGTTTGGAGGTGCATTCATTATCGCTACCGCTGGAAAGTCGAAGGAACTGGAGATCAACGGTCAGATCCGTGACCGTGAAGTTCGCCTGATCGGAGTTGACGGCGAGCAGAAGGGCGTTGTGTCCATTCAGGTGGCCATGCGCGCTGCAGAAGAAGCCGGGCTCGATCTGGTAAAGATCGCACCGCAGGCTGTGCCGCCTGTGTGCAAGGTGCTGGACTACGGCAAATACCGTTTTGAACAGCAGAAGAAGGAGAAGGAAGCCAAGAAGAACCAGAAGGTGGTCGAGGTCAAGGAGACCCGCCTTTCGCTCAATATTGACACCAACGACTTCAACACCAAGCTCAACCAGACTGCCAAGTTCCTGGCCCGGACACAAGGTAAAGGTTTCGATCCGTTTCCGCGGCCGCGAAATGGCGCACAGTGCTCTGGGCGCAGACGTGCTGAAGCGGTTTGCCGAGGCTCTGCCTCAGGCATCCACCGATAAGCCGCCCGTGCTCGAGGGCCGCACGATGTCCATTCTGCTGATCCCGAAACCCAATAAGGACTAATTTTAGGAGGAAACTAAAATGGCTAAGATGAAACTGAAGACGCACTCCGGCGCTAAGAAGCGCTTTAAGCTGACCAAGAACGGCAAGATCAAGCGCGGTCATGCATTCCGCAGCCACATCCTGACCAAGAAGACCACCAAGCTGACCCGTGGTTACCGTCAGCCCAGCTACGTTGGAACTATCAAATCCCCGCAAGAGCTCAGCGATGGCCATCAATCCATCCCAAGAGCGCGGGCGTCCCGTGAAGAACGCCTAATATTTTAAAAGACGCCCGCGCGTATCAATACGCGGGCGTCCTTTTTGTATGGAGGAAAGACGGATGGAGATCACCAGCCGGGAAAACGCAAAAGTCAAATACGCCTGCCGTCTGGCGTCCAGCGGGGCGTTCCGCCGGGCCGAGGGCCGCTTTCTGGCCGAGGGGCGGAAGCTCTGCCCCGAGCTTTGCCGGGGCGCAGAGCTGGAGACCCTCTTCTGCACCGAGTCGGCGCTGGAAAAATGCCCGGAGCTCTCGGAATTGCCGGGCGAACACTACCTTTGTGGAAGACCATGTGGCCCGATAAGCTGGCCGACGTGGGGACCCATCAGGGGGTGTTCGGCGTCTTCCGCACCCCGGTGCATCCCTTAGAAGAGGTGAAGACCGGCGGGCGCTACCTCGCCCTCGAGCGAGTGCAGGACCCCGGCAACGTGGGGAACGCTGCTCCGCTCTGCGGCGGCTTCGGCTTTGACGGCGTGCTGCTCAGCGACGGCTGCGCCAGCGTCTTTGCGCCCAAGACCCTTCGGGCCTCCATGGGCGCAGCGGTGCGGATCCCTGTCATCGAGGCGGGGAAGATGCCCGAGGCCATCGCCCTGCTGCGGGAGAAGGGCATCACCTGCCTTGCCGCCGCCCTCTACCAGTCTCAGCCCCTGAGTGCGGCGGCGTCCAGCTACCCGGACGGCGTCTGCGTCGTCATCGGCAGCGAGGGTCAGGGCCTCACCGATGAGACCATCGCTGCCTGCACCGGCACCGTCCGCATCCCCATGACCGACCGGGTCGAGAGCCTGAACGCCGGCATCGCGGGCAGCATCCTGCTCTGGCATTTCCGGGAGGAGAGCCTGTGACGCGGGCCGGGGAGGGGCAGCTGAGCCTTTTCCCGCCCGAACCGGCCCCCGACCCGCTCCTGTGCTGGCTCTGGCTGGCGGGGACGCTGGGCGCGGGCAGTCAGCGGGCCGGGGCCGTGCTGGACGCCTTCGGCGGGGCGCAGGAGGCATGGGAGGCCCGGGACACCGACGCCTTCGCTGCCGCTGCCGGATCTGCCGCCGTCCAGCGCGCCTGCCTGCCAGATAACACCCCCGAGCACTACCGGGCCTTTGCGCGGCGGTGCGCGGCCCGGCGCATCCGCATCCTGCCCTATGACGACCCGGACTATCCGCTGGCCTTCTCCCGCATCTCCGATATGCCGCTGGTGCTCTACTGCACCGGCGACCCCCGCTGGCTCAATGAGCCTGCCGCTGTGGGAATGGTGGGGACCCGGAAGCCCACCGAATACGGTCTGCGGGCCGCAGAGGACATCGGGCGGGGCCTCGCCCGGGCGGGGGCCATCATCGTGAGCGGTCTGGCCGACGGGCTGGACAGCGCCGGACACCGGGCGGCGGTAGGGGGAGAACTGCCCCACCATCGCGGTGATGGGCGTCCCCATCGACCGGACCTACC
>VOFB01003643.1_pt1 | contig 33459 bp, 43 predicted proteins | sample 5384141 | NCBI WGS metagenome assembly VOFB01 (sample SAMN12384721, study PRJNA508395) | human gut metagenome | isolation source: healthy gut A | host: Homo sapiens | reverse complement strand
ATTTTAGGCTCCATGCCGCTTCCTCCTCTGCACATAGCTGTACTATCTGGTTAGACAAGGTGTTCGTCTACTGGCGACATATCATGGTGTCATTATGGTATCAACATGGTATCAACGCAGCGTCACATGATACATCCGCCATAAGGGCAGACACCCTTGCCGTTCGATAGTACAGCAGAGAGGAAGCGGCATGGAGCACTGGGATGAGCTGTGGCTTCGCTCGCTTTAATTTTAATAAAGCCCAAGCCCCCCGACCGACACGTTGGGAGACTGGCGCGCGGCATGCCCAGACCTGCCGGGATCGGCCTGCTGGGCCTCCTGCTACTGGCGCCCCGGCAGCAGGAACTGCACATCGCAACATTGATATCGACAGTGCTGCCTGTGCGCTGGCGGAAGAAAACGCCGCCGATCAATGGTGGAGGACCGCGTTGCCGTGCTGCGGGCCGACCTGCAGGATCGGACAGCTCTGCCAAAAAGCCGGGAGTTTTCTGACCTGTGCGTGGCCAATCCGCCTATTTCCCGCCCCACACAGGACCGGGTGGCGGAGGAAGCCGGGGCGGCCCGGTCGAAACCGCCTGCGCCTTTGACCAGTTGTGTGCTGCGGCGGCGTATCTGCTCCGCAGCGGTGGACAGTTCTGCCTGGTCCACCGGGCGGAACAGACGGCGGAGCTGATGGACGTCCTGCGCCGCCACCGGCTGGGCCAGAAGGTGCTGCGCTTCGTGCAGGAAAGGACGCGCAGACGCCGCCGCGGCTGGTGCTGCTGTCCTGGAAGCTGCTGAACCATTTGACATCAAAAAGCCGCTTGTCAGCTACCACGAGCACAACCGCGCTGCGGCGGGTCAGACCGATTTTGAACGTCGCTCTCCGGCGAAACGTGCGCTGGTCTCGTCATAGGCACCCCGGCCATCAGCGATCCGGGGCAGGAGCTGGTGGCCTGTGCGCCGAAAACGGCGTGACGGTACAGGCTATTCCGGCTGCTGCGCCGCCATCGCCGCCCTGGCCGTGTCCGGGCTGGACACCCGGCGCTTCACGCCTTCGAGGGGCTTTCTGCCCTCCCGGTAAACGCCGTGCTGCCCTGGAGGAGCTGGGACCGGCGAGACGCGCACCATGGTGTTTCACGAGGCGCCCCACCGCCTGCGTCAAACCTCGCCGACATGGTGGAGCTGCTGGGAGACAGGCCCGCCGCCCTGTGCCGTGAGCGACAAAGCTCCATGAAGACACTGTCCGCACCACATTTTGGCCCAGGCCGCGGCCTTCTACCGGGACAACGAGCCGCGGGGAGTACGTTCTGGTGGTAGCGGGCCGGGAGAAGCAGAAACCTGCCGGCCCTGACGCTGGAAGGGGCGCAGCACGGGTGCTGGCCCTGCGGGACGGCGGAATGAAGCTGAAAGAGGCTGTGCGTCGGGTAGCGGACGACACCGGCCTGCCCCGCAATGCCCCACGATAACGCGCTGAAAGCATAAGACGAAAAAAACAGTGCCGCCCCCGGTGGGCGGCCTGTTTTTTTGTTTTCAGGTCTTTTTGCAGCTCGCGCCTGCACTTGGCACAGACGCTCTTACCGTGGAACGCGGATATATCCTTGTTGCCGTCGCAGAACGCATCCCACATGGGCGCGGCGCAGCACGATGCCGTCGCCCTCCACGCTGATCTCCATTGTCTCACGCTCGCCGATATCCAGCGCGCGGCGCATTTCGATCGGGACCACGATCCGGCCAAGCTCGTCGATGCGGCGGACAATACCAGTAGATTTCATGTCCTCCCCCCCTCTATGCAGTAATAACAAAATCCCCTGCAAATTTTATACCTGTACTTTAACATATTCAACACCACGGTAGCCGGAGTCCGGGCCGCCTGCGGGTGCCGGACGCCCTTCGACATCCTGCCGGCGGTGTGGCTGTCGTCGGCCATCTCCGTGACGGCGGGACTGCTGACGGCCCGGCTGCTGAGCCGGGTATGGAGGAGCTGACATGGACCCCACGGCATTCGTGACCCCATGCCTTCTGGCAGGGGCAGCCCTGTACGCCCTGCGGCAGCGGGTGGACGTGTTCAGCGCCCTGACCCAGGGAGCCGGAGAGGGCCTGTCGGTGGTGATCAGAATCCTTCCAGCTTTGGCAGCCCTGCTGACGGCGGTGTATATGCTGCGGGCCTCCGGAGCCATGGACGCTCTGGCGGCAGTGCTGTCGCCGGTGCTGGGTGCGTTGGGCATCCCGCCGGAGACGGCGGCCCTGCTGCTGGTGCGGCCAGTCAGCGGGTCCGGAGCCCTGGCCGTGGGCAGCCAGCTGATGGAGCAGTACGGCCCGGATTCCGCCGTGGGCCGCACGGCGGCGGTGATGCTGGGCTGCTCGGAGACCACGTTTTACACCGTGGCGGTGTATTTCGGCGCGGCAGGCATCCGCCGCAAAATATAGCCAGAGCCCACCAGCGCGTTCAGATACGGGCGTAGGCATATTCCACATAAAATGGGGTTTTCGCTGTCCTCCCGACGGCCAGAAAAAGGTCGAACTCCATCTGCGTGTCCGGCTTGGCGTTGAAAACCAGCGGGCAGGCATCCACATTTGACCTCGTCCAGCAGGTCGGTGAGATTTATGGCCTTGCCGGTGCGCTTGCTCATCGGACCACCTCGCCATCGCGGACCAGCTTCACCAGCTGCATCAGCACGATGTCCAACCGGGTGCTGGCCATCCAGGCCCAGCGCGTCCATAGCACCCTTCAGCCGGGCCACATGGCCGTGGTGGTCGGCGCCCCAGATGTTGATAACCTTGTCAAAGCCGCGGACGGCGAATTTGTTGCGGTGATAGGCAATATCGGCAGCGAAGTAGGTATAGAACCCGTTGGCGCGGCGCAGCACGTCGTCCTTCAGGCCAAGCTTTTCGATAGCCTCGTCGCTCTTGCCCTCCTGCCGCAGCTGGGCGGCCAGGATATCGGAGGTCTTCAGCCACAGCGCGCCGTCCTTTTCATAGGTATAGCCCTTGTCGGTCAGCGCCGCCACGGTGTTGGCCACATAGCCGCTCTCGTGGAGGCTGGACTCGAAGAACCACTGGTCGTACTGAATGCCGTACCGGGCCAGATCGGCCTTCATCTTGGGGATATTGACGCTGAGACCGAACTGGGCCAGGGCGTCATGGCGGGTCTTTTCGTCGCAGTCCAGATACTTATCGCCCTCATTCTCGTAGAAAGCCTGGGCCAACTCCCGGATATCGTCGCCGTGGTAGCCGTCCTCGGGGAATTCCACCGCGTCCTCGCCCTTGATGATCTGGAAGTACCGGGCCTCCAGACTCTTGGCGAACTTTTCGATCTGGTTGCCCGCGTCGTTGACGTAGAACTCACGCCACGTCCGCACCGGACTTTGCAGCACGCTGGCCAAAGTGTCTCCCAGCACGCCGCCCCGGCGGGCGTTGCCCATGTGCATGGGGCCGGTGGGATTGGCGGAGACAAACTCCACCATGTACTTCCTGCCAGCCAGCGTGTCGTTCTCGCCGTACTTCTCCCCTGCCGTCTCAATGCCGGAGACGGTGTCGGCGAACCACTTGCCGCCCAGGCGGAAGTTCATAAAGCCGGGACCGGCGATCTCCACGGAGGTGAAGTAGCTGCCCTCCAGCGTCATGTTGTCGATAAGGGTCTGCGCCACCTGACGGGGGTTCATCTTCATAGCCTTGGCCGCCGCCAGGCAGAAGGTGGTGGTATAGTCGCCGTTGGCGGTGTCCTTAGGGATCTCCACCGCCGGCTCGGCGGTGATACCGGCAGGCAGCAGCCCTGCGGCCGCAGCCTTTTCATATGCAGCCACTGTCAGCTGCCGTACCTGCGCCTTGGCGCTTTCGATCATATTCATGCGTCCTTCTCCTCTTTTGTCAAAGTCAGTGCCAGGTGCAGGGCGGACAGCGCCTGCGTGCCCAGCAGCAATGTATACGTCAATGCGATATGGCCATCGCCCTTTCGGGGCAGGTGCCAGGACACCTCCTTCGTGTCCACGTGCAGCGTCAGCGCACCGCCGTCGCCGCCGGCGATCTGCGTGACCGTTTGCCGCTGAGGGTCCAGCAGCAGGCCGTAGCCGCCGTCCTTGGACCTCGGTGATGACAAGGGCCCGGCGCTGCTGCGTCTCCAGCCGCACCTCCGAGGCCACGGCACTGCCGTCCAGCTCGTTCTGCGCCGTATAGCGCAGGCGATAGCCATAGTCGATCTTTTCCAGCGTCCCTGTGCCCCGGAAGGTCAATTCGTCCACGCCGCCAAAATACGAAGTCACTGTGGCTGCGGACCAGTACCTGTACCTTGTCCATGTCAGTACCTCTCAATGTCCACGTGCTGTACCGCGCGCTCTCCAGCGGCCGCCGCAGAAACTGCCCTGCCAGCGCACCGAAGTCCTCCGGCCGGTCGCTGGCATACAGTGTCAGTGTGCCGTGGTCACGTTGGGCCAGCGCACCCCGGTCTGACAACGTCTGCCGCAGGACCCGCGCCGCCGCAGCGCCGGAGTCGATGAGCGTCACGCCAGGGCCCATAATGTCCGCGATGATCTCCGTCAGCAGCGGATGGTGGGTGCAGCCCAGGATGAGGGTGTCGATCCCGTGGCACGCAGCGGCTCCAGATACTCCCAGGCCACCGTCTCGATGACCGGATCACCGGGGCGGAAGCGCCCGTTCTCCACCAGCGGCACAAACAGAGGGCAGGCCTTGACATACACCTGAATGGCGCCGTCCAGCGCCGCCAGACAGCGCTCATAGGCCCCGGAGCGCACGGATGCCGCCGTGGCGATCAGGCCCACCCGCTTATTTCGGGTCGCCGCGGCGGCCGCCGCGCAGGAGGGCTTCACCACACCGAGAACGGGGATATCGTTCTCGGCCGCCAGCACCGGCAGAGCGTTGGTAGATACGGTGCCGCAGGCTACCAGCAGCGCTTTCACATCAAAGCTCCGCAGGAAATGTACATCCTGCCGGGCGTAGCGCAGCAATATTTCCGCCGAGCGCCCGCCGTAGGGCACACGGGACGTGTCGCCGAAGTATATAATGTTCTCAGAGGGGAGGATGCTGCGTATCTCCCGCACGGCGGTCAATCCGCCGGAGCCGGAGTCGAACACCCCGATAGGCCGCTGATCCATATGCGCCCTCCTTTTTCCTGCCGCCGCGGCGGCAGTGCATAGTTTAACTCATATATTGTACTATGTTTCCCCCTATCGTTACAAGCTAAAAATTGGCGCACCTGTTCATTTTTTCTGTGGCAATCCCTGCGGGAACGTGCTATAATCGTGGAAATGAATTTCTGCCCGTGATGGAGGTGGTATGATGGAACTGAACATGACGGAAAAGCAATTTGAAGGTCACGGAATAGGCGCAGGGGTAGAGGGCCATCTCGTGCAGGTCCTGGAAGTTATACAGATTGGTCATGATCCGCCGGGAGGCGGGGTTGTGGCGCAGGTCGTACAGCACCCGGTCCACCTGGTCAAACGCCCCCTCCGGGTATTGGTGCTTCACCCCCAGCTGATAGCCGTAGGCCTTGCCGATGGAGCCGTTTTCGTCGGCCCAGCTGTCCCAGATATGGCCCCGGAGGTCGTGGATGTTGTTGGACTTCTTCTGCCAGATCCACAGAAGCTCGTCGATGCAGGTTTTGAAATAGGTGCGGCGGATGGTGAGAATGGGAAACTCCTGCCGCAGGTCATAGCGGTTGATGATAGAGAAATTTCAGGATCGGGTACGCACCTTCTGCATGAATCCCAAGGGTGTGGTGGTCAATGAGAACACCAACGGTATCGTCACCGTCAACGGCCACAGCTACGAGGACCCTGCCTCCATACGGAGAACACCAACTTCGCCCTGCTGGTGGCCAAGCACTTCTCCGAGCCCTTCAAGGACTCCAACGGCTACGGCGAGAGCATCGCCCGGTTGTCGAATATGCTGGGCGGCGGCGGCGTCATCGTCCAGCGGTTCGGCGACCTGATCCGTGGCCAGCGCCCACGCCCAAGCGGGTGGAGGAGAGCTTCGTCACCCCCCACGCTGGCCGCCACCCCGGCGACCTGAGTCTGGTGATGCCCAAGCGCATTCTGGACGGCATCATCGAGATGATTTATGCGCTGGATAAGATCGCCCCCGGCACTGCCAACTATGACACCCTGCTCTACGGGGCAGAGGTGAAGTTCTACAACATGGAGGTCCAACTGGACGAGAATCTGGAAACGCCCCACAAGGGGCCTGTTCGTCATCGGTGACGGCAGCGGTGTCACCCACTCCCTGTCCCATGCCTCTGCCAGCGGTGTGTATGTGGCCCGGCACATCGCAGAGAGCCTGTAACCGCCGAAAAAAGCTTATATCGCAAAAAATCGGAAGCGCCCCGGCCATTGGCCGGGCTCCTTTATGGCGTTTACCACTTGTTCTCCACCTTTTCGGCAAAGCCCAGAAGGTCCTTCACCCGGACAGGCGTGCCGTCGTCCAGCAGGGCCGTGCCGGTGAAGCGGCCGAATACCTGATGCTGGTCGGATTTGATGAGCTTCACATCCGTGCAGGCAGCCCGATCCAGAATGGGTGCAAAGTCCATCTCGAACCGCCCGTCGTCGGAGGTAAAGCGCCACGGGGCCAGATAGTCCTCCCCCGCTTCCCCGCCATGGGAATGTGGAAGGTCACCTGCCCCAGCTTGTGGGCCCTGCCGCCGTAAAACAGCATATTCTCGCTGGCGGCGGAGGTATCTCCGAAGCCATAGCCGATGTTCCAGCCGAAGGGAACGCCATCCACCTGCCCGGGAGGCGCTGCCCCAGTACCATGTGTTGTGATATGTCCACACGCCCCGTCCCCAGTCCAGCACGCCGAAGGAGTCGGCGGGGTCAAAGTGTATGTCTGCCCCCCATACGCACCGTCCCGGCAGCCCGCATACAGTTGATTTTCTGGTTGTAGTAGAAGTGGCGGGCTTGTCAAAGGGCGTGCAGATGACCATGGACTCCTCCGGCTCCTGCGTCAGCAGCAGGTGGCCCCGATGGTGTCCCGGTTCAGGAAGTCCCTCCGTGCGGAAGGTCAGCTCCCGGCCGCCGGGGACATGGCGGAACACCAGCGCATGGCGCTTGCCGCTGCTGGCGGTGTTCCGGCGGCGGAGGTCTCCGGCAGGCCCGTCCGGCCCATGGGAAAGGCCCGCATGGGGCTGCCGGGTCATCTGCCACCCCTCATCAAATTGCAGAAAGGAGACGGAGTCCAGTCCCATGTAGCCGTTGTCGGCAATGGTCAGCGCCACGGCAAAGTGGTCGTTACACGAGGTAGGTCCCAATTCCTGATGCGGGCGGCCGGAGCTTGATGTCCGCCCGGCGATAGATGGGCAGCAGGCGCTTGGCGTAGCCCGGCCCCGGAGATTGCCCTTTTCGTCCAGAAGCGGTGCGCTGGCGGTGATCTCATGCTGCATGGCGGTGTCCTCCTTTGATCCGTTTGGGGCCATTATAGCAACACACCGGCACTGTGCGCTATGGTTTTCTTGCAGGCTCTTTTGCCTGCTTTTCCAGCTCATGGGAAAGTTACTGCCGGAGGCGATCAAACATTTGAAAAAAACACCCCACCGCCAAAAGAAGGGAAGCCCCCGCAGGACTTCCTTCTCGTTTGCAAGTATGTAAGCCCTTCTCCTCACCCACGGGCACCTCGGCGGCAAATAGTCACGGGTCTGGCGGATATTCTCCGGATCTGTGCCTTCAGCGCCTCCAGCGAATCAAATTTCTGCTCGTCCCGCAGGCGGCGGCAGAACTACCCGGATGCACTTCCCGTAGAGATCGCCGTCAAAATCCAGCAGGAAGGTCTCCACGGACACGGCGGTGCCGCCGGAGACGGTGGGGCGGGTACCTGCTGGTGACCCCTGCCAGCGACGCCGCCGTCCGGCAGATAGACCTGTGATGTATACGTCTCGGCGGGCGCCAGCACATGGGGCGGAAAGGTGAGGTTCACCGGGTCTAGCGTGCGGCTCCAGCCAGGTCAAAATTCACGGTCTGGGTCAGCAGCGGTGGCCCAGGGGAACAGCGCCGCCCGCTCCACGTCCCCGGCCTCCAACCAGCGTGCGGATGTGCAGAGCTGACGGTAACGCCCTCCCAGCCCACCTTGGGGATGATGTCGCGCCTATCCCCAGTTCCCGGCACTTCTCCTGCAAAGCCGGGGATCGCCCCATCTCTGTAGCCGAAGTGGTAGTCGTGGCCTGCCACCAGATGCATCAGTCTCATTGGCGCTTACCAGCAGCTCCAGATAAAATCCTGCCACGGCATGGTCATCATGGCCTCGTCAAAGGGGCCAGGATCACCTGCCGAATGCCATAGGATGCGCCGGGCCAGATCGGCCCGATCCTCCGGGGAGAGAGTTGATGAGGGGCATGGGGCGTCAGTGACCACCTCCTTCGGTGGCCGGTCAAAGGTAAAGACGGCGGGGACGCCCCCTGTTCCCCGGCCCGCTGCACCGTTTTGCAGCAGGGCTCCGTGGCCTCTGGTGGACGCCGTCGAAAAAGCCCAGGGCGATGACAGTACGTTCCAAATTCATTCACGCTCGAAAAAGTTTTGATGGAGGTCAGCACGCCGCCCTCCAGACGGCTCAGGCACAGAAAATCGCCCTCCCGGTCGTAGACCCGGTACTCTCCGGCAGCGGCTCCACATTTGAGACGGATTTGCCGCTGCGGCAGCAGGCCACAGCCCATGGGGTGGGCAGCACATAGGCCGACGATTCTGAACAGGAGTCCACCGGCCGCAGCAGGCCTCGCCTCCGCCCGCACCTGCTCCAGTCACGGCGTCGGACAGTGAAGCCCGTTGCCATGGTGCGCCCGCAGGGCGGCCATGCAGCCGCCGCAGCCCAGCGCCGCCCGATATCCCGGCACAGGGTGCGATATATGTCCCCTTGGGAGCACACCACCCGCAGGCGCCAATCCGGACCCCGGACCGCCCAGCAGCCCAGGGCGAATGGTGACAGGCCGCGGCGCACCACGACTGCTTCCTGGCGGGCCAGCTCATAGAGCTTGCCCCCGATCTTGATGGCGGAGTACATCGGGGCAGCTTGGAAATTCTCCGGTGAAATTGGCAGCACCGTTCCAACTGCCGCGGTCCGGCACCACCGGACCGGTGCAGCACGCAGGTGCCGGTGACGTCCTGGGTGTCGGTGACAGGCCGAGGCAGGACGGCCAGATATTCCTTTCGCCGATTCAGCGAAGGACGCCTGGGTAGCCTGTCCCACAAAGATCGGCAAAACGCCGGTGGCCAGGGGGATCCAGCGTGCCACCGTGGCCCACCTGGCGTTCCCCAGACGCCCCGCAGCTTCGCGGCGACGTCCATGGCTCGTCCAATCGGCGGGCTTGTCAACAATGATAATTCCGTTGGCCATAGTTGCTCCTTATTGGGGGCCAGCAGGGATGGATAAACGTCATAGATTGCCTGGCAGCACGGCGGACTGCCTGGGCGTGGTCCGGCGGCAGGGGGGAAGCGCCAGCGGCGGCTTTGTGCCCCCGCCTCCCAGCTTTGCGCAGATGGCGGCGTCAAGCCGGACACTGCTGCGGACGGAGAGCTTGTGCTGCCGTCCGCTGCAAAGCGCAAAGCATGGCGCCGATCCGACGCCTTCAATATCCCGGGCAAAGCCGGAGATATCGTTCAGATCGTCGCCTGTTGTTCGAGCTGCTGGCGCAGATGGACGGAATGATCGAGATGCCGATCCTCCCGGCACTGAAAATGCGACATGCCAATCAATATGCCTCTAGCCGAAGCCGGGCAGGCGTTTCGTCTCAAACATGACTTTGTTGATGGGGTAGGCTGCCGCGCCGCAGTCCATCAGCTGGGCGGCGATGCGCATCGTCTCAGCGGTGACATTGAATAGCGGAAGCAGCCGGTATCTGTCGCAATCGCGAGGTACAGTGCTTCGGCGATGCCCTTGTCCACCGGCACCGCCGCCTCCAGTGCGGAAGCATCACGATCTCGCCGCAGGCCCGCCTTATCCGGGGGCGACCAGCTCTTTTTCTTCGGCATAGTGCGTGTTCGAGGTTGGTGGTGGTCGATGCAGTTGGACATTGCGCCGCCAAGCCTGGCAAACATTTTTCAGCAGGCGCGACGTCTACCGACACGATGTCTTAGACTTGAAGCTTTTCGGGGCAAAGTATTTCTCAACGTGCGGCATGGCGCTTCGTCGTGACTCGGGGTTTCTCCAAAAGCCAGGCCGCTTTGCCCAATTGGCGCAGGCCGCGGCAGAGGGCTGCGCGGCGGCACTGCAGGGTGTCGCCGCCGGGGTTTGTGTGGTTAGCATGAGATTCTTGCTCAGGCGCGCAGAACATTCCTGTGCGGTCATTCGCCCTCATGCCTCGTCTTTCTTTATATCATGGCTGTTTCGTCATCCTCGATGTCCAGCGTGGACAGAAGGTCCGCACCATAGGTGATGGAGTGGTCCTCCTCGAACACCAAGCTCCGGGTGTAGCGCAGGTTCATCCAAGCCGCCCAACCCCGGCGCAGATAGCCGGAGGCGGATTTCAGCTCCCTTTTGAACTCTTTTCGGGCTTCAGTCCCATATCACGGACAGACGAAATCTTCGAAACGCAGGTCCGAGGTGGTCTCGACCCGGGTGATGGAGATCATCGTCTCGGATCGCACTGGGGTCTTCAGGCTATGCAAGAGCGCAAAGCTGTATGTCATCATTGTTGATTCTTCCAAGCGATTAGATGCGATGTCGTTGAACTTCTCGACCTGCATACCGCACTCGTAGCCGGAGGCGACTTCCTTCACGTCGTCCTTGAAACGGCGCAGGGACGCCAGCTCGCCCTCGTGGATAACGATATTGTCGCGCAGGACGCGAACCTCGCAGCGTCGCGCTGTATCTTGCCGTCGGTGCAGTAGCAGCCGCAGACGGTACCGACCTTGGAGACCTTGGTCTCTTCTGACCTCGGCGTGGCCGATGATGACTTCCTTGAACTGCGGAGCGAGCATGCCCTTCATGGCAGCTTCGATCTCGTTGATGCAGTCGTAAATGACGCGGTACATGCGCATATCGACATTGGAACGGGCTGCGCTGTCGCGCGCGGCGTTGTCCGGACGGACGTTGAAGCCGACGATAATAGCGCCGGAGGTCGCGGCAAGCATGACGTCACTCTCGTTTATCGCGCCGACCGCGCTGTGGATGACTTTAACTCTGACCTCGTCGTTGGAAATTTTCTCAAGCGAGGACTTGACGGCCTCGGCAGAGCCCTGAACATCCGCCTTGACGATGATGTTGAGGGTCTTCATCTCGCCGGACTTGATCTGGCTGAAGATATCCTCAAGGCTGACCTTCTTCGTGCCGCCCATGGAGTTATTCATCTGCTGGACTCGGCGCTCCTCGGCAAGCTCTCTCGCCATGCGCTCGTCGGCAACGGCATTGAACACGTCGCCCGCGCTCGGGACTTCGGACAAGCCGGATATCTCGACAGGCGTGGAGGGACCGGCCTCGGTCACGCGCTGTCCCTTATCGTTTATCATGGTACGGACGCGGCCGACGGCGGTACCGGCGATGATGATGTCGCCCGCCTTGAGCGTGCCGTTCTGCACCAGAACGGTCATTATCGGGCCGCGGCCCTTGTCGAGACGCGCCTCGATGACAGTTCCCTTTGCGGCACGGTTGGGGTTGGCCTTAAGCTCCTGAACCTCGGCGAGAACGACGAGGTTTTCAAGCAGATTGTCGATACCCATGCCGGTCTTTGCGGATATAGGGCACACAATCGTATCTCCGCCCCACTCTTCAGGCACGAGGTCGTACTCGGTGAGCTGCTGCTTGATACGGTCGGGATTTGCCGACGGTGTCCATCTTGTTTATCGCGACGACCACGGGGATGTTCGCGGCCTTCGCGTGGTTGATGCTTTCTATGGTCTGTGGCATGATGCCGTCATCCGCCGCGACAACGAGGATCGCGATATCGGTGACCATTGCGCCGCGGGCGCGCATGGAGGTGAACGCCTCATGTCCTGGGGTGTCGAGGAAGGTGATGGGGCTGCCGTTTATCTCAACGGTGTAAGCGCCGATATGCTGCGTGATGCCGCCCGCCTCGCCGGAAACGACGTTCGCGTGGCGGATATAGTCAAGCAGAGAGGTCTTGCCGTGGTCAACGTGACCCATGACGACGACGACCGGTGCTCTGGGCGAAGAGGTCTTCCGGCTTATCCTCATGATCGTCGATCAGGCGCTCCTCGCCGGTGACGATGACTTCCTTCTCGACCTTGCAGCCGAGCTCCATGGCGACGAGCGCCGCGGTGTCATAGTCGATAACATCGGAAACGGAGGCGAACACGCCGAGCTTGAAGAGCTGCTTTATGACCTCGGACGCAGTCTTCTTCATACGGGAGGCCAGTTCGCCGACGGAAATTTCGTCGGGTATCTCGACCTTGAGCTGCTGCTTCTTCGCTATCTCGAGCTGAAGCTTCTGCATACGGTTGCGCTCTTCCTGACGGCGCTTGGACGAGGCGGACTGCTGGTTCTGGCGCCGCTTGGACTTGCTGACAATCTTTTTCCTTGGTGCCAAGGCGCATATTGCCGGAACCGGTCTTGTTGCCGGCCATATCCTCAAACTTCTCGTTATATTTCTCAATATTCACAGCCGCGCTGCCGCGGGTGTCGATAACGCGCTTCTCCGCGACCTGACGCGGAGTGTGCGGCTTATTGGGCTTCTCGGCCTTTTTGGGCTGTGCGGAGCCGGTCTGCTGCGGCTGCGCGCGGGCGCCGTGCTCTGCTGAGCGGGCTTTTTTTCTCGGGTGCGGCCGCGGTCTTTTCGGGCGCGGCCTCCTTCTTCGCAAAGCAGCAGCAGGCTTCTCCGGCACCTTGAAGATATCCTCAAGGGACGCGGCCTGGTTATGCTGGGTCATATACTCGAAGATAACGGCAAGCTCATGATTCTCCAACACCTGCATATGGTTCTTCGGCGGCGCAATATAATCAGTCAGGATCTGGCTGATCACCTTGGACGTCACATTAAAATCCTTTGCAACTTCATGCACTCTATACTTAATCATGCTCATACGTTATTCCTCCTCTTTCCGATCCTCTTGTTCTTCTCATGCGCCGCGGCCTCTTTCTTGCGCCGGTCGGCTTTCTCAAATCGCCGCTGGATCTCAGCCGCGCTCTCGTCATAGCCGTCCGGTACAGCCGCCGCAAGAGATTTCATAAAGGCGTTTGCAAACCCGATATCCGTTATCGCCGCCATCGCACAGCCGGACACGCCGACATGCGCGGCGATCATCATCCTTGGTAAACGGCAGCGTTACCGTGACAACGTCGCGCCCCGTGCGTGAAGCCCCCAGGGGCTCCGGGCATTATCCGACGCGTCCGCCGCGAGAAGCAGCAGCATTTTGCCTTGCCTGCTCTCACCGCACCGCCGGTATTCGTCTCGCCCACGGCGATTGCGTTCGCCTTTCGCATGAGGCCTAGAAGATTGAGCGTTTTTCTCTCATTTTTCGGCCTCCATCTCTTCATTCAGTTTTTCGTACACCGCTTCGGGTATCTGCGTTGAAAAAGCGCGCTCAAGCGCTTTTGGCCTTTATCGCCTGCTTCAGGCAGAAGCCGGAGCCGGGCAGATATACGCCCCGCCCCCCGAGACTTGCCCTTGAAGTCAAGCGATATCTCGCCTTCCGGCGAGCGGACAACGCGGATAAGCTCCCGCTTCGGTTTCATCTCGCGGCATCCAAGACATTGCCGCATTGGTATTTTCTTCTGCATCCTGACGCCGCCTTTCTTTTAAGATTAAGCCTCGGATTCGGGCTTGATGTCTATCTTGTAGCCGGTGAGCTTCGCAGCGAGACGGGCATTCTGGCCTTCCTTGCCGATGGCGAGGGGAAAGCTGATTGTCCGGCACGATGACGCGCGCCTCTTGCCGTCGTCAAGCATGGTGACGCTGATGACCTCGGACGGGGACAGCGCCGCGGCAATGTACTCCTCCGGATCCTCGCTGTACTTGACTATGTCTATCTTCTCACCGCCAAGCTCGTTGACGATGCTGGCAACACGACCGCCCTTCGGGCCGACGCAGGAGCCGATGGGATCGACGTTCGGGTCTGCAGACCAGACGGCCATCTTGGTGCGGCTGCCGGCTTCGCGGGCGATGGACTTAATCTCCACCGTGCCGTCGTAGATTTCAGGCACCTCAAGCTCGAAAGGCGCTTGCAAGGCCGGGGGGTGGGTGCGGCTGATGAGCACCTGCGGGCCTCTGGTGGAATTTCTTACCTCAACGACGTAGACCTTGATGCGGTCACCCTCTTTGAGCTCTTCGGTCTTGATGCGCTCATTTGCGGCAAGCATGGCTTCCGTAAATTCGCTGTTGAGGCGATGCGGATGGAGACGCTTCCGTTGCGCGGCTCGATATGGGAGACGACGCCGGTCAGGATCTCATGTTCCTTGGGGTGAACTCCTCAAAGACGAGGCCGCGCTCGGCTTCGCGTATGCCCTGGATGATGACCTGCTTTGCAGCCTGAGCCGCGATGCGGCCGAACTTCTTGGTCTCCACCGGCACGCCGACGACATCGCCGATCTTTGCACGCTTGCTGATCTTCTTTGCCGCCTCAAGATTTATCTCAAGATTGGCATCCTCAACTTCCTCAACGACAGTCTTTTCACGACCATGTCTATGCGCTTCTTGTCCTCGTCAAGAATGGCTTCAACATTGTCCGCGCAGTCAGGATTGTCACGGCGGAAGGCCGCGAGCATTGCCTGATTAATTTTGTCGTACATGTAGCTTCTGGGAATGCCCTTTTCCTTCTCGATATCTTCTATGGCTTCAAAAATTCTGCGTTCATTTCTATAACCCCTTTTATATCGTTGCGTGCAGTCTTACCTGCGCCACCTGTGATTTGTCAAATTCAAAGAGTTTCCTTGCCTGATGTGATCGTCACTCTGCCGTTATCGTAGGCCGCAAGCACGCCGACAAAAAGCCTTGCGCCCGTCTTTCGGCTGATACAGCTTTACCTCGACCTGGCTTCCCATGAACTGTTCAAAGTCGGACGGCCTTTTCAGCTCCCGCTCCGCTCCCGCAGAACCTACCTCGAAAACATAGCTGTCGGGTATTGGATCAGCCTCGTCCAGCAGCGGGTCAAGCGCGCGGCTTATGCGCTCGCAGTCGTCTATCGACACTCCGCCCTCTTTATCAATGTACACTCTGAGATACCAGCTCCCCGCCTCGCGGACATATTCAACGTCCCACAGCGAACAGCCCTCGTTTTCCACAACCGGTTTTGCAAGGGCAAAAACCCTGTCAGTGATTTTGCTCATACGTCACTCACTTCCACATTTTAGTATGGCCATGCCGTTCGTAAAAAGAGTGAGCCGAAGCTCACTCTGACATTACCATAATCCTTACTATGTAATAATACCACTGTCTTGTATATTGCAAGAACTTTTTCCCGCCGTGCAATATATTTCGCGCGCTGACTCTTACAGCGTGTAATTCGCGATTATAATGGGCGTAGAATTCCTCAAAGCAGATGCCGTTTTTCATGATGAACTGAGCCGCTTCCTTCCCGACGTAGCGGTAATGCCAAGGCTCGTCCCATCCGGTGAGCAGCACCTTGCGCGTCGGGTAGCGCTTTATAAAGCCGTACTCCGCGCAGTGCTCGTCAAGCCAATCATAGAAATCGTGGTTCATGTTTGCATAGACAAGCTTCTGATAGTGCCGGTCATAGATATCGACCGCGAGGCCGAGCTGATGCTCGCTGCTCGCCGGGGAACATGGTGATCTTCTTCGCTTCCTCGACAGCGAGCTGATACTCCGGCTTGTTATAGTCCGTGGAGATGCCCATTTCCATCGCTATCTGCGTGGTCTTGCCGTTGAATAGCTGGTTCTGATAGGTGTACGTTCTGTACGCCGCGCCGATAACGACGTTGAACCCCGCGTCCTTGAGCGCCTGGATCATGTCGTTCAAGTCGCCGACAGCGCGCGCGTCAAAGCTCATGCGGTAGCCGTCTATCTCCGTCAACTCCTCAGGCTCGAAGGCCGAGGACAGGAGGTTGTCGCTGTTGACGAGCTTATAGCGCCAGTCGTCGAGAAACTCGTCCTGATCTATCTGCGGCCAGATATCCGCCGTAGGCTCAGGGGTATTGACCGAGGCGGGGTCAAGAAACGAGACGCTGTCGCTCTTTATGTATGCGCCGTCAACGCCGCCGAATATGACATCCGTCATATTCTCGGTGCGGGAAATCTATAATGGTGTAAAGCACAAGGCACAGTATTGCCATGGTTATGAGCCATAAAACTTTCTTTCCTTTCACTGCCCTGCACCTGCCTTTCACAAATAAAATATAAGTTATTATATCACCATTTCCGCATCAATTCAAGTCCCGCGGCCGCACTCCTCCCCCACCGCGGATTTTACGGGCATCCGGCGGCGCGGCGGGCGGTAATAGTGCGGCGATATCCTGAATATATATTTCTGTGCTGAAAGAATATGGAGGTGGAATTATGGCGAAAACACCGCTTTTCAGGGGTTCCTGCACCGCGATAATCACGCCGTTTACGAAAACCGGCGTCGATTACAGCGGAGCGGAACATAGAGTTTCAATATGAAAACGGCACCGCCGCGGTTGTTGCCTGCGGCGACCGCGAAAAACGACGCTCACCGGCGGTGAGCACAGTGATGTCTCCGTCGGGTGATACACACGGCCAAGGGCGCATGAAGGTCATCGCCGGTGTCGGCAGGAACAACACGGCGCGAGGCGAGCCGAGGACGCGAAGGTTCTGAGGGGGGCGAACGGCATATATGATCTGCCCATATTACGCCGCAGAAAGGGGGCTTATCGAGCGCTTTACGTCGCCGACCGCGTCGACCTGCCGATGATGATGATAACGTCCCCAGCCGTACCGGCATGAGCATTGCTCGGAGACGTACAAAAGCCCTGTCAAACACCTGAACATAAACGGCGTGAAGGCGTCCAGCGATATCGCGCCGGCTTTGATACGCAGCCTGTGCGGCGACGCGCTGAATATCTGGGCAGTAACGACAGCGACACCGTGCCGATGATGGCGCTCGGTGCGCACGGTGTCATATCCGTTACCAACAATGACGTCCCCCGCCGCCGTCACGAAGCTGTGCGCCCCTGTGCCTTGACGGAAACTATCCCGAGGCGACGGTACGCAGCGCAAATACGGCCTTCTTCTCCGCACTGTTCATCAGAGACGAACCCCATCCCTGTCAAGACCGCAATGCGGCTTGCGGGCATGGACAGCAGGATAATGCGTCTGCCGCTGACGGAGATATGCGAGCAATCTCGAAAGCTGAAAGCCGCGATGCAATGGCATCGGCATTGAGACATGATCTGACAGACTGTGAAACGCCCTGGAGCGCTCCCCTCACGGTGCGCCCCAAGGCCGTTATTCTTCTCTGCGGTTGATCATATTTTTGCTTCAAGAATGGCGTTCAGTCCAGCACGTAGATGTCTTTTTTTCTTTCCCGTTTTTTCGGTACGGTTAGCGGTGACGAAATCCGATTGATGATCTCAAGTTTTGCCGGAATTCTTCTCGATGACCATGCCGTCGTCATCGATTTTCCGCTCATTTGCATTTTTTCCTTATGGTGCATGATAAAGCAATGGCCAATTCAGCGGCTCCGACAATCAGCCACACATTGCCGATGGCGGTGTTTTACCCACAAGAACCAAATGCCGACGACACCAGAAGAACCAAGTGACCGCTAAAAACAAAACAACCGGTACTGCTGAGCTTCATAAACTTCCTCCTTTGAAAGAAATCACGGGATTTTAATCCCTGCTTTTGGCGACGCATCGCTTCCCTGCAATATATACCGACAGATTGACAAGCCAGATAAGGCACACTACCAGCGACGGCAGGAAGCCGATCCCGAAATACCAGCGCACAGACTGCAAGCACGATAGCCAGAACCGCGCAGACGGTGCTCGTTGCGGTGTATGCTTTATAGGCGCATTTGCCAATCATGATCTTCTCCGCCTCGTCATCACTGTCCACACACACTTTTTCTGGAACTTCATATCATAGACGGATACATCCTTCACAGGATTTGTATGCTTGGCGGCGTCAACGCACTTCTGCTGTATAACGATCGTCTCGACCATGATGGCCATGAATCCAACTATGCTGGCAAAAACCGCATATGTGCCCGGCCTGCTGTCAAACGCGGCAAAGCCCGCAGAGTACGACGCAGCAATGAGAAAATAGGAGATGACCAGCGCGGCGCTGGATATCCACATCGCAGTTGATATCTTCCCGTCGATGATGTCGGCCAGCTCCTCATCTTCGCCGTCCCACATGCCGATCAGCTTCTTCGCGGCGCGGTAAATGGGGACACAGACAGCAGGCACTATGACTGCCAGCGCCAGCATGAGCCACGGCGCGATACGCGTACCGAAGAACGCGCCCGCGGCTTCTATGCTTCCGGTCAGTTCGTTCAGCGCGTATTTTTTTCCGGAGAAATAGCCTATCACTCCGCCTATAAGCGCGCACACGACAAAAAGAAGGATGAATTTCGGCAGAGCCTTTCGATTCGTCCGCTTGATCTCATTGTTATCCATTGTCTTCTTCCTCCTGTAAATAGAAAACTTCTTCCACTGTAACGCCGCACACCTTTGCGATCGTCAGGGCAAGGGCGACGGACGGCGAATAGTCGCCCCGCTCGATCAGGCTTATCGTCTGGCGGGACACGCCGCACAGGCGCCCCATCTCCTGCTGATTGACGTTCAGTGCGGCTCTGCGTTCCTTCAAACGATTCCGCAGTATCATACAGCACCTCCAGTTGACAACATTATACGTCTTAATGACAAATATGCTTGTCATTTTGCATTGTACTCTTGTCAGCTATATTTGTCAATAACTATTTAAAAATTAAGGGAGAGGTCTTATCTGCAAAGCCTCTCCCCGTGTGTTTAAGTCGTTATAGAATTTTTATCTCAAGCTCCGCGCTCGGCTCATCCGGTATATACACCGAGCAGAAATATCCGCCATGCTCCGCTGTGCGCATGGTTCCGGCCAAGCCGCCGATCGTGCAGAATGAATTGAGCGGTATCCCCGTGCCGTGGGCTTTCACATAGCTCTCTTTCATAGTCCAGACGCGCGTAAATTCCGCTCCCCTGTCCGCAGAGTTCAGCACAAACTCCCGCTCGCACGGCGTAAACCTCCGCTCAAGGATACGCACATCCGCCGCGGCGCTGCTTCTGGATATCAACGCCTATCGCCCGATCATACACCGCGCAGGCGCGGCGATCCCCAGAGTGCGACAGGCTGAAGCGCAGCGGCACATCCGCAAGCTCCGGCTTGCCGGATTTGTCGGTTACTATCTCCACCGGAAATTCTATCTCCGGCATGGTATCGCGCAGGGCATATATCAGCAGCCGCTCAGCGCATATCCCCTCGGCGCGCCGCGCAGCGTCTTCGCCGCGCGCAAGCTTATCGAGCCGGTACCGCGAAAAAGATCGCCTCGTCCGCCGTTCCCGTTGCGTCTATCTCGGATATATACAGCCGCGGCGTCATGCGCGCATAGCGTCGATGGTTTTTGCCGATGGCTCCGACAGCTCCATGTCCAAGCATCTCCGCGCCGCGGCGTATCACGTCGCGCGAGCATCCGGCGGCAAACTTCTTGTCCTTGAATTTCTTCATCACGGACTTGACCTCCATGCCCTCAAGTCGGTCGGGCGCATGAGCACAACCGCGCCGATCCAGTCCGGTCAGCTCGTCCGGTCGCAAACAGCACCTTCTCCATGTACTAGCCCGGCTCGACATCTATGCAGATGCCGTAGCCATGGCTGATAACAGCAGCATGGATGACGTCCTCGTCTATATCGTTCTCGTGCAGCGGCTCTATCGCCTTGACGCAGTCTGCTGCTCGGATACAGCTCAAAATCCGATGTCATGCAGCATTCCGACGGTGCGCCAGAAATCGACGTTCTCCGGATCGTATTCTTTTGCAAATTCGCCCATGACCTTTGAGACCGTCTCGCCGTGCTGAATGTGAAACGGCTCCTTGTTATATTTTTTCAGCAGTTCTTCCGCTTGTTCAGGTGTGGTATGTAGCTCATTTTATCTGTCTCCCCGTGTATAAAAATTGCCCGACGCCGGTGGAATATCCGCCTGACGTCGGGTAGCATGATAACGCTGTTTTTCTCCGGAAATCAAGAAAAATCACGGATTCGCGCGACGGACGGTGTCGCGCCGACATTCGCCGTGCCGCCGCCCATATTTGCCGTGGAGTTCGGGCTCGTCAGCGTTGCCGATGATGCCGTCAGTATCGTTTACCATGCCGTCGCTGACATCGGGTGATACAATGGGGCTCATGCTCGGACTCGCGGTCGGCTCGGTCATGGAGCCGTTGTTTTATTATCGCCGCAGGCCGTGAGAGACATCAAAGATCACAACGGCAAGCAAAGAGAAATATAAATCTTTTCATGTTTTTCCTCCTGTTATAATTTCAAAGCTATTATCTGACCTCTGCGCCGCATTTATTCAAAAAATTTAATGCCGTGATTGCTATATGGCGAAAAACATGATAATATGAAAATATGGAAAGTTTAAAGAAAAATCAGATATACCGCGTCAATATCGACGCATATTCATCGGACGGCAGCGGGGTCTGCCGCGTCGGCGGAAGAGCCGTGTTCATTCCGGCGCGATCCCCGGCGAGGAGTGGGAAATAAAGCTCGTCAAGGTCACGGCGACAGCCGTATACGCGCGCGGTGAGCGGCTCATCGCCCCATCGGCGCAGCGCATCGAGCCTGACTGCCCGTACTATTCTTGCCGCGCGGCGGCTGTGACTGCCGTCACATCAATTATGAAGAAGAGCTTCGCTTCAAGCTTGCCGTGTGAACGACGCACTGCACCACATCGGCAAGCGGCCAGCCTTGAATGTACCGAGATTCTCAGCGCCGCCGCGAGATAATTATCGCAACAAAGGGCATTTTCGCCGTCGCCAACTGTGAAGGGGCGGCGCGCTTCGGCTTTACCAGCCGCGCAGTCACCGGCTCGTTGCCATCGACGGATGCCGCGCCCAGAACGAGCTGAGCAACCGCGCGGCAAAATCGGTTGTCGATTTCATAAACGAGCGCGGCATACCGGCCTACGACGAGGAGACCGGACGCGGCGCGGTGCGCCATGTGTTCTGCCGCCGCGCGGTGAACGGAGGTAAACTAATCAATGCAATGAGCCGTGAGCGTGTGCTGAAAACCTATGTCAATGAGGTTAAAAAGAATTACGATTATGTGCTTATTGATTGTATGCCGAGCTTAGGCATGATAACCATCAATGCTCTGGCGGCGGTTGACAGCGTGATTATCCCGACACAGCCCCATTATCTTTCTGCGAAAGGTCTGGAGCTTTTGCTTCGCTCCGTATCAAAGGTCAAGCGGCAAATCAATCCCAAAGCTGCGGATTGACGGTATCTTAATGACGATGGTAATGCCCCGCACGAACATTTCTAAGGAAATTACGGCAACGGTCAAAAGTGCATACGGTAAGAAAAAATCAAGGTATTTGATACCGAGATACCTCATTCTATCCGTGCGGTGGAAGCTACCGCAGAAGGCAAAAGTATTTTTGCTTACGACAAAAGCGGCAAGGTTGCCGCAGCCTATGAGCAGTTAGGAAAGGAGGTGGCAGAGATTGGCGAGAAGCAGAGAAACCAAAATCGAGCTGACCGCATACGATGACCTTTTTCAGACGGACGAAAGCCGTGAGGAAGCAAAGCTAAGCAAGATACGGGATATTCCCATATCGGAGATTAACGAGTTTCCAGACCACCCGTTCAAGGTTTTGATGGACGAAGATATGGAACAACTTGTTGAGAGTATCAAGCGAAACGGTGTAATGACCCCTGCGACAGTTCGCTTCAAAGAGGACGGACGGTATGAGCTTATCAGCGGTCACAGGCGAAAAAAAGGCTTGTGAACTTGCGGGGCTTGAAACGCTGAAATGCGAGGTTAAAGAGCTTACCCGTGACGAAGCCATTATTGTTATGGTGGAAAGTAATCTCCAACGCTCTGTTATTTTGCCGAGTGAGAAAGCGTTTGCGTATAAAATGCGGTTGGAAGCTATGAAACGACAAGGTAGAAAGAAGTGATTTAATTCGTCCCCAATGGGGACAAAGTTTGAGGAGTGATGCTGAACTTGCCGAAAAGGTTGGAGAAAGTCGCAATCAAATCCAGAGGTATATCCGCTTAACGGAGCTTGTTCCCGAAATCCTGCAAATGGTTGACGACAGGCAGATTGCTTTTCGTCCTGCGGTTGAGGTTTCTTATCTGACCGAGGAACAGCAATACACCCTGCTTGAAGCAATGGAGTACAACGATGCTACCCCGTCATTGGCACAGGCTATCAAATGAAGAAGTATAACCAAGATGGCAAGCTCAATTCGAGGTTATCCAGTCCATTATGGAGGAAGAAAAGCCCAATCAGAAGGAAAACCTGCTTTCCGTGACGAGAGGATAACCAAGCTCATTCCAAAGACTGTTCCCAGAGGGCAGGAAACGGATTTTGTTGTCAAGGCGTTGGAGTTTTATAACCGACACTTGCAGCGGAACAAGGCTCACGAGAGATAGCCACACATCGAGGGCGAGGTCTGCCCATTTGAGTGGATAGCCATTATTTTGGATTCCCCCTCTCCACACCTCACCCCCTAACTACTGCCAGTAACTATCCGAGAAAAGAAATACTTTAGGCTGTCCATAACGGGCAGCTTTTTTCGGTCAGTAAGGCAAAATATTCAATCCAAATTACAGGAGGTAACTATGAAAATCCCTAAATTGTTCAAAAAGGCTGCGGCTTTTGTAATGGCTGCGGTCACGGCATTATCCATAATGCCTGCGACGGCGTTTGCTGCGGGTGACATCGGGACGATTTCCTTTTCCCACACCTATGACAGCAACGGTAATGCGATGAGGTACAATTCCAGTGCGAATATCGGCGGCTATACCGCAGGCGGAACGGGAAATTACAAGTACCGTATGTTTGTGGACGGAGAGAATGCGTTTTGTATTCAGCCGGGAGTACCGCTGAAAACAGGAAACACCTTGAAAAAGGCTTCCTCTGATACTTGGAACGCCCTTTCAGCCAACCAGAAAAAGGTGGTTGGGCTTGCCCTGCTCTATGGGTATCAGGGCAACCGAAATAATCTGTCGGGAAGTGATGATGAAAAATGGCTTGCCACGCAGACACTTGTTTGGGAGTTTGTCACAGGCTGCCGTGAAGCCACAGGTTCATATAACCAGACAAGCACTACCGTTTACAGCCTGCACTTCGGTTCAAATTATGCCAACAGCGGAGCAAGGGCAGTGTATGACCAGATTGTTGCAATGCTGCGTGAGCATAACACCATTCCGAGCTTTATGTCGGGCGGTAAGAATGACATCACAAAGGAGCTTGCCTACAAGGACGGAAAGTACAGCATCACATTGACGGACAGCAACGGCGTCCTTTCCGATTACAGCTTTTCAAGCTCTGACAGCAATGTGAGTGTATCGAAGTCTGGAAATAAGCTGACAATCAGATCCACCGTAGCTATCAGCGGTTCTGTCCGCATTACGGCAAAGAGGAACAATGTGCCGACTGTCAGCAGCAGTGCAAAGCTCATTGCCTATGGCGACCCGAACTTGCAGGATTTGGTAACAGGTGTGGAGAATGCTGATACCGTGTCTGCATATATCAATATCGAAACGCCGACAGGCACGATTGCCCTCAAAAAAGACTTCTGAGGACGGAGTTGTGGAGGGCATCTCTTTTACAATCAAAGGTGATAACTTTAATAAGACAGTTAAGACAGGAAAGGACGGCTCTGTCTCAGTGGAGGGATTATTCCCTGGCACTTATACCGTCACAGAACAGTCCATTGACCGTTATGAGCCGCAGAAAACCCAGACCGTCACACTTATCGGAGGAAAAACCTCTACTGTGACCTTCAGCAATACGCTGAAGCGTGGCAGTCTGGAAATCGTCAAGACTTCCGAGGACAATCTGGTGGAGGGCGTGAAATTCCATCTTTACGGCACATCTTTAAGCGGCTTGCCTGTTGACGAGTATGCCGTGACTGATAAAAACGGACTGGCTAAGTTTGAAAATGTCCTTATCAGTGGCGATACCCCGTATGTGGTTGAGGAAGTGGATACCGCAGTCCGCTATGTCGTTCCTGCTTCCCAGACAGCTCCGATTGAATGGAACAAGGTCACAAAACGCAGCTTCGACAATGTGTTGAAGAAATTCAAGCGACTGTGACAAAGACCGATGCAGAAACAGGTTCTCCGCAGGGCAATGCTTCCCTTGCAGGTGCAGTTTACGGCATTTATAAAGGCGAAGAACTGATTGACACTTACACTACGGACGAGAACGGGCAGTTTACAACAAACTATTATATCTGTGATGATGATTGGACTGTCCGTGAAATCAGCCCGTCCGAGGGGTATCTTCTGGATACCGCAATCCACAAGGTAGGTGCAGAACCAGAGCTATACACGGTAGAGCTGAACAGTACCGCAAACGATGTGAATGAACAGGTCATCAAAGGCAATATCGCCATCATCAAGCATACGGACAACGGAGAAACCCAGATTGAAACACCCGAAGAAGGTGCGGTATTTGAAGTGTTCCTCAAATCCGCAGACAGCTATGAAAATGCAAAGGAAACCGAGCGTGATGTGCTGACATGTGACGAGAACGGCTTTGCCCAGACAAAGGATATGCCGTATGGCATTTATACCGTCCGCCAGACCTTTGGATGGGACGGGCGTGAGCTGATGAAAGCCTTTGACGTGTTCATCTGCAAGGACAGCCAGACTTACCGCTATCTTATCAACAACGCCAACTTTGAAAGCTATATCAAAATCGTTAAGAAAGATGCGGAAACAGGTGCAACAATTCCGTATGCAGGTGCAGGCTTCCAGATTTACGACCCAAACGGTGACCTTGTGACTATGACCTTCACTTATCCCGAAGTGACGACCATTGACACCTTTTATACCACAGCAGACGGCGAGCTAATCACACCGCAGACCTTGGAATACGGCAAGGGCTATTCTCTGGTGTGAGGTACAAGCACCGTATGGCTATGTGCTGAACTCCGAGCCTGTCTATTTTGATGTGATGCAGGAAAATTCCGAGGAAGAAAGCGGCATTACGGTTATTGAGGTAGTACGTTCCAATATGGCACAGAAAGGCACAATTACCGTAGAAAAGTCTGGCGAGGTATTCAGCTCCGTTGCAGGCGATAAGGGATTGTATCAGCCGATTTTCTCTGTCAGCGGTCTTGAGGGTGCAGTCTATGAAATTACCGCAGCCGAGGATATTGTCACTCTGGACGGGACGGTCAGAGCAAACAAGGGCGAGGTTGTAGATACCGTTACTACAGGAAAAGACGGTACAGTAAAATCCAAAGAACTGTATCTCGGAAAATATGAGGTTAAGGAAATCACAGCTCCGTATGGAATGGTGCTGAATAAGGAAGTTCGTTCTGTTGAGCTTGTGTATGCAGGACAGAATGTTGATGTAACGGAAACGGCTACTTCTTTCTATAATGAAAAACAGCGTGTTGAAATCGACCTCATCAAGAGCCTTGCCATTGATGAAGCCTACGGCATTGGCAAAGAATGGAGAAATCTTTGATGTGACCTTTGGCTTGTATGCGGCGGAGGAACTCACAGCCGCAGATGGAAAGACCATTCCTGCGGACGGTCTGATTGAGGTCATTTCCCTTGATGAAAGCGGTCACGGGAAAGCTATCAGCGACCTGCCGATGGGCAGCTATTATGTGCAGGAAATCTCGACCAATTCCGCATATATTGTCAGCGATGCAAAACTACCCTGTTACTTTTGAATACGCAGGACAGGATACCGAAACTGTCCGCATCACAGCCAATGAGGGCGAAGCGATTGCAAATAAACTGATTTACGGCTCGGTAAGCGGTCTGAAATCCGATGAGGACGGAAACGCTCTGGGCGGTGCGGCAATCGGCATCTTTACGACAGGAACTACCGAGTTTACAAAGGAAAATGCGATTGTAGCTACCACATCAAAGGATGACGGTAGTTTTTCTTTTGCCAAAGTGCCGTATGGTTCTTGGATTATCCGAGAGGTAGAAAGTCCGAAAGGCTTTGTACTGTCCGAGGAAGAAATTCCTGTTACGATCGGCAAGGTGGATGAAGTTGTGGAAATCGAACTTGTCAACTACTTCATTAAGGGCAATATCGCTTTGACAAAGGTTGATGAGGATTATCCCGACAACAAGCTGTCTGGTGCGGTATTTGAGGTTTACTCCGATACTAATGGCGATGGGAAACTGGATAAAGACGATACGCTGCTTGGCGAAATGAAAGAACTTGACGGCGGCGTTTACCAGATGAGTGAACTCCGCTTCGGCAAATATCTGGTAAAGGAAACCAAAGCTCCGACAGGTTTTGTGCTTGATGAAAATGTGTATGCCGTATCCATCGAGGAGAACGGCAAGACCTACACCGTGGAAAATAAGGCGGGTGTAGGATTTATCAATGCAGCACAGAAAGGCTCTCTTAAAATCGTAAAGACTTCCTCTGACGGTAAGGTGGAGGGCTTCTCTTTCCGTGTGACAGGCGTGGACTATGACCAGACCTTTAAGACAGACAAGAATGGAGAAATCGTGATTGAGGGCTTGCGTATCGGTGAATACACCGTGTCCGAAGTCAGCGACACGGCTTCCGCAGGATATATCCTGCCTGCCGATAAACAGGCAACGGTCAAGGTGGACGCTACGGCTATCGTGCAGATGCACAATGAGTTCAGGGATACCCCGAAAACGGGCGACGACTTCAATCTGGGCTTGTGGGTAAGTCTTGCAGCGTTGTCTGTTGTTGGTGCGGGCGTTCTCGGATTTGTCGGCTATAAGAACAGAAAGAAGAAAAGGAGGACTAATTGATGGACGCTAAAACCATTATCGCAATCGTGCTTGTCGTGTTCATTGTGGGTGCGGCGGTATGGCTGAATATCCGTAACAGAAAGAATAAGTAAGTGGTTTGGGCGGCTGAAAGATGCCGCCCTTTCCTTTATGGAGGTAACAATGAGAAACCTAAAACCATTGAAAAGAAAGTCAGGGCTGTTCTGGAAAAGAATGAGGATGCCAGAAATGACGATATGGTGCTATATCTTGCACTTTGTAATGCCTGTCTGAAGGATGCAGGGGCAATGCCGCTTGCAGAGATAATGACGCAAAGCAAAATATCTCGGTCTGCCGAGCTTTGAGAGCGTCAGCAGGACACGCCGCAAGCTGCAGGCACGGTACCCAGAGCTTGCAGGGAGCCGCCCTGTTCAGAAAATGAGAGCCACGGGCGAGAAAGCTTATCGGCGTTATGCCAAAGAATAGAGAGGTGCTTATGGACGAAGAAAAACGCTCCAATCAGAACTATGAAATCATCGAGAGCTGTACTATCAGGGAGTACAGAGCTTGTCATCGGTCACAATCCCAACGCACCCAACCCTTATGTGTGTTGGTACTGCAAGGGCGGCTCAAATTATTTCTGGGGTTATTATACGAATGAGCTTGATGATGCACGGAAAAAGCTGAATGAACGATACCAGTCAGGTGCCGTATGCCCTATAATCAGCCTGCCCAGAAGCAGAAAAACGGTGATGACCGTGAGCGATAAATCAAAGTATGACTGCACGACCTGTCCTTATCCCCGATACAAGGACGGGTCAGTTATTTTCTGCGATGTTTGTATCCGCAAAAGATTTTAGACGAGCAGAAAGAAAAAAGGAAAGAAAGGAGCAGGACCGAATGAGTAATGAAATAAGGACAAGACCTTTGACCCCAACAGAACAGAAATACACCTATGCCCAAAGTATGCAGCTTGAGGGGCAGACAGGCACTATCGGGCATCTGCGTGGTGACTTTGCCACAACGGGCTATGGCTTTTACACCACTTGGTTTGATACCAGACCACAATGGAAATACTGACGAATTTAAGGCAGACCTTGATACGGTCATCAATGCTTTACGGGAGGATAAGGGCTTTTGCATAACCGCTATGATATGAGTGCGTTTGCAAGGCATTTTCCCCGAAAGTGCGATAAAGGGCAACTATTGTACTGGAATACGGTTTCCGTGTGGATACAGAAAAACACGCCTTCCTGTTCCGCTGCAACCCTACAAAGGGCGATTATAATTTTTACTGCTACTGCTATGTGAAAGAATGGCTTGATAAGCATATCCAGAAAGCAGAACAAGGTATCCGATTTATTGACCCTCAATATAAAGAACTGTTCCGTATCCCAGACGGTGGGAAGATTATGGTAACGACCGCTTGGGGCGAAAACGGGAATACACCTGCCGCTTCATTGATGAATATCATACCGAGGTCGGTAACAACCTCTACCATATCGGCGAGTTTGCCGAGCGTACTGCAGAAAAACGGGGTGATCCGATCAGTGAGCCGCAAACAAAAAGGAACAAACGCCGCAGAAAACTCCGAAAGCAAAGGATTTAGAACGATAAAAAGGACAATGGAGGATCTAGAATATGGCTGTTAATCAGAAAGCCGTCAAAAGGTCTTGAATAAGGTCTTGGAAGCAGGCTTTACCGATGAAAAAGCGATTGCCGCTTCATGACTATGGACGATATTCTTTCTATGACAGGGCATCACGGTTGGGTTCTGATATTACTCTGCATCAATGACCTGCAAAAGAGCATTAAATGAAAACAAGGTCATTTCTGTTTCTTGGCGGTGGTGCGGAGTGAGAATAAACAGAAATATTTGAAACAGAAACGATAAGGAGGTGTAGGTTGAATGGCTGCGAAGTATCAGCTAATCACAGAGCTGTATCGGCGTACAGGCGTGTCGGTTGCGAAAAAAATCCGCAGGCGTGGCAGGGCTTTCTGTCTGCCGCTTGCCGCAACTATAAATGCCGATTTGATGAACAGCTCTTGATTTACGCACAACGCCCCGATGCCGTAGCTGTGGCAGAGCTTGGCACTTGGAATAAACTCTTTAAGCGTTGGGTAAATAAAGACAGCAAAGGATTGCGGTGTTCGACCCGAAAGGTCGTAGGAACACGCTGAAATACTATTTTGATATATCGGATACGCACGAGGGTTATTATGGAAGTCGTCCTGTTCCGATCTGGCAGATGGATGAGCGATACGAGCAGGCTGTTATGGAAAGGCTTTCGGACAGGTTTGGAGATTGGAAAAACACTGACCTTGCGGAAACACTTAATGGAAACGGCAAAGAACGCCGTGGAGGACAATCTTCCTGATTATTTTTCTCAGCTCAAAGGACGCAACTCAAGACAGTTTTTTTGGAAGAACTGGACGACTTTAATATAGAAGTGTTTACAGGCGGCTGGCGGTCAAACAGCGTGGCATTTATGCTGATGAGCCGCTGCGGTCTGGATGTAAAGGAATATTTTGACCGAGAAGATTTTGCCGACATTGTAAATTTCAATACCCCCAACGATAAATGCAATCGGGATTGCCACGAGCGATATTGCGGAGATGGCGTTACGGGAAATCTCACAGTCTATCCGAAATGTGCAAATGGAAGAAAAAGGACCAGAATCGCACCTTTGAACAAAGTCCCAATCTCTGTATGATATAGGCAGAAAACAACCCGAAAGGAGCAACGATAATGAGCGAAATCACTTACACGAAACAAGGCGACTATCTTATTCCCGACCTGACATTACCGACAGAGCCAGAAATTCAGCTTGGCAGGTACGCTTTGATGCACAGGGATTATCTGGAGCAGCACAAACGGGTGACGTACCTCAATCTGCTGACAGCGGGCGAGCTAAAATCAAACATCTTTACGAAGTGGAACAGACGGCTCTTAAAGGTTGGAGCTTCTGACGAAGCAGTTAGCAATCGGAGCAGGGAGTGACGGAGGAGCTGAAGGAAAGACCCGATGCAGTGGCTAGGCATGATGAACAATATCCGCAGCCAAGCGGAGGAAGTGATCTTGACGGAACTGATTTACAACTAAGCGCGTTGCCAAAGAGGATGAGGTTAGGGTCAATCTTCCAACCGTAGATGAACAAATCGAAATGATAGCAAAAAGCAGAGGACGAAAATGCCTCTGCTTTTTACTATTTCCAAAGAAGATATTGACTCGTACTTCAAAAGGCAGTGGCGTTGCGGACGGAAAATACCGTATCTACCGCCAATTCCAAAAGGGCGAGACAGACAGAAAAATATTGAATTCCTTAAAATGAGTATGGAACGGGCGGCGGTACGCACATCTTCCCCGATGGTTTCAGCGGTCATTCTTGGCATGACAGCAAAGGTCTTGCCATTGACCGAAACGGCACTTATACCAATCACGACCTTGTGTTGAAATGGTCACAGGTTGAAAAGCGTCTGCGTGAGCTGATTAAGGATAACCGCTATCTCAATCCGAAAGAAAAAGACCATTATGCCGATTATCTGGAGAGCGTGTCAGCTCCCCAATATGAGGTTGACACCCAGAGGAAAATAGCAAGGCAGCGTTTTATCGACGCCCACCGTGACCTGCCGCCTGCCGACAAACGGGATACTCTTTGCTTTACGGCTATCTGACTTTATCCGTGACCTGGACAGGTACGAAAAGACCTGTTATCTGTTGTGGGACGAAGCGACCTTGCTGATATTACCGCCGAGCAAATGGAACAGCACCTGTCCGACCCCTCAACTGTTCAACAGCTCATAGACTTTCTTGCACAGGTACAATGGAAAACGACCTCAGTTTTCAGCCGCAGTAATGGGTGGAAGTTTACCGAGGAATTAAGGAGCTGCACCCACTCCGCTACCTCTACAATGAGGGCGATGTGGTGTATATCGGTACGGATAAATATGAGATTGCAACACTTACCGAGGAAAAGGTCTATCTGCAAAATGCCGAATTCCCCTATCTTGGGGCAGGAATACAGCCGAGCCGACTTTGAAGAAAAAGCTAACGGAAAAATCCTGCAAATGACCATCTGAAAGTGGTCGTAACCGAGAAACAGAGGACAGAAGCACCGTCCGAGGAAAAGCAGGACGGAATACAGTTTTCTATCGGTTTTTCCGAACACCCTGCCTTTTTATGACAGACAGCTTAATGACCGCTATACGGATTTGAGCTTTGCTCTGTGTAATAAGCTGCTTGGTATTTTGGACGAGAAAACAGCACCGTGAGCGTGAGGGCGATAAAAATATCGGGTGGTATCATAAGACCGATTTTGCAATCAAGGCTGTCATAAACGGCGAGGAATTTAACTATGATGGACGGTTTGACATTGGCGATGGCGAGGGGGATTTAATTGCCCACATTAAGAATTTTTTACGATTATGCCTATATCGCCAAAGGGCGAACAGCTATATGGAGATGACCGAGAAAGCCTGCTCCGTGGCAGAGATGAGTTTATCCCATTCTTGGAACAGCACACCGAGCTGACCCAAGAGGACGAGAAGCTCCTTGATGAGATTATGGCTACCGAAAGTGATTGGTACAGGACAGCCGAGGAAGCCGAAGAAAAACCACAGGCGAATGCCGATAAAGTGAATGGCTCAGAAGCTCCTGTCATTGAAATGGAGCAATCCACAGATGACCTCATAGGCAGGGAAATCATCATAGATAACCGTAAATATCTTATTGAGAGCATCGGCAAAATCAGCGGCGATGTGTCCCTGCGTGACATCACATTCAGAACAATGTGGGCTTCCCGATAAACCGAGTGGAGAAAATCGGCTATATCCAAAAGCTATTGGAACAGGCAAAAGCCGAATTACCGCCCGAAGAAAAGACGGAAGCTCCAGCCGTTCCTGTATCTGCTGACCGTCATAATTTCCGCATTACCGATGACGCCATCGGTGTCGGCGGAGCAAAAGAAAAAAGTTCCGTAACAACATGGCGGCAATCAACCTGCTGCACGAGCTTGAAATCGAAAACCGCCTTGCCACACCCGAAGAACAGGAAATCCTATCTCAGTATGTCGGTTGGGGTGGTTTGTCTATGGCGTTTGACGAACACAATGCGGCTTGGGCTGACGAATTTAAGGAGCTGTATGCGAGCCTATCCCCAGAGGAATACAACGCCGCTATGGAGTCAACGCTGACCGCCTTTTATACGCCGCCCGTTGTTATCAAGGCAATGTATGAAGTGCTCGACCGCTTGGGCTTCTTACAGGGCAAATATCTTGGAGCCATCCTGCGGGACAGGCAATTTCTTTGGTCTGCTTCCCGAAAGTATGCAAAACAGCAAGCTCCACGGCGTGGAAATCGACTCTCTCACAGGCAGGATTGCAAAGCAGCTCTACCAGAAAGCCAATATTGCCATAGAGGGGCTTTGAGCAAACAAAGCTACCAGACGACCATTTTGATATAGTTATCGGCAATGTGCCTTTTGGAGAAATCCGTGTAAACGACAGCCGATATAATGCCCAGAAGTTTCTCATACACGATTACTTTTTCGCAAAGGCACTTGATAAAGTCCGTGCCGGCGGCGTTGTGATGTTCATTACCTCTAAGGGAACGATGGACAAAGCAAGCCCAGAGGTAAGAAAGTATATTGCCCAGAGAGCCGAGCTGTTAGGTGCAATCCGTCTGCCAGACAACACTTTCCGTGCCAACGCAGGCACGGAGGTCACAAGCGATATTCTCATTCTGCAAAAGCGTGACCGTGTAATTGATGTTGAGCCAGATTGGGTGTATCTGGACACAGACGAAAACGGCGTTACGATGAACAGCTATTTTGTTCAGCACCCCGAAATGGTGTTGGGCGAAATAAAGATGGAAAGCACACGCTTTGGTACTTTTGAGCCTGTTTGTAAAGCCCGTAAGGATATACCACTTTCCGAGTTTCTGTCCAATGCAGTTCAGAGGATAAACGGCGAAATCCCAGAGCTTGATAATGGGGTTGATGAAATCTCTGATGAGCAGGAGCTTTCCGTTCCTGCTGACCCGAATGTGCGTAACTTCTCTTTTTACTCTGGTGGATGGCAGGGTTTTACTTCCGAGAGAATGACCGTATGCAACCTGCTTCTGTGTCGATGACCGCAGAAAACCGTATCAAAGGGCTTAAAACGCATTGAACGAATGAAACCAAATACAACGAACTGAAAGAAAAGTGCAGACCTTTTCTTGAAGCGTTAGAACTTATTTCCCAAGTTTGCTAAACTTTTTACCGAAAAAATGAAGCAACTTTTTTCTTTTAAGGAAGCACAGGAACGAGCCGAAAAAGAAAGCAAGGGAAAAAGAAAAGACAGGAGCGTATTAAGGCACGAAAAACAAGCGTGGTATGGAAAGATAACCATTTCCATTATACTCACGACTTAATGACTTCTTGATATGTTCCGATGAAAACAGGCTGTATTTGTGGGGTGTTCCAAACGGAATGCCCACAATCAATTTATGAAAAAGGGAGAAAATGATTATATGAAAGAGAAATACTTTATCTTATACAACACGAATAGGCAAAAACAACTTTTATTGTAAATGTGGAAGCAATCGAAAAGTGCGAAGAAGCCTTTGAATACGGTGTTTCAAAGAAATATGCAGACACGAGATGTTGGGAGATTTTTCAGCGGATAAATATTTGAATTTAGAAAACTTACA
>VOFB01002164.1_pt1 | contig 33468 bp, 50 predicted proteins | sample 5384141 | NCBI WGS metagenome assembly VOFB01 (sample SAMN12384721, study PRJNA508395) | human gut metagenome | isolation source: healthy gut A | host: Homo sapiens | reverse complement strand
TTGTCAAACATTTTATACTTATTTTCTTCCACTATTGGTTGACACCGGCGCCCCGCGTCCTCGAAGGTCGCGTATACCTTTTCGGCGTACATCCGTATCTCCCCGTCCGGCAGCCTGAACGTGAAGCGGCGGCCATAGAACGGCAGCCCCGTGAGGATGTCCCACAGAGAATCCAGATTCTCGCCGTACCAGTCCTGCCAGTGCATCTTCTCGCGGAGCACGGAGTAGATATCGTGCCGCGTCGCGCAGTGGGACAGGTCAAAGCTCCACTTCCGGGCGAGTGCGTCCAGCAGCCCCTGCAGCCGGAGTATATGTCGTTCCATGCGGCGTCGAAATCGTCGGTATACCATGGGTCGGCGACGTCGTCGTCCGGGCGGCCGCAGTATTCGGTCAGCTTATGGAGCTTGCCGTCCGGGTCGCCTCCGCAGATGCGCAAAGATATTGCGCAGGTTCGCCGCGTCCATGCCGATGAGCAGGTCGTACGCGCCGTAATCCGCCGCAGTCATGCGGCGGGCGGTTTTGCCCGCGCAGCCGATACCGTGCTCGGCGAGCTTGCGCCGCGCCTGCGGGTACACGGGGTTGCCCAGTTCTTCGCTGCTGGTCGCGGCCGAGGCAATGTCGAATTCCCGCTCCAGCCCCGCCGAGGCGGCGAGCGACTTCATCACAAATTCCGCCATCGGGCTGCGGCATATATGCCGTGGCAAACGAATAAAATGCGCGTCATGTTCATCTGTCCTTTTAAAAAATATGCTGAGATTATACCATAGCTCCGCGCAGTATGTCAAAAATTTTATCCCCTAGGGGCTTCCGCAATTGCCCCCCGCGGCTGATATAATCAGGAACATGATTTATCGTCAAAGGAGAAACTATCCCATGAAAAAGACTCTTGCACTTATTCTCGCAATGCTCCTGTCCCTGAGCATGCTCGCAGGCTGCGGCCAGCAAAGCAGAGCGGCACCCCGCGACCGAGGCTCCTGCCGAGGAATCCTCCGCCGTTGACGCCGCCCCCGCTACCCGCGTCATAACCGACGGTCTGGGACGCGAAATAGAAGTTCCGACCGAGATAAACCCATCGTCACTCTCGGCAACGCGACGCGTATGCTCGTCTACCTCGGCCTTCAGGACAAGATGGTCACCACCGCAAACGGCGACCAGAACGACAGTCTCTTCATGGCCTACGGCTGCTTCAATCATGAAGCGTGGGCTGACCTGCCCGCGGCCTCAGCCGGCGGCTACGGCGAAATTCTGCCGGAAGTCATTCTTGAGGCCAATCCCGATATAATCCTCTGCACCTATGAGGAGGACATCGTCAACTCCATCGAAGAGCAGCTTTGGCCGCCCGTCGTCGCCGCCCCGCAGGGCACCCTGTTCGGCGAGGACTACAAGCTGGCGCTTCGCGTATTCGGCGACGCCTGCGGCGTGCCCGAACGTGCCGAGGAGATCATCTCCTTCATGGACAACTGTCTCGCTGACCTCGACGCGCGCGCACCAAGGACATCCCCGATGAGGACAAGCCCCTCGTTCTCGGCGCCGCCGCCACCTTCCGCGGCGGACACGGCATCGAAGGCGTTTACGCCAACGACGCGATTCTCGCTTCCATCCACGCGAACGACGTTGCCGCCGGCATCATCGAAGGCCCCCACGGCGTTGAGGTAGACCGCGAGCAGATCCTCGCGTGGGATCCCGACATCATCATCCTCGACTCCGGCAACCTTGAGCTTGTCAAGAATCAGTACGCCGAGGATCCGAGCTTCTTCGAGCGCTCAGCGCCGTCAAGAACGGCAAGGTCTATCAGTGGCCGAACTCCACCGCGAACTACACCAACGTCGAGATTCCCCTCGTCAGCGCCTACTACGCAGGATCGCTGCTGTTCCCCGATGCATTCGCGGACGTTGATTTTGAGGCCAAGGCAAACGAGATATTCTCCTTCTTCCTCGGCCACGACGGCTACCTCGACCTGCTGACCGAAGCCGGGCCTCGGCTACGGCGCCGTCACTCTCGGATAACAAAGGTGTGATATAATTGCAGAAGCACCCAGTAAAAATCGAACAATATGAACAGTTCGTCGCCCGCAAGCGCATAGCGCTTGCGGCTGCAGGCGTTTATTACGCTCTTTGCCGCCGTGGTGTATATGGGCATCGGCTCTCTGAAAATCAGCCTGCCGGACATTTTCCGCGCGCTCGCCGGCGAGGGCGAAAGGAAATATCAGACCGCCATTATGAACATCCGCCTGCCGCGCGTTCTGGCGGCGATATTCGTCGGCGCAACGCTCGCGGGCCTCCGGCGCGGTGATGCAGTGCGTACTGCGCAACCCTCTCGCCTCGGCATCAACGCTGGGCGTGTCGCAGGGCGCGGCTTTCGGCGCGCGCTGGGCATAATCGTGTTCGGCGGCGGCGTGATAACAAACTCCAACTCCACCTCGACCGTATCGATCGATAACCCGTATATCGTCACGCTCTGCGCCTTCGTCTTCGGCTCGATATCGTCGGTCGTCGTGATACTCATCTCCCGGCTCAAGAAAAACGTCGGCCCCGGCGGGCTGATCCTCGCAGGCACGGCGCTCAGCGCGATGTTCGCCGGCGGCAGCACGCTGCTGCAATACTTCGCCGACGATACCTCGCTCGGCGCGGTCGTGTTCTGGACCTTCGGCAACCTCGGCAGCGCAAGCTGGAAGGATCTGCGCTTTATCAGCGTCGTTTTCGTGCTGAGCTTCATCTACTACATGTATAACCGCTGGAACTATAACGCCATGGAAGCGGGCTACGACACGGCCAAGAGCCTCGGCGTGGACACGAAGAAGGTCATGGTCGCCAGCATGGCGGTGTGCTCGCTGTCGGCGGCGGTCGCGGTGTCGTTCGTCGGCATAATCAGCTTTGTCGGCCTCATCGCGCCGCATGTCATGCGCTTTTTTTTTGTCGGCAACGACCACCGCTTCCCCTTGTCCCCGGCTCCGCGGTCTGCGGCGCGCTGCTGCTGATACTCGCGGACGCGCTCGCAAAGCTGATCGCGCCGCCGATAATTCTGCCCATCGGCGCGATAATGTCGTTCATCGGCGGGCCGGTGTTCCTTATTCTGCTGTTCAGGGGAGAAATTCCAATGGTTGAGGTCAGAGACATTTGCTTTTCCTACGGAAAAACGCCCCCGACACGCTCCTCGGCGTGAGCTTTGACGTTCGGACGGCATCTGCACCGCCATTCTCGGCAACAACGGTGCCGGCAAGAGCACGCTTTTAAAATGCATCGACCGCATTCTCCGCCCGAAGTCCGGCGAGGTCATCGTGGACGGGAAGAACGTTTTTGCGATGAGCAGCAACGAGATGGCACAGAACGTCGCCTACGTGGCGCAGAACGCACGGGCGGTGGACATGTCGGTTTTGATACGGTCTTTGCTCGGCCGCAAGCCGTACATCCAATGGGACGCGACGCACCGGGACAGGGGAGATAGTTTCGGATATCCTGCGCCGCATGAAGCTTGAATCCTACGCGCTGCGCAGTGTGTCGGAGCTGTCCGGCGGCGAAGCGCAGAAGGTGCTGATCGCCCGCGCGCTGGCGCAGGAGCCGCGCGTGTTCTGCTGCTCGACGAGCCGACCAGCAATCTCGACCCGCGCAATCAGCATGAGGTCATGCAGCTTTGTGCGCTCCATCGCGCGCGAGCATAAAATAAGCGTCATTACCGTGCTGCACGACCTGAACCTCGCCATCCGCTACTGTGACAGCTTCATGTTCCTCAAGGATTCGAAGATATACGCCCACGGCGGGCGCGAGGTCATGTCGCCGGAGATAGTCGAACACGTTTACGACATGCACGTACACATCGTCGACTGCATGGGCATACCCGTTTTGATACCGTTCCCGGACGTCAAAACGCACGGGGAGGACGCGGATGGAACAGATTAAAAAGCTGGGACGAGGCCGCGGCGGACTACCAGCGGGTTTTCCGCATGGGGCTGAACGACTATAACCGGCGCTGCTGGAGTTTTTTCACCTCAAACGGGCTGCTACACCCCGGCTGCAGTGTGCTCGATATCGGCTGCGGCGTCGGGAAATACGGAACATATTTCGCCGAGCTTGATGCGGCGTGACGCTGACGGACATTTCCCCCGCCATGCTCGCGCACGCAGCGCGGAACATGGCGGCGTACGCCACCCGTGGCGCATCGTCGAGGGCGATTTCGCTATGCTGAGCACGGACGAGCTGTCCGGCGGCGATAAATTCGACCTGTCGGTCGCAATGATGTCCGCCGCAGTGCACGACACGGCCAGTGTGGAGAAGATGAGCACGCTGACCCGTGGCTGGTGCTTCACGGCGAACTTTGTCGAATGGGCGCAGCCGATACGCGACGAGTTCTACCGCCGGATGGGGCTGGAGGTTTCGGGCTTCGGCGCGGGGATGCACGACAGCGCAGAGGCGCTGCGCAAGCCGTCCGCGGCGCGGGCTATGACCCCCTCGTGAAATACGTTCCCTATGACTGGAGCGACGACCGCAGTCCGGCCGAGGCCGCAGAATATCTGATAAAGCGCTGCGGCGGCGATGCTGGTGACGCCGCGCTCATGGCTCGCGCGAGAAAGATCGCGGCGGAGCTTGCGGACGAAAACGGCGTTTTCGTCGACAGTGTCAGCACCTGCGTCGCATGGATATACTGGAATACGGAGGCCTAACATGGACATTCACGATCTTTTTGAAGCCGCCGGCAACCTGCATGGGCATCTCTGCCCCGGCCTTGCCATTGGCGTACGGGCAGCCGCGGAGGCGGGCGGGCTGCTTCACGGCGAGCTGCGCTGCGCGATAGAGAGCCGCGCCTGCTGGGCGGATGGGTTCCAATCGGTTCTCGGCGCGACGGTCGGAAACGGCAGGTTATGTCTGCGCGAGACGGGGAAGCCCGTATTCAATTTTTACGGTGCGGGCGGCGAGCTGCGGCTATATCTGCGTCCGCTGCCGAAGCTTGCGGATAAATCCGCGCTCATTGAATACATCCTTACCGCGCCTGCAGCCTGAGAGATCTTCTGTTCCGGCATCCCCATATTCCGTTCCCCGCCGCGCCGCCTCAAGCGCCGCGATGCGCCCTCGCGCAGCGGCCATGCGCCGTATGCGGCGAGCTTACGCGTGAAGACTTCCTCGCAAATAAGATGCGGAGTTCCCGTATGTGCGGACTGCGGCCGAAAAACAATCTCCGGATCGGTGATCCGGCGGGCATTCAGCTTGGAAACGGAACCACGCCACGATGAATGGGTCGAAAAGTCCTGTGAGGACTTTTTTCAGCTCGACGATGAGCGGGCCCTCCGCCGAGCATTTTGATATTATCAAAATCATATGTTTTTCTCAACGCGGCAGTCCACGCCGCAGACGCGCTTGGTCAAAGTCGTTGATGTATCAAGACTTTTGGACGTTTACTACACAATTTCTCAGTACAATTTCTCATACGATAATATATTACCACTTACCCCATATATCAGTCAATTTTCAAAATGCGTATTTTGCCCAAAAACGTCCCGCCCGCTCCGCTTGATAAAGCCGGATCAATATGTTAATATTATAAGTAGATTTAGTATGCAAGAAGCAAGGAAAGAGCGTATATCATGTTTAACGGATTTACTCCCGCTGCCGGAGATTTTCTCTGGGAGCTGGCATTCAATAACGAGCGTGTCTGGTTCAACGAGCACAAGGAGCAGTTTGAGCAGACCGTGAACGAGCCGTTCAAGGCGCTCGCCGCCGAGACGCAGGCGCTTATGTGCAGCCGCTTCCCGGAGATGGACTGCCGCCTGCACGTCTCACGCATTTACCGCGACGCGCGGCGGCTGTTCGGCCGCGGGCCGTATAAGGACCATCTCTGGTTCTCGATAAAGCACGGCAAAGATCCTTCTCGAAGGGCCGATGTTCTGGTTTGAGATCGGCGCGGCCGATTACAGCTACGGCATGGGCTTTTACAGCGCGACGCCCAGCCAGATGGATGCCTTCCGCCGCAGCCTAGACGCCAACCCCGCCAGATTTGAGCGCATCGTCCGCAAGATCGAGCGCGGCGGCGGATTCAGGCTGACCGGCGAGGAATACAAGCGCCCCAAGGGGCACGCCGACGATCCGCTCGGCCGCTGGTATAACCGCAAGCGCATCGGACTGGAGTGCGCCGCGACCACGACGCCGCGCTGTATTCCCCGGAGCTGCCGGAGATCCTAGCCGACGCCTACGCAAAGCTCATGCCTATGTACGAATACTTCCTTGAATTCTATCACAGCGAGGACGGCGAAAAAGGAGAGAAGCCATGAACGAGCATCCAAAGGTATCAATAGTCGTTCCGGCATACAACGCCGCCGGATATGTAGAGGGCTGCATCAACAGCGTCCTCGCTCAGACGCTGCGGCTTCGAGCTGATAATCGTCAACGACGGCTCGAAGGACGACACCGCCGCCGTCGTCTCCGCGATGGCGGAGAAGGACGCGCGCGTGAAGGCTGCTGACCGTTGAAAACGGCGGCCCCGCCGCCGCACGCGAACCTTGCCATCGCCAATCCCGAAGCGGAGTACGTAATGTTCCTCGACTCGGACGACCGAGGCTGCTGCCCGACGCGCTGGAATACGCGCTGGGCGGCGCGAATGGCGGATATGGTCATATTCGGCTACACTATCGTGGGCGTGGACGGTTCGGAGCGCTATTACTGCGAGCCGGAGCAGCTTATCGACCGCGCCGGAATGGCCGAGGCGCCTGCCGCGCCTATACAAGGCGAACCTCCTCAATCAGGTCTGGGGCAAGCTCTACCGCGCGTCGCTCATCCGCAGCAATGGCATCCGCTTCCGCGATTTCCGCTGGGGCGAGGACAGACTCTACGTCTTCGACTGCCTTGAAAAAGATCGACCGCGTGAGCGTCTTTGCCCGGCTGCAAATACCGGTATATAATGCACCGCGGCGAGCCTCATCACCAAATACTACGACCGCAAGCTGGAGGTCTGCCTGCTGTCCGACAAGCGCATAGCAGCAGCTCTGCACTGAGTTCGGCGCGGAGAGCGACGGCAGCATGGAATACATGTTCATGAAGAGCATCTTCTCCTGCCTGACGAATCTCTTCACGCCGTCCTGCCCGCTGAATTATCTTGAAAAGCGCTCCTACGTGCGCCGCGTCGTCACGAACAGGCGCGTCCTGCGCCGCAGCGAAGCCGCGACCGGCGGCGCCGAGGTGGTGAAACTGCCCTGCGCCGTCATCCGCAGCGGGACGTGACGCTCACGATGTTCACTTTCCGCATGATGGCACTCGCAGGCAAGCTTTTCCCGAAACTTTTTGCAGATAAAGCACAGAAAGTGAGTTTGAATATGAGTAAGATCAAGGGCGAATCCGTCTCAGCTTCTTTGAGGCGACCAGCATCATTGTCGGCCACGGCGTCGGCGCGGGCATACTCTCCGTGCCGTACCTCGCAGCGCACAACAGCCTGCGCGAAATTCTCTGGATAATCGCGCTGGGCTACCTCATAAACATCGTGCTGCATCTCATAATTGCGGAGCTTTCGTACAACAATAACGGCGCGCAGTTCGTGAGCTGCTTCGACGCGGAGCTGTTCTCCGGACGCATCAAGAAGATTCTTACCTGGCTGACTTTCGCGCTGCTCGGCGTGTCCGTCATCGTGAACGTGAGCGCTTTTCTGACAGGCGCAGCGGCGGTGTTCCGCAGCTGGTTCGGCCTGCCGGACGTCTGGGGATGCTGCTGTTCTACGTTATCGGCGCAGGCGTCGTGTTTATCGGGATGAAGCTCGTCGGCATCTGCGAGAAGATCGCCGTCGGCTCGATGCTCGCCGTGATCGGCATACTGTTTGTCGCCACACTGCGCTCCGATATCAGCCCGCTGCCGAGCGGATGGCACGGCTGGAACAACGTTCTTGCGATGTACGGTATGGTCAGCTTTGCTGTCCGCGGTCATGTCCACGCCGCAGGTCGTCAAAGGGGCTTGAGGGCGATCCTAAGCGCATCCGCGGCAGCATCGCGCTCGGTCTTGCAATAAACGCGGGGATGATCCTGCTCATAACACTGATGACCCTGCTCGGCGCGGGGCAGAATATAAGCGAGGACGGCGCGCTGGTCGATCTCGCGGCGCATCTCGGCGGCTGGGTGAGCGTGGTCGGCTACGTGTTCACTCTGCTCGCACTGGCGACATCTTTCTGGGCAAACACGCTGAACCTACGCGACATCGTCGGCGAGCAGACCGGCTGGAGCCGCCATATAAGCTGGCTCGCGGCGTCGCTGCCCTGCCTGCTGCTGGCGTTCTTCGGGCTGTCCAGCTTCGTCGGCTTCACGCGCTTTGCGAGTGTGATACAGGTCGTCACCGGGCTTGGCATCCTCGTGGCCTACAATCTCTCGCGTCGCAGAGTCGGCGGCTCCGCGCTCATCGGGTGTTCGGCTCACTGCCGTTCCAGATCCTGGTCGGGCTTTCAACCCTGCTCGCCACCATCGGCGCGGTGCTGCCCGTGACCTGATCTTCAGCATAAGAAATGAGGCACAAACCGAGAATGAAACTGAGAAAAGCACTTATTCCCGTCGCTGCGGCCGCGGGTGCCGCGCTGGCCGAGGTGTATAAATACACCTTCTGCCGCAACGGCTCGCGGATACTGAACCCCATGATGGACAAACGCACGCATTCCGCGGACTACTATGCCCACCGCGACGGCGCAGCGCAGGCTCTGCGTGAAGCTCCGCAGCTGCGCTTCGCGATGCGCTCCGAGCGCGGTGAACTGTTGCGCGGCTTTTACTACCCCTGCGGCGAAAAGCCCTGCGGGCGCATCGCGTTTCTGATACACGGCTACCGCTCGGAGCACGCGGAGGCCGCCGGAATGTACTACGAGTACTACAAAAGCCGCGGCTTCGATCTCTTCTGCTTGCGACAACACCGCCGCCGGTGAGAGCGAGGGGCGCTACATCGGCTTCGATGTGTTTGAGAGCCGCGACTGCCTGAAATGGCTGGACTTTTTGCAGGAGCGCTTCGGCGCGGACATTCAGGTAATACTCCACGGCTTCTCGATGGGCGGCGGAACGGTGCTGAGCATGAGCGACCAGCGCGCCCGCCCTGCGTACGCTTCATCGTGGACGACTGCGGGTTTTCGAGTCCGGTGGATTCCCTGCGCCGGCGGCTGGGGCGCTCGTCTGGCCGCTCGGCGCGATAAACCGCGTTGTGGCCGGATACTCCCTGCGCGACGGCGATGTGCGGCCGCATGCTTTGCGCGCGACGCGCCGATACTCTTCGTGCACGGCACGGATGATCACACGGTTCCCTTTGCCATGGGCAGGGAGCTGTATGAGCTGTACCCCGGCGCGAAGGATCACCTTTTCGTCGAGGGTGCGCATCATGTGGAGAGTATGCACCGCGCGCCGGAGGCTTACGCCGCCAAGCTTGACGAATTCATCGGCAAACATACACCACGTCCAGCGGCAGATCCTGCGCCACGAGCGCCGAGGGCGCGGCGTCCGGCAGCGTGACGACAAACGTGTCACCGGGTGCGGTCTTATAGTTTTTCTTCACGGGTGCGCCGTCTTTCGTCACGGCCCCCTGCGCGAGCAGCCGCTGGGCGGCGCTGCGCGTGAGCTCGGGCAGAGCGCGCGCAAGGAGAGCGTCGATCCGCTCGGCGCTCTCCTGTGTTTGAATCGTTCGCTGTTCCATTAGAAATCCGAAAACTCCGCCAAAATATCGTCGAGCGAGTAGCTATCGCCGTCCGTCGGGGCGGCGTCCGTGTCCTTGGCCGGGGTTTCCGGCTCGACTGGCGCGGCGGGCGTGCTGTTGAGATAGGCAAGCAGGGGATCCGTCGGGGCCGCATCCGCCGGCTTGGGGCAGGTGCGGCCGCCTTGGGCGCGGTCTGCGCCGGCGCCGGTGCGGCGGGGCTGCCGGGGCCTTCGGCGCTGCCGGGGTCACCGGCTGCGCCTGCACGGGCGTGCTGTCCCACGCCGCGAATGGGTCGTCCCGCGCAGGGGCCGGAGTCTCCGGACGCGCGGCAGCGGGCACTTTCGGTGCGGTGGGCGGCTCGATGGGCTGCTTCCGAGCGGGCAGGTGCAGTTTGTGCGCACGGACGGGGGCGTCCGTGTGCTTGCGGGGCTTGCGCGCCGGTTTCGGTGCGGACTCGCCCTCGCTGCCGTCACCCCGGTAGAAGATGACGTGCAGGCACAGGGCGATGCCGGCCACGACGATGAAGATATCCGCCAGGTTGAACACGGCGAAGCGCACGAACAGGAAGTTGAACATGTCCACCACGTAGCCGCTGAGGATGCGGTCGATGCAGTTGCCGACTGCGCCGGCCAGCACGAGCACGACCGACCAGCGGCCGACCTTGCCGTGCACGACGTTGCGCCGCAGGCAGAACACCGCGATGGCGGCGAACACGAGCGTGAAGATGACGAAGATCCAGTGCGGCGCGTGCTGCAGGATGCTGAACGCAGCGCCGTTGTTGTGGATATTCGTCAGCTCCAGCACGCCGGGGATGAGCGTGACGTGCCCGGTGTCGAGCGGGATGTTGAGCGTGACCCAGTACTTCAGGCCTTGGTCAGCGATGAGGATCAGGATGGCTACGATGGCATACCACATAGCGGTTCCTCGCTTTCGGATCAGGATTTTGGGATCGGTGGTTTACTCCGCCTTCTGCGCGGCGACGACGGCGGCGCAGCGCGGGCACAGTCCGGTCTCGGGGTCGGCCTGCTCGGAGTGCATCCAGCAGCGCGGGCACTTGGTGCCGGGCGCGTTGCTCACGGAGATGTGCAGGCCGGGGAAATTCGTGCCGGTACCGGTGACGGCGTCTTCCGGCACGTCGCCGCCGACGAGGCACTGCGACACGATGAGCAGCTCGGGCAGGTTCATGCTCTGCACGTCGTCGAGCGCGGCCTTGGCGGCATCATCGTCGGCGCGCAGCGTCACGGCAGCCTCGAGCGGCTTGCCGATGCGCTTTTCGGCGCGAGCGGCCTCGAGCACGCCGTTGACATCCGTGCGGACGCGGATCAGCTGGTCCCACTTGGCGAGCTCGTCGTTGCTGAGCGCATAGGCGTCGAACGGCTGGTTCATGACGTTGAGCAGCACGTTGCGCGCGTCGTCCTCGGCGCGGTGCGGCATAGCCAGCCAGATCTCGTCGCAGGTGAAGGCGAGGATCGGCGCGAACATCTTCGTCATGCTGTCGAGGATGAGGAACAGCGCCGTCTGCGCGCTGCGGCGCTTGAGCCCGTTGCGCTCCTCGCAGTAGAGGCGGTCCTTGATGATGTCGAGATAGAAGCTCGAAAGCTCCACGACGCAGAAGTCGTTGATCGCGTGCGAGACCACGTGGAATTCATAGTTGTCGTATGCCTTGGCTACGCGGCGGATGAGATCGTTGAGCTTTGTGATGGCCCAGCGGTCGAGCGGGAGCATATCCTCCGGCGCGACGAGGTGCCCGGCGTCGAACCCGTCGAGGTTGCCGAGGCAGTAGCGCGCCGTGTTGCGGAACTTGAGGTAGTTTTGCGTCAGCTGCTTGAAGATCTCCTTCGAGCAGCGCATGTCGGCGTGGTAGTCGGCGCTGCCTGCCCACAGGCGAAGCATGTCGGCGCCGAATTCGTTGATGATCTCGGCCGGATCCATGCCGTTGCCGAGGGACTTGTGCATGGCCTTGCCCTCGCCGTCCACGGTCCAGCCGTGGGTCAGGCACTCGCGGTACGGGGCGCCCTTGCCGAGTGCGCCGACGGCCACGAGCAGGGACGACTGGAACCAGCCGCGGTACTGGTCGCCGCCCTCGATATACATATCCGCCGGCCAGAAGCCCTGGTCGCGCTGCATGGCGGCGACGTGGGTGGAGCCGGAGTCGAACCAGCCGTCGAGGGTGTCGGTCTCCTGGGTGAAGCCGGTGCTTGCCGCCGCAGTGCGGGCAGGTGAAGCCTTCGGGCAGGATGTCGGCAGCCGGGCGGTCGAACCAGGCGTTGCTGCCTTCCTTTTCAAAGAGCTTGGCCACTGCCTCGATGCTCTCTTCGTTGCACACGGGCTTGTGGCAGTCATCGCAGTAGAACACCGGGATCGGCAGGCCCCAGCGGCGCTGGCGGGAGATGCACCAGTCGGCGCGCTCGCGGATCATGGCGGCCATGCGCTCCTTGCCCCAGCTCGGGAGCCAGCGCACGTTCTCGCACGCGGCGACGGCCTCCTCCTTGAACGAATCGACGGAGCAGAACCACTGCGGCGTGGCGCGGAAGATGATCGGCTGTTTGCAGCGCCAGCAGTGCGGGTAGCTGTGCACGATGTCCTCGCTGGCGAACAGGGAACCGGCTTCCTTCATGTCTGCGAGGATGACGGGGTTCGATTCCTCCGTGGACATGCCGGCGTATTTGCCGGCGTAGTCGGTGTGGCGGCCCTGATCGTCCACGGGCACCACCATGTCCATGCCGTAGCGCTTGCAGGTCACGTAGTCGTCGGCGCCGAAGCCGGGTGCGGTGTGTACGCAGCCGGTACCGGAGTCCATCGTGACGTAGTCCGCCAGCACCAGGCGCGAGGTCTTGGGCAGGAACGGATGGTCGGCCAGCATATTCTCAAAGAAGTCGCCGGGGTGCTGCTCGAGCACCTCATAGCTGTCGAAGCCGCCGATGTGCATGACCTTCTCGGTCAGGGCATCGGCCATGATGTATACCTCGCCGTTCGGCGCCTGCACGAGGTTATACGTTTCGCGCGGGTTGAGCGCGATGGCGAGGTTGCCGGGCAGGGTCCAGATCGTCGTCGTCCAGATGACGAAGAAGAGCTTGCTGTGGTCGACGTTCGGCAGCTTGCCGAGGTCATCGTGCATCGGGAACTTCACGTACACGGTCGTGCACGGATCGTCCTGATACTCGATCTCCGCCTCGGCGAGGGCGGTCTCATCGTGAGGGCACCAGTACACGGGCTTGAGGCCCTTGTAGATGTGGCCATTTTGATACATCTTGCCGAACACACGCACCTCGTCGGCCTCGAAGCCCTTGTTCATGGTCTTGTAGGGGTGCTCCCAGTCGCCCATGACGCCCATGCGCTTGAAGCCGGCCATCTGGCGGTCGATGTATTTCTGCGCATAGTCATGGCACGCGCTGCGGAAGTCGGCGACGCTCATGGCCTTGTGGTTGAGCTTCTGCTCCTTGATGATGGCACTCTCGATGGGCATGCCGTGGTTATCCCAGCCGGGAATATAGGGCGTGTAATAGCCGCGCATCGCATAGGAGCGGACGATGAAGTCCTTGAGCGTCTTATTGAGCGCGTGGCCCATGTGGATATCGCCGTTGGAGAACGGAGGGCCGTCGTGCAGGCTGAAGCGCGGCTTGCCGTCGTTCTTTTTGAGCATTTCGTGGTACAGGTCCATGTCGTACCAGCGCTGGAGCATCTCGGGCTCCCGCTTGGCAAGGCCGGCGCGCATGGGAAAGTCTGTTTTCGGCAGATTGATCGTGGCGTTGAAATCGTTCTTGGACATGGTTCTATCTTTCTCCTCTCAGAGTTGTATTTCCATCAAAAATTGCGCAGGGCGGTACGGCACCGGCCGTCCCGCCCTGGTTGATTGCATGTTCACTCAGCTGTTGTGCAGGAAGTGATAAAGCTGCGTGGCGTCATCTGCTGCGCTGTCGGCCGCGGTATCGTCGGCCTCCACCCGGGGACTTCCGGGAACGGCTCGGCAGGGGCGGCGCTCACGCTTGCCGGCTGGGCGGCAGGCTGCGCGGCCGCAGCCTTCGCCCCGGCGATCTTATGGTAGTCTCGAGCTGGTTCAGGCACAGATTACGCACATCTTCCAGAAATTTTGCGCAGGACGTTTTGGCGTTGCCAGACGCTTCCCTGCGCGGCGGTCTGCTCGGCGATGGAGGCCGCCGACCTTCGCCTTGACCTGCTTGTCGGCCTCGGCCAGCATCGCAGGCGCGGGCGCGCGCGTCGTTCTCTATCTGAACGGCGAGCCTTCTGGGCGGAGAGAACCGCCATGTTCGCATGGCGTCCTCATTGGCGCGGTACTCTTCAAAATACTGCTCGTCGCTCACCGGCTGCTCGCTCTGCGAATTGAGCAGATCGACGTTCTGCGGGGAGACGAAATATGTCTTTGCGGAGATCGGGGTTATTTTTCCCTGCAGGGCAAAGGTTATGCCGGACAAAAGTCAAGCAGGCGGCGTGCATTGTCGTTCGGCACGCCCTCCAGCGTCATCACCACGGAACGGCTCTGATTGAGGTGATTGACCAGTTCCCCCGCCTCCTCAAAGGTCTTGGGATTGAAGAGGATGACCTGCGTCTCGCTGCCGCCGAAGTTCACGAGCCGCTCGCGCTGGGTGCGCGGCTTCGCGGCCTTCTTCACGCCGAGATTGCCGAACAGGCTCCCGCCCTCGCCCTGTGCCTTCGCCGGACGGCGGGCAGGCTCCATTGAGGACGGCCCTCGCCGAAGGTGCTCTCAAACTGGAGCTGCGCGGAGCTTGCCGCCGCGGGTGCGGGCTTGAAGCTTTCGTCCGCGCCTTCAAAAAAGTCGCTGTCGTCATCCTGCGGTTGAGTAAGCTTTTTCAATTCATCAAAGAGTCCCATCGCTGCCTCCGGAATTATTGCTGTTTATCGGTCCATAATTACGGGCGCCGAAAATAGCCGTCCCCACGCGGACCATGTTAGAGCCACAGGCTATGGCCGCGGTATAATCCGCGCTCATACCCATAGACAGAAAATCCATATGTACATTATCGTATTTTTTTTCGCCATTGTCAACAAAAAGCTTTTGCATACTGCAAAAATAAGGGATATTTTCTTCCGCGCGGCTGCATTTTGGTGGAATTGCCATAAGGCCGCGCACCATAATATGGTCAAATTGCGCCGCGGCGGCCAGTGCCGCGGGAATTTCTTCCGGTCTGAAGCCCGATTTCACAGCCTCACCGCCAATGTTCACCTCAAGCAGGATGTCCTGACATATCCCCTTCGAGGCGGCGCAGCGGTCGATCAGGCGCATCAGCTCCTCGCTGTCGACGCTCTCGATGAGCGCGACCTTGCCGACGACCTGCTTCACCTTGTTCTTCTGGAGGTGCCCGATAAAATGCACGCGCGCCGGCATATGCTGCCTGCGCGTTCTTTTCCAGCATCTCCTGGACTCTGTTTTCGCCGCATATCTCAACTCCGGCCTTTATCGCCTGTTGGACCCTTGCGGCGTCATTCATCTTCGTTGCCGCGACGAGCCGGATATCCTCCGGTCTGCGCCCCGCGGCAAGAGCGGCTTCGGCGATGCGGGAGCGCACGATCGCCACGTTTTCGGCTATATCCATCAGCCCAGTACCTTTCCTTCGTATATATCTTTTCCAGAGACAATGACTGTGTTTCCCTCGCGCGCGTCAAAGCTTGCATCCTGCGCGGCGAGGCAGAAGCCTCCGGCCTTATCTGTATATATTATATCCACATCCAGCGATCTAACGATCCCCGCAGTGGAGATATAAACGAAATTGTTCCTCTCGCCGTCGGTATGCACGGCTTCCAGCGGCGCCCAGACCGCTGTATCGGGAAAAGATTATCTCCGCGCCGCTTCGGCGCAGGCTCAGATATTCGGGCGAACTCGCCGTCAGCCGCAGAAGCAGCGCGCGCTGCCCGTTTTCGGCGGCGCTGACGGAGATTATCTCGGCGGCAGTGCTCTTTTCAAAGCCGTCGAACAATATCTCGCAGCTACCGCCCTCGCGCAGCGGAGCGCCGTCATCCGCGAGCGCCGCGAAATACCACGCGAAGCCGTACACGGCGCGCCCGCCGGAGAGCGACTTTTCAGGCTCGGAGGCGAGGATGTCTCGGAGAGACTCCACCGTCAGCCCGTCGAGCATGTCCGGCGCGAGGTACTCATATCCGTCGGCCTGCAAGAAGCAGGTTGCGGGTCTGGCAAAACCGTCCGCCCCCGCAGGGACTCGCGCCCCGTCCGCAATTCCGGCAGGCACGGTCAGCGGCTCCTCCGTCCGCACGGCGACGCCTTCTATCGCCGCGCTCTCCGTGATCTCGCAGCCGTGAACCGTCGCCTTGCGCACCCCGCCGCCAAGCCCGTTCACGAGCCACGCGGCGGCGTAGGCGCAGACGGCGAGGAACACCGCCACGGCGGCAAAACGCAGCAGGTATGACTGCCCCGTTTTTCTCACCTTATGTATCCAGCTCCAGATCGATCGGCTTCGGCGGCACGACGGTAGATATCGCGTGCTTATAAATAAGCTGCTGCTTGCCGTCGGAGTCGAGGATCACGGTGAAGCTGTCGTATCCGCGCACGATTCCGTGAAGCTGGAAGCCGTTCATGAGGAACATTGTGACGACGCTCTTGTCGCGCCGTGCCTGATTCAAAAAGATGTCTTGAGATTCTGCGTTTTCTGCATTTTGGCCAACTCCTTTTTCTCGGACGGGCATATTATTTTTCCCGCCTCGTAATGCGGTATTTATAATATACCGGAGTCGTGCAAAATGCGGTCGAAAGCCGTCGGGCGGCTTCAAAATCGGGATTTTCATCCCAGTCTATCCGCGCAAATGTTCTTCGTTCTGCGGAACCATGTCATCTGGCGCTTGGCATAGCGGCGGCTGCCGAGCTTGATAAGCTCCACGGCCTCGCCGCGGCTTATCTCGCCGCGCAGCGCCATGGCGGGTTCTTTATAGCCGATGGCCTGCATAGCCGTGCACTGCTCCGAAAGTCCGGAGTCGAGCGCCCCTGCACCTCTTCAAAAAGCCCCTCGGCGACCATCTCGTCCACGCGCCGGTCGATACGGGCGTAGAGCGCCGCGCGGTCGGCGTAGCCGAGAATTATCTGCGCCGCGTCATAGCGCGGGGGCATGGCGCGGGTGCGCGCGTCATGCTTGGTAATGGTCATGCCGGTGAGCTTATATATTTCTATCGCGCGGACGATGCGTCGCTTGTCTCCGGCGGGGAGCTTCGCGGCGCGCTCGGGGTCAAATTCCCGCGCCTGCGCAGCATTTCCTCGCCGCCGACGCGGTCATACTCCGCCAGCAGCTCCTCGCGGAGCTTTTTCGTCCCCGTCGTTCGCGGCAAAGTCGCGGCCGGATATCAGGGAATCGATATACAGCCCCGTGCCGCCGACGACCACGGGAGCTTCCCGCGGGAGATTATATCCTCGCAAAGCAGCGCGACGCCTCTTCGACATAGCGCGCCACGGAGTAATTCTCCCACGGCTCCGCCACATCTATCATGTGGTGCGGCACGGCGGCCTGCTCGGCGGCGGTGGCCTTGGCGGTGCCGATGTCCATGCGGCGGTATATCTGCATGGAGTCGGCCGAGACTATCTCCCCGCCGAGCTCCTGCGCAAGCGCGATGCCGAGGCGGGTCTTGCCCGATGCGGTCGGCCCCGCGACAACGATGATCTTCTCTGCCATCGCCGCCCTCAGCCTATGCGCTTGAACTGCTTGTCAAGCTCCTTGCGCGTGAGCGTGACGGATACAGGGCGGCCGTGCGGGCAATAGCGCACCTGACCGGATATCACCGCGTCCACCACAGCCTCAAGCTCCTTCGGGTGTGTATCCCAGCCGGCCTTTATCGCGGCCTTGCAGGCGACGGTGTGCAGTATCTCGTCGCGCGCGCTCTGCGCATCCGGGCATTTGCCGCGGCGCAGCTTCTCGCATATCTCCTCGATGGCAGCAGGGGACGTCCCCGCGTCCATATCGGCGGGCACGGCGCGGACTATCAGCTCCCGCTCGCCGAACGGCTCTATCTCGAAGCCCAGCTCATACAAAAGCGCGGCGTTCTCGGTTATCGCGTCCATGTCGTCGCCGTTGGGGCGTATCGTCACGGGGATGAACAGGTTCTGCGCCATGATCTCGCGCTCCTGCGCCTTCAGCCGGTCGAAGATCATGCGCTCGTGCGCGGCATGCTTATCGATAAGTATCAGCTTGTCGTCCTGCTCGACGATTATATAGGTCTTGAGCGCCTCACCCACTATCTTGTGGTCGGGGATGGGGCGACTTTCAACATTTTGAACAGGTTTTTCAACAGCCTTGACCGGCATATCCTGCGAAAATACAGGCACAGTCTCGCTTTTTCGGGTTTTCCGGCAAAATGCGGCTGATTTCCGGCTTCGGCTCCGTTTCATACTCCGCAGGCTCGGCGCGGAGCGACATTTGCACCGGCTGGACGGGTCTTGCCGCGCTCACGGGCGGGCGCAGGGGCGGACACCGCCGTCGCCGCCGCGGCGGGCTGGGGGCACAGGCTTCGGCGCGGCATATCCGCTCTCGCGGAACGTCTCGGCGCTCATGCTCTGATAGAAATCAGGCTTCGCGCCGACGGCCTTCTTCGTCGATTCCGAGAGCTTTATTTCCGCCGTCTGCCGTTCTCCCGCGAGCGCGGACAGCACCGCGTAGTGTACCGCGTCAAAGACCTTGCGCTCTTCGGAGAACTTGACCTCTGTCTTGGCCGGATGGACATTGACGTCCACGCTGCCGTAGCCCAGCTCTATATACAGCGCGCAGGCGGGATAGCGGCCAGTGGCAGCGTATTTTTTATACGCCTGCTCCACGGCGGCCTGCAGAAGCTGCGATTTTATAAATCTGCCGTTGCAGAAGAAGAACTGCGCGCTATGGTTTCCCTTGCCGTAGGCTGGGGAGGAGACGAAGCCCGTCACGCGGATGCCGTTATTCTCGCCCGTGCAGCGGAGCATCTGCGTCGCCATGTCGCGCCCCATAAGGGAGTAGACGCAGGACTCCTGTTTCCCGTCGCCGGGGGTGAAGAATTCTTCGTTTCTGTCCTTTATAAAGCGTATCGACACTTCCGGATGCCCAATCGCGCGCAGCGCCGCAAGTTGGCAGGCGGAAGCCTCGCTGCGGTCGCTCTTCAGGAATTTCAGCCGCGCGGGGGTGTTATAGAACAGGTCGCGCACGGTCATCGTCGTCCCGTCCGGGCAGCCTGCGGCGAACATCTCCTGAATGTCCCCGGCCTCGAGCACGACGCGGGTGCCGCTCGCGTCGCCGCGACGGCGGGTGTTGAGTTCTATTTTCGAAACCGAGGATATCGCCGCGAGAGCTTCGCCGCGGAAGCCCATCGTCGATATGGCCTCCAGCCCCTTCTCGTCGTGCAGCTTCGATGTAGCGTGCCGCAGGAAGGCAATGCCCGCGTCCTCCGGCGCCATGCCGCAGCCGTCGTCCGTCACGCGCAGATAGGTCGCGCCGCCGCCGCGGATCTCGACGGTTATATTCTTCGCCCCAGCGTCGAGCGAGTTCTCGACCAGCTCCTTGATGACGGAAGCCGGACGCTCGACCACCTCGCCGGCGGCGATCATATCAGCCACATGGGGCTGAAGTACGTTTAATGACAGGCATATGGTTTCCTCCTTAAAAAGTCAATGCGCTTCTTTGCCGCGCGCGGAAAAGCGCGGCTTCAGAAGCGAGATATTATACACGATTTCGGTTGAAAGTTCCATAGCTTTTATGTTAATATAAAATGAAAAACTATCTTAACAGAGGATATGACATGAGAGAGACTATAGATATAAGCAGGATAAACATCCAGCAGCAGGAGGACATCTGCGCCGAAATTTTCGAGACCGTGACCGCCGACGGCAAGCGCCCGCTCGCAATGGTGGACACCTACGGCTGCCAGCAGAACGAGGCCGACAGCGAGAAGCTGCGCGGTTATCTGCCGAGATGGGCTACAGCTTCACGCAGGACGAATTTCAGGCCGACGTCATCGTCGTCAACACCTGCGCCGTGCGCGAGCACGCCCGAGATGCGCGTTCTCGGCAACGTCGGCGCGCTGAACCACACAAAGAAGAATAACCCCAGCCAGATAATCGCCGTGTGCGGCTGCATGGTGCAGCAGGAGCACATGGCTGAAAAAATAAAAAATCCTATCCGGTTGTCGATCTCGTATTCGGCCCGCATGAGCTGTGGCGCTTTCCGGAGCTGCTGCACAGGTCATGACCGAGCACCGGCGCGTATTCGCCACGGCGCCGGCAACGGCACGTGGCGTCGAGGGCATCCCCCTGCGGCGTGACGGCAGCGTAAAGGCGTGGCTGTCGATAATGTACGGCTGCAACAACTTCTGCACCTACTGCATCGTGCCGTACGTGCGTGGGCGCGAGCGCTCCCGCCACCCGGAGGAGATCGAGCGCGAGGCGCGCGAGCTCGTCGCGGCGGGGTATAAGGACATCACGCTGCTGGGGCAGAATGTCGACTCCTACGGCCGCGACCTCGACGAGGACGTGGACTTTGCCGACCTCATCCGGCGCATCAACGCCATCCCGGGCGACTTTGTCATCCGCTTCATGAGCAGCCACCCGAAGGACGCGACGGAAAAGCTCTTTCGCGCCATGGCCGAGTGCGAAAAGTGCGCGCACCAGATGCACCTGCCCGTGCAGAGCGGCAACGACCGCGTCCTGCACGCGATGAACCGCGGCTACACGCGCGAGAAATATCTGGCGCAGGTGGCGCTTGCGCGGCAGTACATGCCCGACCTTGTGCTCACGACGGATATCATCGTGGGCTTCCCCGGCGAGACGGACGAAGAATTTGACGACACGCTCTCGCTCATCGAGACCGTGCGCTATGACGCGATGTTTACCTTCATCTATTCGCCGCGCGTCGGCACCCCGGCGGCGAAGATGCCCGATCCCTACACCCGCGCGCAGAAGCAGGTGCGCTTTGACGCGCTCGTCGCGGCGGCCAACCGCATCTCTGAGGAAAAGCACCGCGCCTATGAGGGCAGCGTGCAGCGCGTGCTCGTCGACGGGGCCGACGGCCGGGGCGACCATCCGCTCACGGCGCGCACGAAGGGCGGCCGCCTCGTGCACATGCGCGGGGACGCGTCCCTCGTCGGGCGGTTCGTGGACGTGAAGATCACCGGCAGCAACACCTGGGCGCTCTATGGCGAGGAGGTATGACGCATGGCGGAACTGACGCCGATGAAGCGGCAATATTATGAGATCAAGCAGCGCAACCCCGACTGCCTGCTGTTTTTCCGGCTGGGCGATTTCTATGAGATGTTCGACGACGACGCGCGTCTGGCCGCGCGCGAGCTTGACCTCACGCTCACGACGCGCGACCGCAATGTCGAGGACCCGGCCGAGCGCACGCCCATGTGCGGCGTGCCGTATCACTCGGCCGAGGCGTACATCGGCCGCCTGATCGCCAAGGGCTACAAGGTGGCCATCTGTGAGCAGATGGAGGATCCAGCGCTGGCCAAGGGGCTGGTCGACCGGGACGTGATCCGCATCATCACGCCCGGTACGGTCACGGCCTCGTCCATGCTCGAGGAGAATAAGTCGAATTACCTCTGCGCGGTGTATCTCAGCGGGCAGTCCGGCGGCACGGCGTTCTGCGACCTCTCGACGGGGGAATTCTGCGCTGCGAACTACCCGGCCGACGCCGTGAGCCACATCCTCAACGAGCTCGGCCGCTTTGCCCCGCGCGAGGCCGTGTGCGCCGACGCGGCGGCGGAACATGACGAGATCCGCACCTTCCTCACCAAGCGCCTCGGCAGTCTGGTCGAGGCGGGCGGCGATCGGTTTGAATACCTGGCGGCGGCCGCGCGCGTGTGCGAGCAGTTCGGCGTGCAGAGCACGGATGCGCTCGGCCTCGGCGAGGCGCCGGCGGCCGTGTGCGCGGCCGGGGCGCTGCTGGCCTACCTGCACGAGACGCAAAAGTGCGACCTCGGCCACATCCGGCGGCTGGAGCTGCTGGGCGACGACCACTACATGGAGCTCGACTACACCACGCGCCGCAATCTGGAGCTGACGGAGAACCTCCGCTCCGGCGAAAAGCGCGGCAGCCTCCTCTGGGTGCTTGACAAGACGAAAACGCCCATGGGCGGCCGCCTGCTGCGCGCATGGGTGGAGCGTCCGCTGCTCAGCCCGTCGTCAGATCCGCCGCCGCCTCGGCGCGGTGGAGGAGCTGGCGGGCGACAACGTCCTGCGGGGCGAGCTCATCCGCTGCCTGCGCGAGATCGGCGACATGCAGCGCCTCGTCTCCCGCGCGGTGTACGGCTCGGCCAACGGGCGCGACCTGCACGCGCTGGCCCTGTGCTGCGCGCAGCTGCCGAACCTGACGGCGCTGCTGAAAGACGTGCACAGTGCGGCCCTGCGCGACATTGCGCAGATGGACACGCTCGCCGACCTCTGTGCGCGCATCGACCGCGCCATCTGTGACGAGCCGCCGTTTTCCGTGCGCGAGGGCGGCATCCTCCGCACGGGCTACAGCGAGGAGGTCGACCGCCTGCGCAACGTGCGCGACCACGGCGCGCAGACCGTCGCCGAGCTCGAGCAGCGCGAGCGCGAGCGAACCGGCGCCAAAAAGCTCAAGGTCGGCTACAACAAGGTCTTCGGCTATTACATCGACATTCCCAACAGCGCGGGCGTCACCGAGCTGCCGGAGGACTATATCCGCAAGCAGACGCTGGTCTCGAGCGAGCGCTATTTCACGCGCGAGCTCAAGGACCTCGAGAACACGCTCCTGACGGCGCGCGAGCGCATCGCGGAGCTGGAGTACACGCTCTTCAACGAGGTGCGCCAGCTCGTCGCGGGCGAGGTCGCGCGCGTGCAGGCGGCGGCGGACGCCGTGGCCCGGCTCGACGCGCTGTGCTCGCTGGCGGAGACGGCGGTGAAAAACCACTACGTCTGCCCCGAGGTCGACCTCTCGCGCACACTCGACATCCGCGAGGGGCGCCACCCCGTCGTGGAGCAGGCGCAGAAGGACAGCCTCTTTGTCCCGAACGACACGTTCCTGAACGACTCCGACGACCGCGTCGCCATCGTGACGGGGCCGAACATGGCCGGTAAATCGACCTACATGCGCCAGACGGCGCTCATAGTTCTCATGGCGCAGATGGGCTCGTTCGTCCCGGCGAAAAGCGCCACCATCGGCGTTGTCGACCGCGTGTTCACGCGCATCGGCGCGTCCGACGACCTGGCCGCCGGGCAGAGCACGTTCATGGTCGAGATGAGCGAGATGGCCAACATCCTCCGCCACGCCACGGCGCAGAGCCTGCTCATCCTCGATGAGATAGGCCGCGGCACGTCCACCTACGACGGCATGGCCATCGCGGTGCTGCGCAGACAAGCACGAGCTCGGCGGCGAGCGCGACGCACTATTTATCGGCGGCGTGAGAAACTACAACATCACGGCCAAGAAGCAGGGCGGTACGCTGCTGTTCCTGCGCAAGATAGTGCGCGGCGCGGCGGATGACAGCTACGGCATTGAGGTCGCAAAGCTCGCGGGTCTGCCTGACAGCGTGATAAGCAAGGCCAAGGGCTACCTCAAGGAGCTGGAATCGAGCGGGATAGGCCCCGCCGTCACGCCCAAGGCTGCGGACGACCAGATAAGTATGGCCGATGTCGGCGCGGACGAGGTGCGCGATATCCTGCTGCGCACAGACGTGAACACTCTCACCCCGCTCGAAGCGATGAATCTCCTCTTCGAGCTGCAAAGAAAGCGAGGGCATAACATGCCTGAAAAAAGCGGGCTGCAATTCACCAGCAGCCTCACAAAGAAAGAGTATATAGCGGCGCTCGCATACCTGCCGGTGCACGTTATCGGCATACCGAGCCTTGTAGCGGTGCTGGTGTTCGGCGTGTCCGATCTGCTGATGCTCAACATCATCGCCTACTCCGTCGGCACGGTGTACATGCTCGCGCTGCTGGGCAAATTCCTGCGCCGCGACTTTGATGTGCTGTGCGATCATCCGGTGAAATTCATCGTGGAGATCGGCGTCTCATACGGCATATACTACCTCTCAAACTTCGTCATCGCGCTGATACTCACCGCCGCGGACAGCCTCAGCAATCCGGAACAACGGCGCGGTTATCGACATGGCGCTGGAGAGCGGGCGGCAGATGGTCATTATGACGGTCGTAATGGCGCCGATCGTGGAGGAACTGATGTTCCGGGCAGGCGTTTTCGGCCTGCTTGCGGAAATATAACCGCGTCGCGGCGTATGCGGCGAGCATGATCCTCTTCTCCGTATACCACATCTGGGCCTACGCCATCAGCGACGCGAGCTACTGGATATACGTCATCCAATACCTGCCGGTCGCGTTCCTGCTCTGCCGCTGCTATGAGCGCTGCAACAGCATCTGGGGGCAAAGATCGGGCTTCACATGCTGGTGAACGGCATGTCGATGTGGGCGCTCAACGCGCTTTCGAACCTATGAGCGAAACATACGAGCTGAAAACCATCGGCCATGTGCGCGCGACTTTCCCGAAAAATTCGGCATCCCGCGCCAGGCGGGGATAGTCGATGCGCTCGAATCCGCGATAATCTTCGAGCCGGAATACCGGCGCGAGGAGGCCCGCGCGCGGGCTGGATGGCTTCTCCCACATTTGGGTGATATGGCAGTTCTCCGAGGCCGTGCGCGGCAGCTGGTCGCCGACGGTGCGGCCGCCGCGTCTCGGCGGCAACGCGCGCATGGGCGTATTTGCGACGCGCTCACCCTTCCGCCCGAATGCGCTGGGGCTTTCCTGCGTGCGGCTTATCGGCATTGAGCACAGCGAGGAGCACGGCGCGTATCTGCGCATTGCCGGGGCAGATATGCTCGACGGAACACCGGTCTACGACATCAAGCCCTATGTCCCCTATGCCGACTGCCATACCGAGGCACTCTCCGGCTTTGCGCCGAACGCGGGACGGCAGCTTCGGGTGGAGTATTCGGGCGATACGCTGAGCGCCGTACCGGAGGCTAAGCGCGCCGCCCTGACGGGGGGTACTCGCAAACGACCCGAGACCGCGGTATCAGAACGATCCTGACAGAGCCTACGCGATGGATTTTGCGGGTGAACGTGGAATTTACGGTCAGCGGCGAAGTGCTTACCGTAAAAAATATATCAGACAGGAGAGAAGACAAATGAAAAAGCTTATTGCGGTGCTGCTCGCAGTGTGCACGGTGTTCACCCTCTGCGCCTGCGGCGCGGGGAAGGACATCGGCGGCAGCGTGACATCGGGCGAGGACGACTCTTCGTTCCAGCTGGGCACGATAAACGGCGGCGTTTACGAGAACTCTTATCTCGGTGTCGGCATCAGCCTTGACGACAGCTGGAGCATTTACGACGAGGAACAGCTCGCGCAGCTCATCGGCTGGACTGCCGACCAGTATGACAACGAAAAGTACGCCGAGCAGATAGAGAATGCCGACCTCTTCTACGATCTGTTCGCCTCCGCGAACGACGGGCTCGTCTCCGTCAACGTCGTTATCCAGAACCTCGGCCTGCTCTACGGCACGGTGATGGACGAGGACAAGATCGTTGACATGACGCTCGAGCAGATGGACGAGCAGCTCCAGTCCGCCGGATTCTCGGATATCAGCGCCGAGAAGATCACGGTCGATTTTCGCGGGCGCGGAGCACACCGGCATCAAGTACAGCAGCCTGTATCAGGGCGCGGACTACTTCACGCAGCAGGTGTTCATCAAGCATGGCAAGTACATGGCTATCTTCACCGTGTCCAGCTTCTATGAGGACATCACCGGCGACGTTCTGAGCCAGTTCTACGGCATCGAGTAATCGCGCAAAACAGCAAAAGGGCCCCCGAACGATGTTCGGGGGTCCTTTTGCTATATCAGTAATTCTCTTTGCGAAGCTCGAAATACGACTGCGGGTGGTTGCAGACGGGACATACCTCGGGAGCCTTCTCGCCGATGGCGATGTGGCCGCAGTTGCGGCATTCCCAGACCTGTATGCCGCTCTTTTCAAAGGCCTGCTTCTCCTGCACGTTGCTCAAAAGCTTGCGGTAGCGCTCCTCGTGCGCCTTCTCGATGGCCGCAACGCCGCGGAACTTCGCCGCCAGCTCCGCGAAGCCCTCTTCCTCGGCCTCGGCCGCCATGCGCTCGTACATGTCGGTCCACTCGTAGTTCTCGCCCTCCGCGGCGTGGAGCAGGTTCTCCTCGACAGTTCCAAGCTCGCCCAGCTCCTTGAACCAGAGCTTTGCATGCTCCTTCTCGTTGTCAGCCGTTTTCAGAAACAGCTCCGCGATCTGCTCGTATCCGGCCTTCTTGGCGACCGACGCGAAATAGGTATTTGTTTCTCGCCTGTGACTCACCGGCGAACGCGTCCCAAAGGTTCTTCTCGGTTTTTGTTCCGCTGTATTTATTCATATCCAAGCTCCTTTCAAGCTCATGATGGTGGCATTTTATAATAAGCTTTTCTGGAGAAAAAGTCAATAAAGCTTGCCGCACGGAGTGCTTTTTGTGTAGTTTTGGCTTTAAATGGTACCGTGAAGCCGTCATTGCAGGCGGGCTTTCAGGCCTCCCACAGCTCTATGATCCTGAATTTCAGCAGGTATCCGTCCTGCTTCGCTGATTATGCCGTAGTCTTCCGTCTCCATCGCCGCACGCAGTTCATCCTCCGTCACGGCGCCGGTAGAGCGGCGGGAAGGCCACGCACCACCAGTTGTGCCCTTCCCCCTCGCCGAGTATCACGCGTAGAGACTCATATTCCCCGCGGGGAGCGCGAAGCCGTCATAGCGCCGCGTCGGATATCTCTCTCGGCCAAGCGTGACGCGGACCGTCCGCCCCTGGCGGCGGATTCGCGGCCTTTGCGATTCCGTCGGTATTGGCCGCGATAGCTCACGCGCGGCCCTCGGCGTCCGTGGCGCCGTCGAGCCGCGGAGCCAGATACTCCAGCACGGCATCGCGCACGCGGGAGCTTTATCTCCTGCTCCTGCGTTTCGTCCGACGCCGCGATGACATGCAGGCGTATCAGCCGCGAGCTTATCGAGCTTTGCCGCGCCTCCGCCCACGCACCCGCGCACAGGCTTATGCTCAGCGCCAGCAGCGCCGCCAGCTCCCAGATCCGCAAACTTTTTCCTTATTATAATTACGTACCTTATTATAACTAAACATAAAACGACCGCCTCACTATGTATCGTTGTACACAGTATCGGCGGTTGTTCTGATTTTTATACAGCGGCTCGCACAGGAGCCGTTCAGGTCAACGCCCTGACCCCGCCCGCGAGACAGCAGAAGCCGTAATCCTTCTTCAGCTCGTCGCGCGCGGATTCGGCGGCGGCCTTATCGGTAAAGATTCCGAAGACGGCGGAGCCGGTGCCGGTCATGACGGCGCCGAGCGCGCCATGGTCGATGAGCACGTTCTTTATCGCCGTGACCGTCCTCATGCGCCGGTCGTTCACGTCCTCGAAAACGTTATACATCCTGCGGCAGATATCGCCCAGGTTTGCCCGCTCCAGCGCGGAAACGATGCCCGCCGTGTCGGGATGACGGCGCAGGCTGACCTGGTCGAGCTTGCGGAACAGCTCCGGCGTGGATATTGAAAAACTGCGGCTTGCAGATGACGAACACGCAGTCCGGCAGAGGAGGTAGCGGGTGAGCAGTTCGCCGCGCCCGCGCGCAAGCATCGTGCCGCCGCGGACGCAGAACGCAACATCCGACCCGACCTCCGCGCCAAGCTCTTCAAGCCGTTCGACGCCGAACCGGTTCCCGAACGCGCGGTTCAGCCCGCGCAAGCACTGCGGCGGCATCCGTTGAGCCGCCGGCCATACCCGCGCCGACCGGAATGCGCTTATCAATGCGGATGCACAGGCCGCGCTCCGGCTCGCCCGCGGCTTCGAAAAACTTCTTCGCCGCCCTGACGGCGAGGTTCCGCTCGTCGCTGGGGATGAAGGGGAGATTCGTACGGGCAAAAAGATGCGGTGCCGTCAGTGAAGCCGAGGCGCACATCGTCGCACAGGAGACGGTCTGCATCACCATCGCCATGTCGTGATACCCGTCGTCCCGCCGCGCGGTGACGTCCAGCGAGATATTTATTTTTGCATAGGCTTTTTCAATTATATCTTCACGCAAACAGATACACTCTCATTTCATAGGGTCTGGTCGTAAAGCCCTCGGATATGACGAAATTATGCTCATAATTGTTCAGCACGAGCGCTGCCTTGCTGATCTTCAGGCTTTCGGGCGCGTCGAAGCGCACGGCGTCCCGCGTGAACGAGCATATGACCAGCATCTTTTTGTCCTCGTAGCGCGCAGATAGACATAGAGATTCTTGTCGTTGGGCAGCAGTTCTGATAGTCGCCGTAGATGGCGATGGGGTTCTCCTTGCGGAACTTCAGCAGCTTGCGGTAGAAGTTCAGCAGCGAGTCCGGATCGTCCTCCTGAGATGCTACGTTTATCTCGGTGTAATTATCGTTGACGTAGAACCACGGCTTGCCGGTGGAGAAGCCCGCGTTCTCGCCGTCGGACCACTGCATGGGCGAGCGCGCGCTGTCGCGGCAGGAGCGCTGTACCATCTCCAGCACCTTTTTCTTCGGCATGATCTTGGACGCGATGCGCACGGCGTTATGGGTCATAACGTCCTCGTACATGTTCACGTCCGGCAGGCGCAGGTTCAGCATGCCGATCTCCTGCCCCTGATAGATAAACGGCGTGCCGCGCTGGAGCATATACATCGCAGCCAGCATCTTGCCGCCTCGTTGCGGTAGGCCTCGTTGCCGTAGCGGCTGATTATGCGCGGGTGATCGTGATTTTCGATATACAGCGCGTTCCAGCCGCGTCCGGCCAGCTTATACTGCCAGTCGCTGAAGGCGCGCTTCATCTTGACGAGATTGAAGGGCAGCTGCACCATGTCTATCATGAAGCAGTCCGCCTCCATGTGCGAGAAGGCAATCATCTCATCGAGCACGTGCTCCGGCCCCTCGGTGACATAGCTGGAGCGCGACATCCGCCGTGGTCATCGGGCTCTCGCCGACGGTGAAGCAGTCGTAGCAGTCGAGCACATCGCGCTTGAACTCCATGAGGTACTGGTGCACCCGCGGGCCGTTTGAGTAGTATTTATAGCCGTTGGCCGCGGGGAGCCACGGGTGGGAATCCGGCAGCCCTCAGTCTTGGAAATAAAGGTAATGACATCCTCGCGGAAGCCGTCGACGCCCATATCCAGCCAGAACTGCATGATGCGCTTGACCTCCTCGCGCACCTTCGGGTTATCCATGTTGAGGTCGGGCTGCTTTTTGGCGAACACGTGCAGATAGTATTCGTCCAGCCCCTCGTCGTATTCCCACGCGCCGCCCTCGAACATGCTCGTCCAGTTGTTCGGCGGGCGGCGTTTGCCGCGCACGGTCTTGCCCGGACGCCATATATAATAGTCGTGATAGGGTTATCCTTGCTCTTGCGGCTCTCGATGAACCACTTGTGCTCGTCGCTGGTGTGGTTCACGACAAGATCCATGAACACCCGCAGGCCGCGCTCATGCGCGCCGTCGAGCACCTGACGGAATACGCCGAGGTCGCCGTACTCCGGATTTATGTCCATATAGTCGGAGATATCGTAGCCGAAGTCCGCGTTCGGCGACGGGTATATCGGCGAGAACCATATCGCGTCCACGCCGCGGCCCTGATGTAATCCAGCTTCGACAGCACGCCCCACAGGTCGCCAATCCCGTCACCGTTGCCGTCGCAGAAGCTGCGCGTCCAGATCTGGTATACCGCCATTTCCTTGTGCCACTGCTTTGATGCCATTACAGCACCTCCCTTTATGCTGGTATTTTACCACGTTTTTGCATAGCGCTCAACATTTTTCTTGTTTTTCCGGTCAATTGCGGCGTACCCGCCCGACACTGCGCGCATATATTGACTTTGTGCGTAGAAAACGTTATAATATAAGTTGTATAAGTGTGTTTGAAAGGATATGCTTTTTCTATGAAAAAACGTTTATTCTCTTTTCTTATGATTTTCGTACTGCTGCTGGCATCATGCCGGCGGCATCGGCTGATTATATGTCCTCAACTCCGCTGTTGCCGGAGAACGGCTTGACATGATAATCAAGCAGAACGAGTATTCCTCCGTCGCCTGCACGGACGGTTCCATCCCGAACGGCTGCGTCATCGAGACGGAGCTTCGTGACGGCGTATATCACCACTACCTGCGCGGCACTCCCATGTACGCCGGAGATTACAGCTTTACGCTCACCTTCTCCAACGACGGCATCTCTTCCGGCGCGACGACCGTGTGCTCCTGACCATCGTGGCCGCGAACCCGACCGTCAGCATGCCGGACAACATCCGCTGCTACGAGGGCGACCAGGTGCAGATAGAGCTGCGCGCCTCCATCGCCGACTACGGCTCTGAGCTACAAATGGTACTACAACAACTACAACAGCAACCATGACGGCACCCTCATAAAGGACGAGACCTCCGCCATCTACAAGCCCAGCACCTCCGCCACCGGCACCACATATTATTACTGCGAAGTGACCAACACCAATAACGGCAGCACCTCCACATACATTTCCGCGACCGTCGCTGTGACGGTTGAGGAGGCCGCCGTGTCCTACATCAGCGTCAGCACACTGCCGAAACGCACCGAGTACACCGTCGGCGACTGGCTCGACGCGACGGGCATGAAGCTGCACGTCGTATACACCAACGGCCGCACCGAAGACATCGACGCGGGCTTCGGGCTGTACCCGACCGAGCTTACCGACGCGGGCTCGATCAACATCACCGTTAACTACAAGGGCAAGGAGTGCACCTTCCCGTAACGGTCAAGGAAGACGAGAAAAAGATTGAAAACATGAGCATCATCTCCAAGCCCACCAAGCTTGAGTATAATGTCGGCGACACGCTGGACACTACCGGACTGAAGCTGCGCGTGAGCTACGCCGGCGGCAAGACCGAGGACGTCACCACCGGCTTCACCTGCAGCCCCACCACCCCTCAACAAGGAGGGTACTCAGGCCATAACCGTCACCTACGGTGGCAAGAGCACCAGCTTCACCGTCAAGGTCAGCAAGGCGACTGACGAGGTGCAGAGCATCACCGTCGCCGTGCAGCCGACGAAGCTGACCTACAAGGTCGGCGAAAGGCTGGACACCACCGGCATGAAGCTCACCGTCAGAACCAACTCCGAGACCAAGGACATCACCACCGGCTTTACCTGCACCCCGACCAGCTTTACCAAGGCCGGCGAGTACGAGATAAAGGTCATCTACGGCGGCAAGGAAACGACCTTCAAGGTCACTGTCACCGAGGACACTGCGGCAAGCCCCGAAGTGAGCGCAACACCCACCGTGTCGCCCACGCCCAGCACCGAGCCGCAGCCGGTCGCAAAGAAGTCCAACGCCCTGCTCATCGTCGGCATCATCGCCGCTATCCTCGCACTGGCCGCGCTCGGCGCGTATGTCACGTCATGAACCGCGGCAAGGGCGGCAGACGCAGAAGATAACAGGTTTCAAACGCAGACCCGCGCCATTGCGGCTGCGTTTTTCACTACGGCGGAACGGAAGAAAATTTTTGCGGCGTCGTGGTATACCGACTCCGCGACTGACCGCCGCCGGAAAATTTTTGTCCGCATTATCCCAAGGAAAAAACGAAAAGTTATTGACAACCGGTATATAAATATGGTATTATCTCTTGGCTGAATAGGGAATGGCCATGCGGGTGTAGTTCAATGGTAGAACACCAGCCTTCCAAGCTGGATACGTGGGTTCGATTCCCATCACCCGCTCCACCAAGCTGGGTGCCGGGGCTTATATATGCGCCAATAGCTCAGCAGGATAGAGCAACTGCCTTCTAAGCAGTAGGTCGGGGGTTCGAATCCCTCTTGGCGTGCCATTTGATATAACATCCGAAAGGATTTATATATAACTTAATATGGTGGGATTAGCTCAGTTGGCAGAGCACCGGATTGTGGTTCCGGGTGTCGTGGGTTCGAGCCCCATATCCCACCCCATACTTAAGAGGCGGTCAAAAGCCGGCCTCTTTAAAAAGTAGAAATCTTGGGATGTAGTGTAATGGTAACACACCGGACTTTGACTCCGATATAGTGGGTTCGAGTCCCGCCATCCCAGCCAGCCCCCCAATAGCTCAGTAGGTAGAGCACCTGCCTTTTAAGCAGGGTGTCCGGGGTTCGAATCCCCGTTGGAGCACCAAGAAAGAAGCCTCTTTTGTCCGGTAGACAAAAGAGGCTTCTTTCAACGAAATAAATCCCTGCGGGATTTGTGAAATGCCCTTCGGGCGTGAAGAGCGCAATTCTTCACAGCGGTTTTCCGCTGCTTTATTTGGCGAAGCCATACTTCATACTTGTAAAAAGGAGACTCGATATGAAAAGCTTGAACGATTTTCCGCGTATACCTTGGCAGTGCTGCCGACGCCGATACAGAAGCTTGAAAACATCAGCCGCATTCTCGGCACAAACGTCTATATAAAGCGCGATGACCTGACCGGCATCGGTCTCGGCGGCAATAAGGTGCGCAAGCTCGAATTCCTGCTGGCCGATGCGAAGCGGCAGGGCGCGGAGATCATCTTCACGACCGGCGGCGCGCAGTCTAACCACGCCATGCTCACGGCGGCCTGCGCGAAAAAGCTGGGCATGACGCCGATACTGATCCTCAAAAAGCGCGGCGTGACCGAGCGCAAGGGCAACCAGCTGCTGGAGTAGCTCATGGATACCGACGTCAGGTTCATGGACACGGACAGCTATGATGATATTTACGCGGAGATGGATCGCGTCGGGCAGGAGCTGCAAGGGCGTCCGTACTACAAGATTCCCTGCGGCGGCTCCAACGCCATCGGCGCGCTGGGCTACGTCAACTGCATGAAAGAGATCGCGGACACGGGGCTGCACTTCGACTATGTCTGCTGCGCCGAGGGCAGCGGCGGCACTCACGCCGGAGTCGCGCTGGGCGCGAAGCTGTTCATGCCGGAGACGCAGACCATCGGCCTAATGGTAGACAGCGACCCGTTTGACGTTATCACGACGCACATCATGCAGGAGGACTGCCAAGCTTCTGGAGCTTGATTTCGTGCCGACCGTCGAGGACGTGCACCTTGTCGATATGTGCGGCCCCGGCTACGCGATCCCCTCCGCCGAGGGCAACGCCGCGATACGCATGATGGCCGCGAACGAGGGTCTGTTTCTCGATCCGGTATACACCGGCAAGGCCTTCGCGGGGCTGATAAAGCTTGCGCGCGAGGGGAAATTCAAGTCCACGGACAATGTCCTGTACCTGTACTCCGGCGGCGCGGGCGGCCTGTTCGCAATAGACATCGATCTGGGCTGAGCCATGAAGGCAGATTGGAGCTTGGGGCAAAAACCTTGTCGGCGCAAGGGTGACTGAGGCGCGGCAGATGCGCGGAATGAAGCAGGTCGAGCTGCTCGCCCGACTGCAAACGCGCGGAACAGATATCAGCATCCCCGCGCTGTCGCTGCTCGAAGGGCAGAAGCGTCCGGTGACGGACATTGAGCTTGCGGCGCTTTCCGACGTTCTCGGCGTCAGTGTTGACTGGCTGCTCCGGAAGAACCGAATAAAATCAAACAGGGACTGCGTTTGCAGTCCCTGTTTTTGCGTGTTTTTAAGTTTTACAGCACGAATATATGGTTATATCTCCCGACGGGGGACATGACCTCACTTATCATGCACACCTTGCCCTCGCCGTTTATGAACAGGGTTGGCTCCCATTCGTCGCTGCCGATCACGGCAAGCGTTTCGTCTCGCGTGCCGGTCACGTCGGCAAAGCCGTCGCCTGAGATGTCGCCGAAGTCGGCATAGTATTTCGACCGCCGCCTTCGCCTCCTCGCGGAGCTTATCCGGCAGATCGACCTCGTCGATACCGTAGGCCGCGGCAATGTCGGCATTGTTCAT
>VOFB01002633.1_pt1 | contig 33472 bp, 52 predicted proteins | sample 5384141 | NCBI WGS metagenome assembly VOFB01 (sample SAMN12384721, study PRJNA508395) | human gut metagenome | isolation source: healthy gut A | host: Homo sapiens | reverse complement strand
CATATAGCTTTAAGCTTAGCTTAATAATAAGATAGTTATAAACCGTTGATATTTCAACAATATAAAATGTTTTTATGGCAAGTGTGTACCAAAGTGTGTACCTAATTTTATTTTTAGGTCTTTGGTGCACACTATTTTACTATTCTCTCGAAAATATCGACAGTTTCATTTTTCATCTTTTTTGGGTTACATGTGAATATATATCCATCGTTGTTGCTAGGTTATCATGTCCTAATCTTTTCTGAACATCTTTGATATTAGCTCCAGCTTCTATTAATAGCGTTGCATGAGTATGTCTAAGGTAATGGAATGTAAAAGGAAAACCTATTTTTTAGCTATTGAATAGGCTCTATTGTTTAGATTTTCGTTTGTGTATAATTTTCCATATTCATTAGTACAGACCCAATCACTATCCTTATAAAATTTGCCATATTTCAATTTATTTTCCTTTTGTTTAAGCTTATGGGCCTTTAATATCTTAACAAGTGTATCTCCTATAGATATATCTCTTATGCTACTTTCTGTTTTAGGTGTTCCTAACACAAATACACCATTTTCTTTTTTTTATTAATGTGTGTTTAACATAGATTATTTTATTTTCTAGGTCGATATCTTCCCATTTTAAAGCTAGCACTTCTCCTTTTCTCATGCCTGTATGGAAACTTATTTGAGAAGCTAAATGAAATTCTGGATATTTTCAGATGCTTTAAGGATTTCATTAAACTGTTCTAGTGTTATAATTTTATCCTCTATTTTTTTGAGAAGTTTTATATTTAGGTATTTTTGTGTATTTTACAGGATTAATACTAATTAAATTATATGTTTGAATTGCACATTTAAAAAGCTGCTGAAAGCATATTTCTAACTAAATCTATTGTAGATCTGCTATAACCTTTCTTAAACATAGTATTAATAAATTGTTGTAATAAATAAGTATCAATCTGTTTAATACTGTAATTACCAATACTATTTCTAACATGTTCATTTATTAAGCTTTTATAAGTTCCGTAAGTATTAAGCTTATTATTCAACTTCACATTATCCTCTATCCAGCAATCTAAGTAATCACTAAAGGCCATATCCTTACTTAAAGCAGTTGTAGTTCCATTGTTAAGCTCATACAAAGTATTATCCAGTATCTTTTTGGCTTCTTTTTTAACTGATGTTTTAGTGCTTTTATTTAAAATAACCTTGTTTCCTACTTTTATTTTGTAATACCATATAAAACCTTTGGTATTCTCTTTTTATACAGGAAACCTGTGTATAAATCTGACATATTTATTTCTCCTTTCGATAATATTAGATTTGTATTTGACACTTTATAAGGGTTGAAATTCATAGGATACACAGATTGGAATCAGATATCTATATAAATATAATACCATACTAATTAAATTAAAAACATTATAATAAGGTAAAAATACAAAAAAAATAAAAATATTTAAAATTTATTTAAAAAATACAAAAGATATGGTATAATAATGATAAGATATAATAATTATATCAAAATGAAGACAGTTCTTTAGAGACTGTCTTTTTTTATGCAAAAAATAAGGAGGAATCATTATGGGATTAAATTTAAAAATAGCTAGAATTAAAAAGGGATAAAACAAGAGGATCTTTCAAGAATAGTTGAATTAGCCAAAATACTTTATGTGGAATTGAACGAGGAAAAGTTGATCCTAGAAGAAGTATAATGATTAATTTATCAAAAGCTCTAGACGTGCCAGTCCAAGAGCTTTTTTTAGTGAGAACGAAAAAATAAAAAAGGGTGGAAGTTATGAGTTTAGAAAATTTTATTGAAGCTGAAATCCAAAAAAGAATTGAAAAGAAAATATCAGAGCTTCAACCAAAGGAAATAATAAAAGAAAAAGAAATTATAAGAGAAAATATCGATGAACAGTTAAAATTATATTCAGTAGCAGATATAGCTAAATTATGGCATATAGAGCAATCCAAGATAAGAAAATTAATAGAAATAGGGGAATTAAAATCGATTAAATTCAGTAAGCAAGGATTAAAGGTAACTACTAAAGAATTAAAAAGGTTTTTAGAAGAAAATGAAGGAAGAAATTTTGAAGAAATTTTCAATAATTAGGTGGTGATAAGATGGCAACAATGACATTTAATGATTATGCTCAAAAATCCACGGAATGAATAATTTTCTTAATATACTAAATTCATATGGAATTTTATATAAAAAGAAGAAACTAGCAGATATAAAGCTATATGCCCATTACATAACGAAAAGACTCGAGCTTTTTTATATTTGAGGAAGATAATAAGGCTAAATTTAAATGTTTTGGTTGTGGTAAAAGTGGAGATATTATTGAATTTGTACAAAAATAAAGAAAATATAAGTAAATATGAAGCTCTGAAGAAAATTTATAATAAATTAGGTATAAAATTAGATATAAAACCTAATAAGCTTGATAAATTAGAAAATTACATATATGAAAAGAAACAGAAAAAAAAGGGATACAGGATAGAATCTATATACATATATGAATTAGAGGATCATACTCCTAGCTTTCTAAAAATCAAATATAGAAGCTTAACAGATAAATCTAAAAAAGAAATGAAGACTTATAAAATTATAGATAAGGGAAGCTATTTCAGGTTAGAACAAAATCAAAAGATGGAGAGTATACATATACAATATATAACTATCCTAAAATAAAACAAGCTATAGATAAAGAACAATATATATACATAGTTGAAGGCGAAAAAGATGTTGAAACGTTAAAGAAGATAGGGATTATCATCTACAACATTTTACTCAAAGAAATGGCAAGATATTTATACAAAACAGTTACACGATGCAAAAAAATAGTATTTATAGGTGATACAGGAGAAGCAGGAGAACAATTTAAAGAGTTTGTATGGAAGAACCTAAAAGATAATATAAAAGCTTTTAAAGTAGTTAATCTCAAAGGATTAGAGCAATTAGAGATAATAAAGATGTAACAGATTGGCTGCAAGCTGGTCATACAAAAGAGGAATTAATGATTGCAATAAAAAATGCTTGGGATTGGAAAGTTTCGAAATATTGGAAAGATGTTAGTGTAAGCACAAAAAAAGATGGTACAAAAAATGATAAAACCATTAAAAACTATTGATAATTTAAAATTAGTTTTATACAGAAACAAAACAAAAATTATACTTCAATGAATTAACAAAAATATAGAGGTTGATACTAATATATTTAAAAATGCAAATCTAAACACATTTGCAACAGAGTTACTATCTCAATCAATAAGAGAAGGATTGTTGCACATTAAAAGAAGTGAATGATTGGATTAATGCAATAGCATATGAAAATAGTATAAACCCATTTAAGCAATACTTAAACAGTTTAAAAGATAAGTGGATAAAACAAGTAGATTAAAAGAATTTTGTGATTGTTTTAAAACAGTAGATTTTTTAACCAGGATTTAAAAAGAATTACTCATTAGATGTTGGTTGCTTCAATTTATAGATAGTGCATATAATCCAGAATTTAAATCTCAAGGATTGCTGGTTTTAAAAGGATCTCAAGAATCGGAAAAACTACATCAATGAGCTATTTAATCCCATTGAAAGAAAAATGGGTATTTTTATCAGAACAAAATTTAAAGATGATAGAGATGGTATTCAATCAATAACGTCAAATCAATTGGTGGAATTGTCAGAGTTTGCACGAAGTAATAAAGCAGTTGATGCTTTAAAAGGTTTTGTTACTTCACCAGTCGATAGATTACATCTGAAATACGATAAACATCCTACCGACTTCAAAAGAAAACTGTATTTTATGCAACTGTAAATGATGCACAATTTTTAATTGATGAAGAAAATAGACGTTTTTGGATAATAGATTTAAAAGAAATAGATTTGAAAGAATTAAAAAATTTAATTTTGAACAACTTTGGGCAGAATTGTACTATATATATCATATCGAAGGTGATAAAAAAAGTTATTTAAATAAAGATGAAGAAAAGATATTAGAATACAGTAATCAAGCCTATAAAGTTCAAGATGAATTAACAACAGAAATATTAAATACTTTTGATTTTAATGATACAAAACGTATATATCTGACGAGTTTAGAGGTAACACAATTTTTATCAAAAAGAGAGAGTGCAACAAAGATAACAAGAAGGTTAAATAGTTTAAAAATAAATCATAAAACTATAGTTAATAAGAGTAGAAAAATGCCGAGGGGGATGTATTATGAGATGCCGTACCCAAAATATTGGCATGGGAAAATAGAAACTAAATATAAAAATAGGTTGGTAAATCTTGCGTTAACAGGCACTGAATCAGCTTCTAATGACTTTAAAAAATTAGAATGTGAATTGAAGTTTTATAAAGAAAAGTGCATAGAGCAAGAAAGACAAATCCAAGAATTGAAAGATATAAATCAATGGTACGAAAGCCAATTTAAATCCAAAAGGGTATTTTTTAGTTAAAAAATACGTTAAAAAAGTAGTAAAGATTTAGAATGGCATATAATCGTTGATATAACTTGGATAGAAAGTGATTTTTTAAAAAAAGTTTTACGAGTTTTGATTTTTGAAACTTATAAAGATTTTTAAAATGCTCTTAAGTGTTGATATAACTTGAATAGAAGGCAATTTTCAAAATAACTCTTTATAACTTTTATTTTCAAAACTTGTAAAGGTCAAATATAGTAATATCAAGGGTTTAAACCTATTCTTTATAACTTTTATATATATTTTTAAAATAATATATAAAAAAATAAAATAAAAAATAATATTATATATAATATTAAATAAAAAAGTAAAAACTTATAAAAATTGCCTTTAAAGGTTGAAATATCAACAATACGGCTTTATAAGTTTTTTGAATTCTAAAAAAAAAATTAAATAAGGTATATACTGATTTCAAGGCTTTTAGGGTTTTATGCTTTATAAGTTTTAAATTTAGAAACTTGTAAAGATTTTATAGTTTTTATTAATTTTAGAAATTATTTAAAGGGTCATATTAAATATATTATTATTTACATATTTAATATAAAGGAGAAGCAATTGAAAAAAGTATAATAGTACCAAGCTTGACTAAAGAAGAATTTTATGAAAGCTTGAGATTGGCGGTATTAAATTGCCAAGACTACTTAGATGAAGTAGATCCAAATGATGTAAAGGTCATAACTAAAAGAAATCTATTTGAAACATTAGTAACTATGTATGATACAGAAAAAGAGAATCAATAAATTTCCTAGTGATAGGGGTGGTCAATTTGAATGTAGCAAATCAAAAATTCAATTCAAATAATTCAAACAAAATTTCATAGGAGGTGAAAGTCATGGCAACAGATGGAAAAGTTGTTATAGAAGTTTCGTTAGAAGCTGATAAAGTTGAAGGTCAGTTGAATGAGCTTAAAAAATGCTTTTGCTGATTTAGGTAATGTTGGAAGTGTATTTGGTGAAATGAGTTCAATTGTAGACAATTTTTCAAATACATTTAAGGCATTAAGTGGAGTTGTTGGCCCAGTTGCGGCAGGAGTTGTTGCAGCAGTAACTACAATGGTAACTGCATTTAATAAACTTTATGATGCAAGTAAGCAAAATTTCTTTTTGAAAATCTTGAAAAATATGGACAAGTATTACAAAGTATTACAGGAGAAATTACAGGAGCATTAAAAGAGGCATGGGACTCACTGGCAAATATAGGGAGGCGTATCAACAAGTATATCTGATGTAGTAGACGAATTTGCATCTTATAATCTAGTAATGCAAGAGGTTAAAGCTATATCAGGAGCTACAGAAGATGAATTTCAACAATTATTAGATTTAACAGCTAAGTTAGGACGAGAAACACAATTTACTGCTACAGATGCAGCAGAAGGGTAAAATAATTGCCGTCTTAGGATAAAAGTCGGTGGAAGTCCTAAGATAATTAGAACGGAATTAAGCTGGAAGGCGGGTGTATATTATACCGTAATCAGAACCGAAGGCGACTTTATAAGTCTAATCTATATAAAATTATTTATTAAATTATTTATTTAATTAAATAGATAGTGGAAATTAGTGATGTTAGTAATAACAGTCAGGGGCAACATAGATGATGATACTTACACTTATGATGTAAGAGTATAATTCATCCACGAGGCCGTTCTATGTGCCGATTAGAAATTACATAAGAAGGTATGCTGGACTACCCATGAATTAACATGGGGTAATGGGAGTAATGCCCTAGAAATTGAGATAAAAAAGCTCAATGATAACAAAATCGTAAAAATATATGAGTATGGCTGGTTGGAGTGCTAAAGAATCTATAGCTGGCTTACCAAGTGTTCTTAGATTAGCTCAAATAGGTTGTACAGACTTAGGGACTGCTTCAGATATAGTAACAGATGTAATAACTGCTATGGGTATGCAAGCAACCGATTGTGGAGATATGGCAGACATGTTTACAGCTGCAATAACAAGTTCAAATACTAATGTTGAAATGTTAGGGAATACAATGAGTTATGTTGCACCAATAGCTGGCTCATTAGGAGTAGAATTTGAGGACTTGGCACTTGCTGGGGACTATTAGCAGATTCCGGAATTAAAGCATCAAAAAGTGGTACGAGTTTAAGAACTTTACTATCTAATTTAGCTGCACCTACTGATGCCGCTACAAAACAATGGAGAAATATGGTATATCAATGGTAGAGACAGAAGCTGGGACAGTCGATTTAGATAAGACTATGCAGAGTTTAAGAAAATCCCTAAAAAGATTTACCATTAAAAGAACAAACTGCTGCAGCTAAAGACTTATTCGGTAAGACTGGTATGGCTGGAGGGCTTACTATTATAAATGTAAGTGAGGAACATTATAATAGCTTAAAACAGGCGATAGAAGGCTCTACAGAAAGTATGACTTACTGGAGGGAAGAACTTGAAAAGGCTGGAGCTTCTGATAAAAAAATAGATAAAAGTTAGAACATCTACATTCTGTATTTCAAAAAACTAAAAGATATGGCAGATGGATTAAATATATCATCAAGTGATCTTACTTTTACAATAAGTTTATTTAATGAAAATGATAAGGTCAGCACTAAAAATGTAGAGGATTTATTCCAGATGATGAGTAAGCTTTCAAATGCAAGTAAAGATCAACAAAAGATACTTCAAGAAAATGGTATTCAAATATCTAAAAATGATGATGATACATTGAATTATAATGAGAGCTTAAGAAACATAGTAGATACTTTAAGAGGCAAAACTAAGCAAGAAAGAGAAAATATACTATCTAGTCTTGGATTAGCTGATGCCATTAATGAAGTTAATGAATTATGTGCAATATCACCTTCAAGATTTGATGAGGTTGCGAAGGGAATAGAACGTACACAATCAGCTGCAGAAAAGGCACAAGATATAATAGATAATTCTTTAGTAGGAGCCGCTAAATCAATGGGGTCAGCAATATCAGGACTAGGACTTATATTAATGGGGCAAGCATCACCAGCTTTATCAGAGTTTTGCCGCTGGATTGCCAATATGTCAAATGAATTGGCCAATAATAATATAGGAAAAAGCATTTGATACAATGAAACAAGGTTTTTCAGATGCTCTAAGCTTCATAAAAGGATTAAATATATCAGAAGCAATACAGACTGCATTTAATGGAATTAATACATTTATAACTACAAAAAGGGGCCTTTTCTGGACTTTTTAGATATTGGAAAAGAGGCAATACACCAAGTTTGTCAAGGAATTATAAATAGTAAGGATAGTATAAGAGAAAGTATCTCAAGTGCTATTAAACAGATCGCTGGATTTGTAAAAGATGTTTCACCACAGATTGGTCAGGCTGGAAAAGTTATTCTAGATGCATTAAGAGATGGAATAAAAAATAATTCAGACGAGATACATGATGCTTTAGATGCAGTTGCATCAGCAATGAACTCATGGGTTCAAGGCGGTGAGCAAATAAAATCTTTAACTGGTAATTTTGCAGATATTTTTATTGATAGTTTTATTGAGAATATTGAAGATAGATTTATAGGTAGAGCATCAGAAATTTGGAATGCTATGACAAGTTGGATTACTGGTTCTAATTATAGTATTGATTTCCTTAGCTTATTTAGTACTTCTTTAGGAATGCCTAATTTCTTATTTAAAAGCAATAAAAGATTTTTTAGGAAAAATAATACAATGGGGTACTGGAAAAACTTATGCAGACGGAAAAAAACTGGAAATGAAAAACCTCTTAATACCAGTAGCAACAAAATAAATACTAAACTTTCTAGTATGGATGCTAATGAAATAAAAAGAATTACAAACACAATTAACAGCCTTACAGACAACAGCACAAAGTGTTTCAAGTTCAATTTCTCAAGCATTTACATCATTACAAAGTAACTTAAGAACGAGTTTAGTTGGATGTGCAAATATAACTAGAAATCAATTTGTAAATATAGCGAATATCACAAGAAATCAGTTCTTATCTGTTAGTAATGTTATACGTAATCAAATTACAAATGCTAGAAATATTGTTACATCACAAATGATAAGTATGAAGAATGTTATATCACCTCAAGTTTCAGAAGCTAGAAACAAACTAACATCTCAAATGATATCAATTAGAAATGTATCTAAAACACAGATTACACTTGCTAGAAATGCTGTTACATCTCAAATGATATCAATGAAAAGAGTTATAACTACTCAATCAAGAGAAGCAAGAAACAACTTTACAAGACAAATGATAAGCATGAAAAATGTTGCTAGAACTCAATCAACACAAATTGGTCAACAAATGGCTAATGGTGTTACGAAAGGTTTACAAAGTGGTACTGGAAGAGCAGTTAGTGCTGCAAAAGTCTTGTAAATCAAGTAAATGCTGAAATGAGGAAAACAGCTAAAATAAATTCACCTTCAAAGGTTACTACTCAATATGGAGAATATATGGACGAAGGTTTGATTAATGGTTTAAAAAAACAAATCAAAAGATATAGTAGAAGTTGCTAAAAGGCATAACAACTGAAATACAGAATGCAATGAAAGCTGCAGTACAATTAGAAACAAGTAAATTTGCATTAGAAGCTAAAGCTAATAGTAGTATCAATATTATAGGGCAAGTTAAAGATACTACAAGTAAAAGATAAATGACTTAATTGATACATTACAGGATACAAAAAGATAGACCAATACACGTAGAGGCGAATATGGATAAAACAAAAGTTGTTGATATAATAGCAAAGCCTGTTGATGAAAAGAATAAAAGAAATGAAAAGAGATTAAATAGATTAGAAGGAATAACTACATAGTTATTATATCGTTATACTGTTTAGTTAAATAAGGGTCTTTATCCGGGAGGGTAGAGGCCTTTTATTATAAGACATGGGTGTATTCTATATAATTTTTCTTAAAATTTCGCGCCGACAAAACTCTAATTGTACTTTGCAATTTTGTAAAACTGAGGAAAACGACAGGAAAACAAGTCTAAAAAAAATTATGCAAAATTTTTTCTAAAACCTTCGAAATATATATTTATGAATTCGATGAAATTATAAAATTACACTCTCAGCGCCTTTAAGAGAGGTTTTAATAAAAAAAATAAGATATTTACTCGACAAAGTAATAAAAATGGCTTATAATCTAAATATAAGAGTAAAATTTCTTCGTAGTGTAATTATAATAATAACTTTTAAAATGTCATTGTTAAAATATAAAAGACTTATTATTTTTTAGGCATAAAATTAGTTAAAATATTTATTTTTTAAGACTACTGGTTCTATTCAGTAGTTTTTTTATTTATAGATTTACTTGTTATTGAGTTTGTTTGGAATTAGTAAATTAAAAGCAAAAATAAAATATAATAAAAATACAAATAAATGTAAAAAATAGTGACAAAATACTTGCAAATATTGAAACTTGTGGATAAGTTGTATAAAATAAAAGTATATAAAGGGGGGATAACATGGCATATATAAATTCGTTTACATATTGTGAAGACATACAACAAGAAATTGCTAATAATAAAGTAGTATCTAAAATTGTAAATCCATTAACTGAATTGCAAACTTTATTTATACCAACACATTATTCTTTTGCTATATCTTGTGGAATTACTGGGGTTAATATTGACAATGATAAATTTATAAGAATAGTTTTATGTCTCCAAAAGGTGAGATTGTTAATGATACTGGTAAAATTGATCTTTCTAATTTTCCAAGAAGTAATAAAGAGACAACTGGAAATTTAAAATTTAATTTAATAATGAAAAATGTGACATTAAGAGAAACAGGAATATATGAAACAAAAATTGAATTAAATGATCAAGAACTACAATCTTTTAAGATTGAAGTTAAAAAAGTAGAAGAAGTGATAATAATGTGTAATGCAGTAATAGTTAAAGGGTCTGAATTTATTCCAAAAATAATTCAGAGTTTAAGGAATTAGAATATAAAAATACTGATTTAGATATAATATTAGAACCACCGGGCAAAAAAACAAACAATTTCATATATAAAAACTATAGAAGCAGGTATGATTATAGTCTTTGGATTAAGTTGTTTTCAAGTTAATGATATGTTTAACTTAGATGATGAAAATTATTTTACATATGTTATGGCACATGATTTAAGTATGGAAAATGATATTAATGAATATACTAATAGTAAGTTTTGCGAAGAGGATGTGATTACTATGAGTATAAATATGAATTCTATCCTTCAATCAAATTTAGAAAAACTTCAATTAATTTCAAAATTAAAACATAATTGGAACTTATATGGAGCAGAACCTATTAGTAAAGATTTAATTGATATAATGAGAAATTTAATTTATGGATTAAAATATCAACCTGAAATATTTCCAACTGTATGCGAGAGTATTCAATTTGAATATGAAAAAGATAATGGCGATTATTTAGAGTTTGAACTAATTGATGAGGAAACAATAGAAATATTTAGAATGTATAGTGATGGAACTGAAAAATATGATTCATGTAAACCTAATGTTGATGACATAAATAAGGTGGTAAGTGAATTTTATGAAGAATAATATAGATAATAAATTTGATAATAATGAAGAATTATATAGAGCAGTATTTCCAAGAGACATTTTTTTAAAAAAAAATGGGACTATAAAATAGTGCGGCTTTTAGAACTCGTATAGGATGTTCTGTTGAGATCTTATTATAGAAAAGAAATTGAAATTATAGAACAAATGAAAGGATGGTTTGAAGGAGCTTTTATAGTTACTGTAAAAGTAAATAAATGTAAAGAAGCGGATACTTATATACTATATAAACCTTCTGAAAGAAGTGACTATCATTCAGAAATATTGAAATCAAAAGATGAAATTTTATTAACAAAAGCTCAAGCTCGAAAACTTGCTAAATTTGCGAAATTGTATTTTGTCCAGAAGAACCAGAAATATCATAAGAAAATAGTAGTGTTTAGTTATCAATATAAATTATGATAATTATACATACTATTTTTATATTATAAAAGCAGTTATAGAGTGATAAAAAATTTCTATAGCTGTTTTTTATGTTGTGTAAAAAAATAAGTTAAAGAAAGTAATTATAATAACGAATATGATAAATTACAGGAATTAGCTATAAGTTATATAAATTGTTTAAATGGACAAGAAGCTTTGGAATATATCAATAATAACTTTTAAAAAATTTCAATTTATGAGGTGAAACTTATAAAGAAAAGAAATCAGATAATAGCTAATTTAAATAAAAACTATGAATTAACTATATCAGGTGATTTTAAAAAATACATTAGAATATGAAAAAATAGAATAAAAGTTAAAGCACACTAAAATTAAGATGAAAGTTAATCTTATGGATAAAAAGCTTATAACGCTACTATTGAGAATATAACATCTTGTAATTTTGAAACTATGAGTTATTAAATTGATTACAGTGAAAGCAAGATATATCTTATAAATAGGCTACTAGATTAATTTCTAGTATTTTTTTTGATCAAAAGAAATCATTGGCTGAGTTATATAAAAATGATATTGAAAAAGTGTTCATTTACTTTTTAAATATAAAGTTTTATGTAAATCTTCTAATTAATTTTCAAAACTCTTGTATCTATTTTGTATAAAGTAATGAGATTTTATTATTTAAATGTTACTCTTTATATAAAAGGGAGGAGATTTACAAATGAATATGCGTCAAGAATTTACGGAAGAACAAAAGAAACTTTTAACTCCAATTTTTGGATTATGAAGTTGATACAAAAGGAAAAATGTCATATGATAATAGAATTTGGGATGATAAACTATTAGTTGGAAAAGAAAAAAAATGGTAATGATGTTTTTAACAGGAAATTATAGTTATCAGTATGGGGTATCATTTATTACAATGGATAATTTAAAGATATTTTAGAGTGTAATACAGAAGGTGAAGTTAGAAATTGTCTAAATAAGCTTGAAAGAAAAGGATATATAAAACAAGATAAGGTTTTAGATAGAGATATTTTTTATATAAAAAGATATATTGTTCCAGAAGAAGTTTATTATCAGGAATAATATGAATATTTTAGGGGATATCATGGAATATAGTATAAATGATTTAATGGAAAAGATGTTTGATGAAGCTTATAGTTTAAAAATCGAAGAATTATTAAAAAGTGATAAGACTGAAATAGCAGAAAAAATTAATACTATGAATGAGAAAATATTTAATTTTGGATCTCAGGAACTTATCCAAGACTTTGAACAACTTTGTAATGATATAAAAAGATTACAGTTTTAAAACAACAGAAATACATTTCATAGAAGGTTTTAAAGCAGGTATAAACTTTATTATGGATTGTAGAAATAACTCAATAGTATAAAAGTATGTAAAAGTAGCTACTAGAGGTTAATCTAGTAGTTTTTTTATGGACAACTTATTCATGTGGTAAATTATCCCGGCTTTCGGATATTCCCTATTTTTAGGGTTACCTTAAAATTGAGATTACCTTAAATTTAATGATTAGGGTAGCATTAAAAATAAAGTAAGGGGGTTACCTTAAATTTGCGATATTACAATTACTATTATTACAATTACGAATTTACAATGACTATTTAATTAATTATTAAAGCAAATAAAAAAGAGCCTATATATACTTATAAGCTCTTAATATTAAATTTCTTCTCCAGTATCTTTCATTTTAAATTTTATTTCACAATCACAATTTAAAGCTTCTGCTATTTGTTTTATATCTTTCTCTGAAAAGTTATCTCTAGAAAATTTATTAGATAGGTTTTGTCTGGATGTTCCTAGTTTATCAGCTAGATCTTTGATAGTTAGATTTTTTCTGCCAAGTAATATTTTTAGTTTTTTCACTTACAGTTAAATTCATATCATTCTCTCCTTATTAATTATTATATTTATATTATACACGTAAAAGTTTACTAAGAAAATAAAAAATATAAAGAAAATAAAAAAGTTTACAAAAAATATTGACTAACGAAACGAAATAGTTTACTATATAAATATAAAACACATCAACGAAACGAAAAAATAAAAAAAAGCAACTCCTAAAATCATAAATTAAGGTGGCACGTCAAACCAATAAGTCTATTGGAAGCACCTAAAAGATTTAATAGATAGGAGGTAAATTAATGCAAGAAGAAAAAAATATACTAGATTTAAAAATGAAATATGGAAAGATACAAATATTAAAGGTTATGAAAAGCTTGTATTGATTTATCTTATAAGTTATAACAATAAAACCTTAGAATATAGCTTTCCTACTAGAAAACAAATACAAGATGAAACAGGTATAAGTGAAAATACTTTAGGAAAAGTATTAGATAGCTTAATAAAAAAGAAATATATAACCATAGCTAAACGTAAAACTAAAAAGGTTGGAACAATATTTACTACATACATAAATACCTAGTTTCAAGTAAAAAAGAAGCTACAGCAGAAACAAAAAACGATACAAATTCAGATGATGCAAATAGTAACATTAAAAAAGCAGTTGAAGCTTCTACAAACGAGTTACTGGTTAATGAAAAAGCAAAAGTTAAAAGAGATCTAAATGACAATGACAGAGAATACTTGAATGAACTTGATACTGACACACTTATAAAAAGCGATAGAGAGAGCCAATGAGTTCAAATCTAAAGGATATCATATAGGTTATATAGCTAAATGTTATGACACTATAAAAAAGAGCAACAGGAAGAAGATAGACAAGCTAAAGAATCAAAAACGAGTAATACAGATGACAATAATAAAAGCAATACATGGGCAAATACAAAGGATTATCACAATAATAATTATCCAGTAAAAAACCAAGTATCATGACACATTTAATGAGCATTTTAGGGATTATACTCCAGACGAGCTAGAGCATAAATTATTAATGATACAAGCTAAGAAAAGGGGGACTAACTAAATGAAAACTAAACAAGAAATTTATAACGATACTAGAGAAATGGTTAATATGCAAGATAAAGAGAACTACTTGGCATATTACAAAGTATTCTTAGAAAATAGTAGCAGAAACGATATACCACAAGAAGAAAAGGAAAGTATTATAAAAGCTGCTTATGAAACTTATAAACAACAGGAAGTAGAATTATACGATATTTTAGATTTAGCTTACATTGATTTAATGGAAAATAGCCATAGAGAAGCTATATAAGGGGGATAAATATGAATATATATAAAAATTATTCAATATTCAACAAGAGCTCAAAGCTCCTAAAATTTATATAACAAATTTGGTAATTATAATTACAGAAGTACAGAAACAATCTTAGAAGCTGCAAAACCACTTTTAAAAAACTAATAATCTAATCTTACTTATTAATGATGATGTACAAGAAATAGGTGGAAAAAACTATATAAAAAAGCAACTACGAAGTTAATAGATATAGAAACTGGTGAAAGTATAGAAAATAGTGCATTAGCTAGAGAAGATGAAGCACGTAAGAAAATGGATAGCCCACAAATTACTGGTAGTTGTAGCTCATATGCTCGTAAATGTGCTTTAAACGGTTTATTTATGATAGATGATGTAAAAGATAGTGATGCTACAAACAAGCATGGAAAAGATGAATATGAAGCTAAAGAAGATACAACTACATTCGCTGGTCCAGAGAGTAAAAAAATAATGTTAAGAATATCTGGACACAACCTAAAAAGACATCTCAGACAATCACAGAAACACAAGTCAAACAATTATATGCTACTGGCCTAAATGCTGGATTCAATGCAGAGATCATAGAAAAGCAAATACAAAAGAAATTCAACAAAGGCATAAAAGAATTAAATAGTAATGAATATTACCAAGCTTACAATGGTTACAAGCAAATGGTTATAGGAAAATTAACTAAATAGGGGGCTTATGAAAGAAACTTGGAAACCAATAAAAAACTATGAAGGACTTTATGAAGTTAGCAACAAGGGGCAAGTAAGAAGCTTAAATTATAAAAAGAACAGGCGAAATAAAAATACTTAAACTAAGGGTGGATAAATATGGATATTTACAGGTACATTTATCTAAAAATGGTAAACATTACGCTAAATCAATACACAGGCTTGTGGCTCAAACATTTATACCTAATCCAAATAACTATTCACAAGTTAATCATAAAGATGAAAAACGAGACAACAACAATGTAGAAAATCTAGAGTGGTGTAATTGTAAATACAATAATAATTATGGGAATAGAAATAAAAAAATAAGTGAATCAATTTCAGGGGAAAAACATTTTATGTATGGCAAACATCACACGGAATCAACAAAAACAAATTAAGAGTTGCATTTAGTGGTGTAAACAATCCTATGTATGGAATGAAAGGCGATAAAAGTCCAGTTGCTAAAAAGTTAAATGTGTAAATACAGGAGAAATTTTTAATTCTATTCGAGAAGCTGGAGATTTTTGCAATATGAAGCACCCATCAAATATTTCAGAATGTTGCAAAGGAAAAAGAGAAAAAACTGCTGGTAAGCATCCAGTAACTGGAGAAAAATTAATATGGGAATATTTAATGCCATAGTAGAAGGTTATCAATCTAAAATATTAAAGAAAATGGAAGGGTAGAAAGGGGGTGAAATATAACAATGGATAACTTAAAACTATTACAAATTATAGCTGCAATTAATCCAGATATGACTTTCAAAGAGTTAGCAGCTGCATTACACAAATAAAAAAGGCGCTACCCAAAAGGCAACACCTAGCTATGTAGTATAACTACAACCAATCAATTTAATTATATTGCATAGCTAGTATTTTTTCAATAAAGGGGGAAAAGAAAATGAAAATAGTAAAAATAGGAGTATCACAATACAAGATATCAGGAATACCGCAATTAAGTTTTGATAGCTACTGGAGTGCTAGAGCTTACTTATTATCTTTATAAGAAGGTGAAACCTATGGATAAAATTGAAATACTAGACAGAGATAAGAAAACTAAGGCAGTTTATAGACTAGACAAAGAGGAACATTTAGAAGGTTATCAAGAAGAAAGAGAGTATAATTCATGGTTAGAAGTTGTTATTTCAAGTATATTTAAAGTTTTAAGATTTAACTTATATCTTATAATGAGCTTCTTAAAAATACTTATAAAAGTCATAGAGAGGTTATTTTTTAAAAGATTATGAACCTTTTAAACCTATTAGTGATGTTTATAAAGAAAAACAAGATAAAAAAGCAAAAGATTATATTATAAGAAACACGAAACCTCATGCGACAACTACACATAATTATGAATTTATTCGTAGTAAACTCTTTGCAAGAAACTACTTAAAAATTGATAAGCTTCTTGAAAAATGTGCAAAGCATGATGCAGAACTTAATAACAAGCTTTATCAGGACATTATGAAAAAGATTAGACATAATTATTGTAGAAGCTGAAAGACAAGCATTAAGCGAAGGTTATAAATATGCAAAAGCAAACTAGATACAAATTTGAAAGCCAAGAAGCTTTTTGATAAGTATATACAGGATCGAATTATGAGAGGAGAGGACTATCGTGAACACAACAGAGAACTGCTGGAAGAACTTGAGGAAGGATACAATAAGTAAATATCTAAATGAAGGTGAGAAAGCAGCTCCAGTATTAGGTTTTGACGATTACTATATAACATCTACTGGAAGGGTATTTAGTAGTAAGACAAAATTTGAATATCAAACATTGGATAAAGTTAATTACGGTTGTATTGCATGGAAAGAATTAAAACCAACAATTGTAAGAGGATATAAAACAGTGAATTTAAGTAATAGGAATGTGAGAAAAAATTTTATATTCATGAGTTGGTATGGATTACATTTATGGGGGATTATGCAAAACATTATTTTAAAATTAAACATATAAATAAAATAAACTCGATAATAGATTAAACAATTTAGCATTAGAATTCAGGAAAAAGATAAAAAAATTTATAGATAAATATGTTTATCAAAGTAAATTATTAAGATGCTTTTAATGAATAACAACCACTACTCCATCAATAAAAAAGTATATTAAGACACTACTCTAAAGTATGAATTAATATTAGCCACTCTTGAAAAGTGTATACCAAAAGAATAAGAAAGCGAGAGGTTAAATGATTGATTTAAAGGCAATAAGAGTGGGAAAGAGTGTATACTACTACTAAGGTGTATACCATAGAATAATCTCATATATAAACTTTTTTTAAAATGATTTTAACATTGGGAGAAGTAGGAATATATTAAGGAGAAAAAAGATGGTAAAAGATGATCTAATAAGAGAAGAAATAAAAAAGGAATTAAAAAGTAGTAATAGTGAAACTTTAAAGTTTATTTATGAATATTTAAAATTTCAAAATATGACAAAAGAAGAACAAGAAAAAATTGAAGATGATAAATATACTACAATAAGTAAAATTATTAATCAATTATGTGAAACTGTTTATTATAATTGTATATTAACAGAAAATTTTATAGATACAATAGTTAATAGAAGAAACATGGATATATAAAAAATAATATAGTTAAAGGGAGATAGAAATATGTACAGTGAAAGAGAAAAAATATTAAATAAAATCTATAAAGATTTAGAAAAAATACCAAGTATATATATTTTATATAAGCTAGAAAATTATATTGAATGTGTAAAGGATAAATGTATTAAGAAGAAATAACAATTATAAAAAGGATATTTAAAAAGAAAAATATAATTAAAATAATAGATAGCAGTTACTTAATAAGTAGCTGCTTTTATTTAAATTTAAATATTATATAATATAAATATAGATAATAAATTCCGAGTAAAAATATCTAGACAAAATATAATTAATGTGTTATATAAGAAACAAAATGATATTTTAAAGGCTAAAGCATTGAAATTACTAAGTTTAATAAGGATTATGTGTGTCGGTAAAAGTTTACTTTTTAGTTTGAAACGTAAAGGGGGAAGACTAAAATGAAAAAAGAATTACATGAAAAGCAGTTAAATGCGATAGAATTATTGGCAAGTGGTATCAGTCAAACTGATGTGGCCAAAATGGTTGGTGTTGATACTAGAACAATAACCCGTTGGAAAGCTATACCAGAGTTCAGAGAGGGATTAATATAGCTACTGAAGAAGCTAAGAAAAATATAGATAAAAGAATAATGCAATATGCTGATACTATATTAGCTGAACTTTATAATTTAGCAACTAAAGCAAAGAGTGAAAAGGTTAGATTAGATGCTTCTACTTATTTAATTAATAGAGCTGCTGGAACTCCAATAGCTAAGGTAGAAACTAGAGAAGTATCAGACAAAGATAAAAATAAAGAAGGAGATAAAGAACTTACATGGGAGGATTTAGAACAGAATGATGAAATAAGTCCGTCTAATGATAAGGTTATGATCTAAAGAATAGATAGTTATAGAGTGAGGGTGTTTATCGAGGCTCATAGTTGCCTAGTGATATAGCTAAAAACTGTGCTTTAGAATGATAAGGTTATAATAAGGCTATATAAAGGATTTTAAGCACTTATATATGCTTAAATGATAAAAGACAAAGAAGGCAAAGTCAAACATATTTAAAAAGGCAATGAGAAGGTGGACTTTGAGTAGTATAATAATAAGTGTATGGGTTAATTCTAATTTTTAGAAATAATTTTTTTTCGCGCTAGGGTATATATAATTTCCATAAATTGAGGAAAATAATCAGTATATAAAAATACCGATAACTAGATCAGTATTAGAACTAATTATCGGTTTAAAATGTGTACTAAAGTGTGTACCAATATATAAAACTTAATTAAAATTAAATAAATGTAATTAAAATAAAATAATTTTTCATTTCTTTAGTACTGTGTAGATTTTAAAGCCTTTAAAATATATTTAATACAAGTTACAATTTAATAAAATTTACAGAGAAATAAGCTTAGCTTAATAATAAGATTAATAAGCTTTTTAAAAAGGCATGTATCTAGATTTAAAGATATATGTCTTTTTATTTATTTTAATATTAAATTATGATTATTTTAAATACGAAACTTAAATGGTTTTGTTCGTTATAGTGCGTATAATTTTTAAAGAGGTAAAATTCTTACCTGCGGTATTTTTTATATTTTAACGAATGATAAGTAGGTTGTATGATTTTTAATATACGGAAAGTAGTTATAATGAAATATTTATATGAAAATAAAAGATTTTTATTAAATTAAAAATCATTATGTTCATTGCGCCAACTAAAATGTATAATTTCCTTACAATAAAAATAAAGCCTACTAAATATATTAAGTAAGCTTTATCTCATTTCGCATTAAAATACTCTAAATACTCCTGTAACAGTTCCAACAATTTCAATATCTCTTTCGTTTAAAATGATAGGTTCCATAAAGTCATTTTCAGGTTGAAGTCTAACGTTGTTGCCTTCTTTGAAAAATCTCTTTACAGTAGCAGATTCTTTATTTACTAAAGCTACTACTATTTGTGAGTTAGAAGCTGTAGCGCCTTTATCTACTACTACATAGTCGTTATCTAAAATACCGGCATTTATCATACTTTCACCTTTTTACTTTTTAGTAAGAATGTGTCAGTACCTTTGATAAGTTGTGCTGGTAATGGTATATATTCTTGGATGTTTTGTTGAGCAAGGATTGGTTCTCCAGCGGTTACTTGACCTACTAGAGGTAAATTGATCATCTCTTGCATTACAGTATTGTTATTGTTTGCAAATACATTACCACCGTCTAGTATTTCTATAGCTCTAGGTTTTGTAGGGTCACGTCTTATATATCCTAATTTTTCAAGTTTATTTAAGTGAGAATGTACTGTAGAAGTAGATTTAAGACCTACAGCTTGACAAATCTCTCTGACTGAAGGCGGATATCCTTTAGATAAAAGTTGTTCCTTAATAAATTCTAAAATCATGAGTTGCTTGTTAGATAATTCACTTGAATTCATTAAAATCACTCATTTCTTTTTTTATTTGTAAAGTAATTTTCATTTTGACTTTACTTTATTATATTGTACCATAATGCTTTTTTTATACAAACATTTGTTCTGATTTTTAACAATTTTTATAATCTAAATTATCTATAAGTATTATCTATAAGTTGCTCATCAGATAATCTAAATAATATAGTATATATAGATATATATTATTTATTCGGATTTATCTTTATCGCTATTATCCTGATTGCTATTATCTTGGTCATATGATTTATCATAAGCTTCATCATCTAGAGAATTTCCAATGTGTCCTAAATCATTATCAACTTGAATATCTTCTAAAGTAATATCTTGAGGTTCTTCGTCTAACCACTCAAAATTATTAACTATATCGCGTTTTATGTTTTTCTTGTGTGCAGCGTATAGTTGGGTCGTTGTCACGTTGTCGTGGTCTAATAACGCCTTTACATCGTATATGGAAAATCCAGATTGAATTAGAGAAGTAGCGGCTGTTGCTCTCAGCTTGTGAGGGGAATAGCCCTTGTCACGAGATGTATTCATACAAATAGAAGTATATTTCTTAACAAGCTGTCTTATTGCCCTCGATGTAAGTCGTTTTTTCTGTAATGATAAAAATAACGCATCTTTAACTTCTTCATCTAAATCGTCTGACTTTGGTCTTTCACAATTTATATAATCTATTACTACAGTTTCACAAGTCTTATTTATCGGCATTAAAACTTTTTGCCACGTTTTCTATATATTTTAAATTCGCCCCTTGAAAAATTAAACGAAGATATATTTAGCTCACGAAGCTCGTTTAATCTAAGTCCATATGTGACAAATAAAGCGAGTATAGCCTTGTCACGCAGTTTTGTCTTTTCCCAATATACTTTTTCTTTATCTGTTAAGCCCTCGCCGCTTTCAACAGCTTCTAACATTATCATAACTTCATCAATGTCAAGTCTCTTTATAGCGTCTGGTTGGGGCTTAGAAGCTTTATAGGATTAAATCCATCTGTTATGTTAGTAGGTAGCTGCTCATTTCTATATAAGAATTTAAATAGGGTAGAGAGAGATGATTTTTTTCTAGCTAAAGCTCTATTGTTGTTTTCATATACAAATGTGTGATCTTCTCTTTCTTTATAGTATCTAGGGCAGAAATCGCCTAAGAATAAATTTATATCTCTTGATTTTATATTTTTAAAGTCTTCTATAGTCAAGTCTTTTATATCATCTTTATCTGTAAGTCCGCTTTCACTTACTATATAGTCGCAGAAGAATATAATATCTTCTAAATAAGCTGCTCTTGTCGAAACTGCAACAGAACCTTTTAAATATACAAAGTAATCTTTCATAAAAGAAGGCAGTCTCTTTTCGTATTTTATAGCCTTTTCGATTAGCAAATGGTCTCTAAGTACGATATTATCCGGCTTATCTGATTTGTTGCTTATTTTTAATTCTTTTTTATCACTCAATTTACTACCTCAATAAGTAATGTTTTAATTTGAATTAAATATATGTATTTATATTTTCTATTATTCTATCATTGAAAATAGTTTACTTCAAATATAAATATTGTGTAAATAAAATTATGAAATGTGATAAAGTCATAGACAAAATAAATTATAGGTGTATAATATATTTTGCATAATAATAATTATATAAAGGAGAGTAAAATGACAGAACCATCAGTTTATCATAGTCAAGGATATAATTGTGCTGAAGCATTAATAAAATCATATAATGAGGAACATAATACAGATATACCGATAGCACTTGGGAGTGCAATGGGTACTGGGATGTCTGTAGGAAGCTTATGTGGTGCTGTAAATGCTGCAGCAATGATAATTGGATATATAAAGGGAGAGAAAAGTAACCAAGATATCAATGTAGCTAGAGCTTATTCAAGGGAATTAATGAAGAATATAAGAGAGAACTTTGATTCTGAAATTTGTTTAGAACTTAAACAAAATGGAGTAAGCTGTGCAGAGATAATCGATCATTCATATGACGCTTTTAAAAGAATTATTAAGTAAATAGATATTGTAAGCTCAAATATAAATTTACGAAATAAGAGGTCTATATATTAATTTATTAAGTTAATATATAGACCTTTAATATTTCTTTCAAAATATAGATATTATGTAGATGTAGATGTATATGTATTTATATTTGATGTTAGGCTATTAATTAGTTTATTATTTAATTAATAAAACATTAAAATAAAGGCTTTTGAAGTAGAGTCAGTATTATTTATATAACTGTGAAGCTTATTGCCTTTAAAATGTATTACCTCGCCTTCTTTCGCGCTATACTCATTTCCATCCATAAGTAAAGTTAGCTCTCCAGATGTTATTAGTGCATATTCTTCAACCCGTCAAAATGAGATGAAGGGTTTGTTTGTGATTGTGGTTTATCTTAAAAATATTTAAAGGCAGTTAACATTATACATTAACTGCCTTTAAAATTTAATATACTTTAATTTGTTTATTTAATAACTCATATTTTATAAATAACATTTACTATAAGTATTATCACCTAAGATATAATCTCTAGAAACCCTTCTAGAAACGCTGCATAATACTTCATAATTAATAGTTCCACGTCTAGAAGCTAAGTCCTCTGGTGTAACTCCAGCTTCATCTCCTATTATTAAAACTTCGTCTTCTATATTTACAGATAAATTTTCTGGGATTTTAACCATACATTGATCCATGCATATTCTTCCGACAACATCACATAAAACGCCGTTTATCATTACTTTAGGGTTATTTTGTGTTCTATCAAATCCATCAGCATATCCTATAGCAAGTGTAGCTAATTTAGACTCTTCTTTAAACTCATAAGTATATCCATAGCTTACTTTTGTGCCAGGAGATACTGTTTTTATGTTTGTTATTATAGTCTTAAGTGCCATAGCAGGTTTTAGCTTCGTATTTTTAGAAACTTCATCAGATGGATAACATCCATATAAACCTATACCAAGACGTACCATATTAAATCCTAGTTCTTTTAAATCTATGATAGCAGCTGTGTTTGATACATGTTTAAAGATTATATTTACATTAGCTTTATCTAAAGCAGATATAACTTTTTATATCTTTCTAATTGTAAATAAGTTTCTTTTTTTTGTCAGTTTCATCAGCAGTAGCGAAATGAGTGTATATACCGTCTAAATTTAAGTTTTTCATCTCACTAAGTTTTAAAATATCTTCTATAGTAGTTTCTATATTTTTTTCATCTGTTACAAATCCAAGTCTGCTCATACCAGTATCTAATTTTATATGTATACTAGCTTTTTACCTAACTTTTCGGCCTTTTCGTTTATCATTTTAGCCATTTCATAAGAATACACAGTTATCCCAATATATCTATGTATAGCTTCTTCTATATCACATTCAGATATATAACCCATACAAAGAATAGGAGTATGGATGTTGTTGTTTCTAAGTTCGATAGATTCTTCAAACCTAGCTACTGAAAAATAATCTACTTTTTCTTGTTGTAACATTTTTGCAACTTCAACAGCTCCATGGCCATAAGCATCTGCCTTTACAACGCAACAAACCCTTGTATCAGGTTCTAATGTGTTTTTTAGCGAGTGGAAGTTGTGTTTTATATTATTTAAATTGATTTCTGCCCAAGTTCCTCTTTTCATATTTAAAATACCTTCTTTCATATTTTAATATTTGATGTTGATTTTTAAATATTTAAATAAAATTTATTTAAGTTTATATTTTATATTATATATTTTTTATTTTATCATTCATAAGTGTTTACTTCAAATAAAATTTCACAAAAGAATGGTAGAATTATAAATATTTATGAAAATAAGATCTTATATGTTAAAAATAATAAAAAGAAGCTCTCTATAGTCAAAATAGGTATTAGGTTTTTAAACTTTTTTGCCCTTGTGGTGAATTAATCTCATAGATAAGAGAATGCTGAATGAACCTCCCATAAAGGCTAAGGTTAAAAGCGTTTTTTCTGAAATTCTAAATTGATTTTTGATGGCTCTTTTTTTGTCTATACACATTAGACAGAAGAGAAGTGTGTTTATTGATATTAAGTAAAATATAAATAACATGATAATCTCCTTTGTTTTATTTTAGATATTTATTATAGTAAATATGGATTTATAATGAAAGATTTTTTATATAAATAGAGTAAATAGATTAAAAAGTAAGAAAATATATCTTTTTATAATACAATGAAAGTAGATAATATTTTCATTGTATAAATTAAAAGGAGTGATTATTGTGGAATCTATTTTAGAAAGTAGTCAGCAAATAATTAGTAGAATTGAAGAAATATTAACACATGATAAAGAAAAAAAACATAAATTTCAATTGAATTCAAATAGTAATGAAATTGTTATTAGTGATTCTTTTACAACTAGAAAAAGGACTCATTTGTAGATATAGAAACAAGAAGCTTATATAATTATAATGATTTTTTAGATATAAGTAAATTATTTAATAATTCAGATAAGGTTTGTTTATATTATGAACTTTATATAAAGTTATTTATTATAGAAAGAATTCATATATAGATAGAATATACAGTTTGATATAAACACAAAGGGAATTATAATTTAAATCATATCTAATTGTTCCCTAAATCTACATTTGAGGAATAGTTATAGATAACTTGTTATTCATCCCCATAGCCTCGAAATCACGATTTTCACGATTTTTCGGTATTATCGATAATCATCGAAAATACCATTTTCGATGTATTTTAAGTTAATCAATTTTTGAGATTGTCTCTAGAGTTTTTAAGTATTTTTAAAAGCTATAAATTCTATATAAATTTAAAAACACCTAAAAACATCTTTTTATATTTAATATTTCAAGACACAAGATAGAAATAATATAAAATTAATATTAAATAATTCAAAATAAAAGATAGCATTATATAGCCTATTTTGTTTTAGATCCTAAATATATACCACTTCTCTATTTTCAAAAAATATGTTGTTAGTTATCTAACAAAAATATAAGTTGTTGAGCTTCTATAATACCAATTAAAATTTTGTCAATTAAATCTACATTCTATAAAACTATAAAAAATCACCCTCGTAAAATTATATAAACTAAAATAACCACAAGCAAAAACCTGTGGTTATTTTTCTGTATTTTAAAGAGATTTACAACCTTACCTCTCTACCCTACTTTTTATTTGTCTCAAAGCAATGTTTACACATAGACTTATATCTTTCATTACCGCCTATTTCGATTTGTTCTCCGTCTAGAAGTATTTCTCCGTTTTCGTTTATGCGTGCGTTTATTGTTGCCTTTTTGCCACATGCACAAACTGTTTTTAACTCTCTAATATCGTCAGCTAATTCAAATAATGCTTTACTTCCTTCAAAGAAGCATTGTCTAAAGTCTGTTTTTAATCCGAAGCAAACTACTGTATATTTAAGAGAGATTTCGTATAATTCTCTTTACTTGTTTTTGTGTTAAAAATTGAGCTTCGTCGACCATTATTATAGTTTTAGAGTCGTTTATTTCGTCTAAATATTTATAAAAAGCTTCATCTTCACAAACAAGAGTACAATCAGCTTCTAGGCCTACTCTTGAAGATATTACGCCTTTGTTGTTACTATCTTTAAAACTCCTCTAGTATCCATTGCAGGTTTATATAAAAGTACTTTTTATATCCAGCTTCTTCATAATTGTATTTCCATGTAAGAAGTTGCATACTTTTGCCTGAATTCATTGCTCCGTAGCAAAATATCAATTTAGTCATAAATCCTCCTCGTGGTATATATCCATTTTATTAATCCCAAGATAATTATTATAACATTAATTTAGACAAAATAAAATCCAAGGGATTAAATCCTTTGGATTTTATAGTATATTTAAATTGTTGGATTTATATATAAACTTATATAGATAGTAATATAGATAAGTATCTATACTTAAATGTTTAAATTTATCTATTATAATTTACCTACTAAATCTAAACTCGGTGATAAAGTTTCAGCTCCTGGAGTCCATCTCGCAGGGCAAACTTGATCTCCGTGTTCTGCTACAAATTGAGCTGCGTGCACTTTTCTAAGTAATTCAGCAGCGTTTCTACCTATTCCGTTATCGTGAACTTCATAAGCTTTTATTTCGCCTTCTGGATTTATTACAAAAGTACCTCTAAGAGCCATACCATCTTCTTCTATCATTACATCAAAATCTCTAGTTAATTTTCCTGTTGGGTCTGCTAACATTGGATATTTAATTTTACCTATTGTATCTGAAGCATCAGCCCATGCTTTATGTACAAAGTGACTATCTGTAGATACTGAATAAATTTCACAGTTTATTTCTTTGAATTTTTCGTAGTTATCTGCTAAATCACCTAATTCAGTTGGGCAAACGAATGTGAAGTCTGCTGGATAAAATACAAATACTGACCAATGACCTTTTACATCTTCTAATGTAACTTCTTTAAAACTACCATCTTGATATGCTTGAACCTTAAAATCTGAAACTTTTTGTTTATTAATGACATTTATGTGTCCTCCTTAATTTTAATATAAATAAATGATATTGAAAATCATTTTCGTTATATATTTATATATACCTAATTTATATTTTAAACATAAATTCAAAAATTATTTTTAGATATATTTAGTAATATAAAAATATTAATTATTATTTAAAAACATATAAAATTGGGTAAAATAGATATTATTGAAAAAATATAGATAAACTTATTAATAACATAGTATATCTAATAATATAATATAAAACGGACTTCAGGAGGTTTGACATGAAAGCTTTAAATAATAAAGTTGCCATAGTAACATCTGCAACTAGAGGGATAGGTCTTGCATGCGCGCTAAAATTAGCACGAGAAGGTGCAACAGTCTATATGGGAGTAAGAAGATTAGACGCAACTCAAGAGATATGCGATAATTATGCTGATTTAAATATGAAACCTGTATTTTTGATGCATTTAATGTAGATAGCTACAAATCAATGGTTGATGAAGTTATACAAAAAGAAGGTAAAATCGACATATTAGTAAATAACTATGGTACTGGTAATCCAGAAAAGGACCATGATTTAATAAATACGGATGAAGAATCATTCTTCAGATTATTAGAATTAAATGTAGGTAGCGTATTTAGAATATCTAAATTAGTTATACCTTATATGATTGAAAACAACAGAGGCGGAAGTATAGTAAATATATCATCTATAAGTGGTACTGTTCCCGATATATCTAGAATTGGATACGGTGTATCAAAATCAGCAGTAAACAACATAACTCAACAAATAGCTATGGAATATGCAAAATACAATATAAGATGTAATGCTGTTCTTCCAGGTATGACAGCTACAGATGCTGTAAGTCGCTCGATGGATGAACAATTCCAAAAATCATTTTTATCACATGTTCCACTAAATAGAATGGGAACTCCAGAAGATATCGCAAATGCTGTATTCTTCTTCGCTAGCGAAAACTCTTCATACATAACAGGTTCAATACTTGAGGTTTCTGGTGGATACCACCTTGGAACTCCACAATACGCCGACTATGTGGGAAGAAAGATGCAAGAATAAAAAAGCAGCTCATTTACTTGAGCTGCTTTCTTATTTATTTTTAATCCCACAATTTTTTATAAAACCATTATCTAGGTTCTATAATCAATTTTATAGCAGTCTTTTGATCTCCATCTATGTCTATATCAGTAAATGCTGGTACACATACAAGATCCATACCACTAGGTGCAACAAAACCTCTTGCAATTGCTATGGCTTTTATAGCTTGATTTAAAGCTCCTGCTCCTATTGCTTGTATCTCAGCATTACCTCTTTCTCTTAGTACTCCTGCTAAAGCCCCAGCTACAGAATTAGGATTAGATTTTGATGAAACTTTTAATACTTCCACTCTCATGTCCCCCTCCAAATTTTTAATTATTTTTTAAGTACTAAATCTAAATATTCGATTTATTATATATTTCTATAAGATTTATTAAAATCCTTTTAAAATAAATCAAAATAAAAACAACAAATATATTTAATTTATTTTGTGTTTTTACAATTAAATTGCATTTTGACTAAAAAAATAAATCTAATGCTATATTTTATTGAAATTAATAAAATTTTAGTGTGTTTTATGTCGAAAGGACTTTATATTGATTTTAAAAACAAATACATTGTTTCAAATTATACTTATAAATATTAAAAAAAAAAAGGTCTATATATTTATGTATTAAATTCAAGATTTTTAAAAAATATCATCTATAATTAATAATATAAAAAATATAAAATTATTTAGTATACTAGGGAGGAAAAAAGATGGGGAATTTAGATTTTACAATATCTGTTCTTGAGGAAGATGAAGATATATTAGCTTCTTTAAATTGCAACTTAAAGAGCTTTATTGATTTTACTATAGTAGATCAAGATGGGGTTTTATTAGTGACGAATAAAAGAGTTTTATTTTGTAAATATAAAGGAAGGGATTTATCTGTAGTACACGATTTTGAATATAAACTAATCACATCTTTTAATGTTAAAGAAGATGATTATAAAAATAAATATATTATATTTAAATATAATGGAGATAGAGTCAAGATTACTAATATAACAGGTGGGGATATATTAGAAGTAGCTTATATAATGTCTAAAAAGCAAAAGAATTTTATAAATATTATACTTATATAGAAGTATTTAAGTATATATACAAAATATATAAGTCTTTAGTAAATATACAAACTAAAAGCCTTTAAATAGATATTTAACTCTATATGAAGGCTTTTTAAAATTATAAATATTTTTTTCTTTTTACAATACATAAGATTTAATATCTCTACTTCTTCATATGATACATTTAATAATTTGACGATTATATGTTTTCCGAAGTTGTTGTTTAAAAAGCCAGATTATCTCTTGTTGCTTTTGAGCTTCTGTCTTTTTATTTAAATCCCCTCAAACAAAACCTCCATATAATACTTATGTAGTATTAAGAGACATGGAATAATAAAGTAGTATTTGCATCCTAAAAGACCTATACCTGCTGCAAAATGGGCTACTATCTTATTTATCTTATCTAATTTTGATATGTACTTTGTTTTTCTTTATATATATTCAGTGCAAAACTCATAAAAAATAATGTTATACATAGTGGGTATAATGTATAACCACAAATCAAACTCAATATGTTTAAATTTGAAGTAGGTATATTGCCCATTACAACAAAGTCGCCATAAACATACTCATATAAACATATAATAAGTCCTAAAATAGCTCCAAAAGCTTGTGCATACATATAAATCTCCCTCCTTTAAGAAAGAAACCTATCTGTTATAATTAAATATATGCTGAATTTGTAATATATATATGTATTAAATTTATCTTAAAAATATTTATATTTTATTTAAAACGTTATATAATTTATTATAAACTATATATTAGTGTAATATGAAAAAATAATATAATTTATTATAAAAAATAATATAATTTATTATTTAGAATAATTGAGACTTGAAAGGATGAATTTATGTTTGAAAATTTTGAATTTATTTTTAAGATAGTATTTCTTTGTCTTTCTATAGGGTGGATTGGCAACATATTATTACTGACTTCAGAGAGGCAAATTCTAATAAATCCCCTACTTATATTGATAGCCTCACTTATAATAGTTATGCCAAATGACGCCAAAGAAGTGTTTGGCTTTGAAGCAGATAATGTAAAGATGTTTTTATATATTTTTTACTATGTAGTTATCTTGGTTGGAACTACACTTACAAGAGGGAAAAAAGGTAAATTAAAAAGAGATAAATTACTATAAAAAAAAGACTAATCATTAGTTAAATACAAATGATTAGTCTTTTTATTTTCTAACTTATTAACTTAAGTAACGTAATCTACGACTCGTTGGCGCCATGAGCGAAGCGAATTTTAAGCAACGGACGAAGTAGTTGGCGCCATGAGCGAAGCGAATTTTAAGCAACGGACGAAGTCGTTGGCGATATGAGCGAAGCGAATTTTTATTTATTTTTTACTTCTATATTTATAGTTGTTGTGGATCTTGGATAGTAATTGTCGTCTATTGATATTTTTATAGTGCAGTTTCCTTTAGATTGAGCTTTTAGAACTGTATCTTTTTCTAGGTTTACTACTTTACTATCGTCTATTGATACCATAAATGATGCATTTGTGGAGATTTCCTTAGTTACCTCCCAATACTTTTCGTATGAGTCTATGTATTTATATATTAGTTTGTTGACTGATATAGTGTCACCTTGCTTTAGTGTGAGTTTATTGTATTTTGGACAAAGCATATATTGATTTTGACCTTGTTTTATAAAGTTTAAGTCGGAGTTTACATCTACGTTATTTTGTATTAGTTGATTTATTACAGTAGAATCTGTTATGTAGTTGTTGGCTAGGTTGATGGATTTTATTTTTTTTAGTTTTAGTATTTCTTCTGGGACTTGTTTTATATTATTATTCCAAAATATAAAGCTATCTATATTTTCGAGATATGATATTCCTGTTAAATCTTCTATATTTTCGTTGTTTGCATTTAATTCACCGGATAAAGAAGCTATTTTGTTTAATGTTATTTCTTGGTGCTTAAAGTTTCTAGTTATCGTATTTCTAAAGTTGGCATCTGGAAATAACTTTTGAAGCTCTTTGTCTGATAAAGCTTTATTTTTATTTATAGCGCATACTTGGTTTAAAAGCAGAAGGTATATAAAAAGTGCCGGCTATACTTAGAATTATCGATAATAATATAATAGAACAAAGTTTAATATATTTCATACTAATTCACTGCCATAATAAACTCTATATGACAGTTTCCTCCTTTCAGTTAAAATATATTAATTATTTTCTATTGTTATTATCAACAATCCTTGTAAATAGCCGGCACTTTCGTAACAATAATTTCTACTATTTTATATAGGATTCAATAATTATAGAGGTTTTACTGCTTCTAAACGATGTATTTTTATATTTTGTGACATAAACTTATCTTCATATTCTGTTGTCACATTTTCAAACTCATCATTATTAGCTAAGTCTAATGATATGTTTTTTAATTTCCAATTGCAATCTGCTACTTCGTTTAATGAGAACTCAAATAAACCTACGTTATCAGTTTTGAAGTGTATTTCGCCTTTATCTTCTAATATAGTAGCGTATTTATCTAAGAAGCTTCTATGAAGTAATCTTCTTTTAGCCCATCTTTTCTTAGGCCATGGATCACAGAAGTTGATGTATATTCTAGATATTTCGCCTTTATCGAAGTAGTCTAATATATTTGAAACATCTGACCATAAAAAATACAATATTATTTAAATTAGCTTCAGCTGCTTTTTCAACACCTTTTACTAATACTTCTTCTTTTATTTCCATAGCTATGTAGTTTATATCTGGGTTTTGTTTTGCTAGAGTTGTTATAAACTTACCACGACCAGTTCCTACCTCGATGTGTATTGGATTGTCATTTTTAAATTTTTCACTCCATTTTCCTTTTAAATCTTCTATATTTTCTCTTATTACATAATCAGTGTAACTTAATAGTTTTATATCTGCACCTTTTTTTTCTTCTTCTTCTCAAATTAATTCCTGTCGCTTAGTTTAAGCGGCATTTCCTCCTTAATAATAATTTTGTATTTCTATAATTATATTATTTATTATGTATATAGAAATGCTTATTTTATGCTTATTAATTTTATCATAGTTTTTTAATATATTAAAATATTTATTTAAAAAATAACTTGCTGGATAAAATTTACACATAAATAAAAGCCCGCCAAAGGCGAGCTTCTATTTTAAAATTTAACTATTTATTAGCAACCGCTGCAACCACTGCAACCGCTACCGCACTCAGAGTATCCGTCATCTCTTTGTGGTGGATTGTCTACTGATACAACGAATCCTTGTGGTGGTATTTCAGATATTGTAACGTTACCGTAAGTTAAGTATTCGTTGTCATCCATTATAAAATGTATTCCGTCTAAGTCATAAGATGTATCTGACATTAATTCTTCATCTAAAGCAAGTGAAAATACTGCTCCTGAACAAGCGAAACCTGCAAAGTAAACTCTTACGTTTTGTGGTTTGTCTTGATTATTTGCTAATATGTCTCTTAGTACATTTAATGCACTTTCTGGTGCTTGAACTTTCATGTTATCATTCCTTTCTATAATTATTACATATATTAAGTATACAATAATTTGATGATTTTCGGTATATTTTTTAGAAATTCACTTTTCATTTTATTTTGTGTAGTTTTCTTTATATAATACGAACTTATTGCATTTTACAATTTGATTATGTAAATTTTTTATTCTTTTCTTAAAATTAGATTCGTAAATAAAGCGTAGTTGAACTAAGGCGCTTTTGAATAAATGTTATCGTCGTAAGTTATCGCGTATACATAATCTAAATTTAATTTTTTAAAAGCATAATCTACTAATGCTTGTGCAAGTTCAAAAGAAAGATTATGGCCCCAATAATCTGGATTTATACATATGCCTATTTCTCCATTTTTGTCAGTTGGATATATATTATTAAATCCTACATTTCCTATAACTTTGTTTTGTGTTTTTAAAACGACTGCATAATGACTTACCTTGCCTTTTGGTAGTTGTTTATAAAATATGACTTTATAAATCTGCGAGTGTCAGATATACTTTTGTGTACTTTTGATGGGTAAATATTTAACTACAGCAGGTATACTATAATAATATTCGAATAGATCTTGTGTATCGTCTAAAGTAATTGGTCTTAATATACAGTGTATAGTTTCTAAAATTTCCATTTGAGGATACATATAAAAAGCTCTCCTCTATAAATATTTGAAACCTTATATAATCTCTTTAGTATTATCTAGAGTAAGGAGTTCATAATATAATCTATGAAAAAACATATAGTGTAGTTAAAGTTTTGTTAACTTTACCATGTAAATAAATCTATTTTTTAATCTCGCTTTCTAGTATATCTATATCCATAGTATCCATTATAGTTATGGAAATTATATTTTCATTTACGGACTTTTTAGAAGCTTCTATTACTTTAGAACATACACCTGAAATTGCTTTTCCTTCGTCTAATTCTACCCTAATTGTTTTGCCTAAGTATTGATTAAAAATCCATTTTTTACCACCTCCTTGAATTTATTGTTTTTATGATTTTGT
>VOFB01003769.1_pt1 | contig 33473 bp, 68 predicted proteins | sample 5384141 | NCBI WGS metagenome assembly VOFB01 (sample SAMN12384721, study PRJNA508395) | human gut metagenome | isolation source: healthy gut A | host: Homo sapiens | reverse complement strand
CCTGCTGGATTTTCATGAGCAGATGGAAGTTTTGATGAAATGGAACTTTCAGCATTGAAAGAGGTGGGGAATATTATTACAGCGTCCTACCTTTCAGCACTGGCTTCCATGACAAATTTAACGATTTTACCATCTGTTCCGTATATCTGTGTCGATATGGCGGCTGCTATTCTAAGTGTTCCGGCCATTGAGTTTGGTCTGGTTGGTGACCGGGCATTATTGATCGAGACAGAGATCTGTGCAGATGTAGCGATCAGAGGCTATTTTATTCTGATGCCGGAACAGGAATCTTATTACAAAATATTATCAGCACTTGGGTTGTCACTGTAAGGAGTTTGTATGGGGAATATCATTAAGGTTGGAATGGCGGATTTGAATGTATGCAAGGCTCCTGACGGACTCACAACACTTGGACTTGGTTCCTGTATCGGACTGACGCTCTATGATCCGGTTACAAAGATTGGCGGCATGGTTCATTATATGCTTCCGGACAGCACAAAAGTGAGCAACAATTCAAATAAGGCAAAATTCGCAGATACAGGAATTGAAGAATTATTAAAAAAGTCATTGCTTTGCAGGGGCAAGTAAGACAAGGCTTGTTGCCAAGATTGCTGGCGGTGCGAAGATGTTTGAGGTCAGTGGTTTATCAGATGTCGGAAATATCGGTGCGAAAATGCAGAAGCAGCAAAGAAGATTTTAAAAGAAAAAGGAATCCGGCTGGTTGCCGAAGACACCGGATTAAACTATGGACGCACGGTCGAGTTACATTGTGACACCGGAGAATTTCTGATAAAATCAGTAGGAAAGCCAATTAAAACTATTTAAAAATCGTGAAAAACGTTTTTAGTGGAGAGATTATGAAAACAAAAGGCATACCGGCAGTCGTGATGCTGCTTTGCAGGGTTTGTCACATGCATCATTGGAATTGTACAGCATATGGAAACGGATGTTTTTATCAAGACATTGCTTGCGGTTTTAATTATTTTTTATTTATTAGGATGCATTGTGAAACTGGTTCTTGATAAAAACTTTAAAGAAATGGATGAACCTGAAGAAAACCAGAAGAGTCCGGAGAAGAACAGACACAGGAACAGTCAGACTCGGACGGGGAGAAGAAGAGTGAATAACTTGAACCTGGGGGCTTCATATGAAAACGGTAGATAGAGAGAAACTCTGGGAAGAATATCAGAAAAAAAAAAAGACACCGGAGTTGAGAGAAAACTAATAATAGAATATTCGCCGCTTGTCAAGCTTGTTGCCGGAAGATTGAGCATGTATCTTGGATATAATGTGGAATATGATGATCTTGTAAGTTATGGTATCTTTGGTTTGATCGATGCGATCGATAAATTTGATCCCGGAAAAGAGGTAAAGTTTGAGACATATGCGAGCCTGCGTATTCGTGGAACGATATTAGATCAGATCCGTAAAATGGACTGGATTCCAAGAACTGTCAGACAGAAACAGAAAAAGATTGATGAGGCGATCAAACAGGTTGAAATGCGTACCGGAAAAAATGCTTCTGACGAGGAGATCGCACAGGAATTAGGACTTTCAGAAGACGAACTTACCACATGGCAGTCACAGCTTAAAGTCACGAATATCGTCTCCTTAAACGAGTATCTGGAGCAGGGTGCGGAACCGGTCATGGATGCACGGAGAAATTCCCATTTTATCCAGCCGGAAGATAAGGTTGAGGAAGAAGAACTGAAACAGAAACTGGAAGAATCCCTTGAAGTCCTGACAGAGAAGGAACGTAAGGTAATTCTTTTATATTATTATGAAGATCTGACATTAAAGGAGATCAGCAGCATTCTTGAAGTATCGGAATCGAGAATTTCCCAGCTTCATACGAAGGCTCTTTTGAAAATGCGCAAAAAAGCTTGGAAATTATCTTGGAATTCTCATAGACAGAGAGTAGAGGTGATCATTATGTCCATCAGACCAGTTGATTTTAACGGAATGATACAACGCACGCAGGACGTGAGTACTTTAAAACAGAATGAAGACAACAGACCTGTGGTGGAACAGCAGACGATTTTTCACAGGAAATGAAAAAGTGGAGCAGAATCTCCATCAGGTGGTTCATGCCCGGGAAAAAGAGAATGCCGGTTATCGTTATGATGCCAAAGAAAAGGGAAATGGGCATTATGAAAAGGAAGAACGGAAGAAAAAAAGACAAGAAGCAGCAAAAGGCTGACAATGTTTATTTGAAGGGACAGACTTCCGGATTTGATATCAAGGTATAAGGAGCAGAAACATGACGATGATTGAAATTATCTTACTTCTGGTTGGATGTGTTTTTATGATTGGAAGTTTTTCATCAGCGAAAAATTATCTTCTTCAGAGTTGAATAAGATCGCAGAATTAAGTGAAGATGAATTAAAAAGATTATTGAACGTGAAGTGAATAATGCCGGTACACAGATGGATGAAGTGATCGAACAGAAAATCGAAGAAGCGGGTGAACAGGCAGAGCGTGCCATGGAGAAAGAGTCTAATGAACAGATCATGCAGATTCATGAGTACTCTGAAACGGTTATGGAATCCATGAAGAAAACACATGATGAGATCATGTTTCTTTACAGTATGTTAAATGACAAACATACCGAGATGACATCTATGACAGGAGATTTACAGCGTCTGGCTGCAGATATCCGAAATTTACAGGAAAATCTGTCCGCGAAAGCAGGCACTTCAATCAGGAAACCAGTTGCAGAATCCCATGTTGTGCAACAACCTGTAATGAAGCAGAATGCAGTTGTACAACCGATGACAGAGACGATAGATGTGCAGCCGGAACCTGAAGTTCAGGTGAATCGTTTCAAGAAATTCAGGAACCTGAACAGAAAACGGAAAAACCGGAAACAGCGGATGCACAGGGCATGTCAAATGATATGATTTTAAAACTTTATGAGCAGGGACTGAGCAAAGTCGAGATTGCAAAACAATTGGGACGTGGCCTTGGCGAAGTGAATTTAGTGATCGAATTGTATAAAGGGACGAAAATCTGTGAAATTAAAATATTATTTAAGAGGTCTTGGCATTGGAATTATTGTCACAACGATTCTTCTGATGATTGCATTTGCACTGCATAAACCTACAATGTCAGATGCGGATATCATTGCAAGAGCAAAACAGCTTGGAATGGTTATGCCGGAGGATGAAGAACCGTTAAGCAGGACACTGAGACAACAGAGAGCACGGAAGTGACAGCAGTTCCTGAAACGGAAGCTACAAATTGAGGAACAGACGACAGAGAAAGCTGCTAAATACAGAAGAACCGGTGACTGCAGATGAAACAGAGAATCCGGAATCAGAGATGACAGATACAGAAGTGGCAACAAAGTATCATCAGAGGCAAATGAGGAAAACAACACAGACCGTGAATGCAGGTAGCCGTATACATTGGTTGTAAACAGAGGAGATGTGTGCAGAATTGTCTGTGAAAATCTTCAGGCAAACGGTTGTGGACGATGCTGAGGCATTCCGCAAGTTCCTTGACAGAAGGGCTTTGCATCTTCCATCAGTGTGGGAAGATTACTCCATTCCTTATGGATTAGATTATGAGGAAATCTATCAGATTTCCTAAAACTTGGTCCTCAATAGAAAAAATGCTTGCATACAGGAAAAGCCTGTGCTATAATCTACAAGGTTTTTCAAAAAAAAAATCATGTGCTGACTTACAGACCGGTGCCAGATTTGGTTGTCTGCAAGAATGATACACATGGAAGAAAACAAAACCATGGAGGTAAAAAAATGAGCGTTATTTCAATGAAACAGTTATTAGAAGCAGGTGTACATTTCGGACATCAGACAAGAAGATGGAACCCTAAAATGGCTCCATACATCTACACAGAGAGGAACGGTATCTATATCATCGACTTACAGAAATCCGTTGGTAAAGTAGATGAGGCTTACAAAGCAGTGTCTGATATCGCAGCAGCAGGTGGCACAATCCTTTTCGTTGGAACTAAGAAGCAGGCTCAGGATGCAATCAAAACTGAGGCAGAGCGTTGTGGAATGTTCTATGTAAACGAGAGATGGTTAGGTGGTATGCTGACTAACTTCAAGACGATCCAGAGCCGTATCGCAAGATTAAAAGAATCGAGACAATGGCAACAGACGGAACTTTCGAAGTATTACCTAAAAAAGAAGTTATCGCACTGAAAAAAGAGTGGGAAAAATTAGAGAAGAACCTTGGTGGTATCAAGGAGATGAAGAAGATCCCGGATGCTATCTTCGTTGTTGATCCTAAGAAGGAAAGAATCTGCATCCAGGAAGCTCATACATTAGGAATTCCATTTATCGGTATCGCTGATACAAACTGTGATCCAGGAAGAATTAGATTATGTAATTCCTGGAAACGATGATGCGATCCGTGCCGTAAAATTAATCGTTTCTAAAATGGCAGACGCAGTCGTAGAAGCTAATCAGGGAACAGAGTTGATGTAGAAGCAGCTGAAGAAGCTGCTGTTGCAGAAGAAGCAGAAGCATAATAAGAGACAATATGCTCACCGGGTTAACAGACAGCATATTTTTTCCTGTATTTTATTCAAATGGAGGATACGAAAAATGGCTATTACAGCAGCTATGGTAAAAGAGAACTGCGTGAATTAACAGGCGCAGGAATGATGGATTGTAAAAAAGCTTTAGGCGAGACAGACGGAAATATGGACGAGGCTGTTGAGAGTACTTAAGAAAAAATGGACAGGCAAAAGCTGAGAAGAAAGCAAGCAGAATTGCTGCAGAAGGTCTTTGTACAGTAGTTGTAAAAGATGACAAGACAGCAGCAGTTGTTGTCGAAGTTAACTCTGAGACAGACTTTGTTGCTAAAAACGAGACATTCCAGCAGTTCGTAAAAGCTGTTGCAGAGCAGGCTGTTGAGTCTGATGCAGCTGATATGGATGCATTCATGGAAGAAAAATGGAATGAGGATCCATCTAAGACTGTAAAAGATGCTTTAGTAGAGAAAGTTGCAGTGATCGGTGAGAACCTTAAGATCCGCAGATTTGAGAAGGTTGTAGCTACACATGGCTGTGTTGTACCGTATGTACACGGCAGGCGGAAGAATCGGCGTTATCGTTGAGGCTGAAACAGCAGTTGTAAACGATGCTGTAAAGAATGGCTTTAACAAACCTTGCAATGCAGATTGCAGCTTTAAATCCGAAATATGTTTCCAGAGATGAGATCAGCGAAGAATATATCGCACATGAGAAAGAGATTCTCTTAGCTCAGATCATGAACGATCCGAAAGAGTCCCAGAAACCGGAGAAAGTGATCAACGGTATGATCGAAGGACGTGTAAGCAAAGAATTAAAAGAAATCTGCTTAGTAGATCAGGTTTACGTAAAAGCTGAAGATGGAAAACAGACTGTTGCTAAATATTTAGACGAAGTTTCCAAAGCAGTTGGTACACCTGTAAAACGTTAAGAGATTTGTTCGTTTTGAGACTGGCGAAGGTCTTGAGAAGAAGCAGGAAGACTTTGCAGCAGAAGTTGCAGCAGATGAACGCATAATAAAATCTGATTTTGAAATGCCCTGAGGACGATTATGTTTTCAGGGCATTTTTGTCGGTAATTTATAAAAATGGCTGTAAAATATTGTTGAAAAAACCTTGCTAAATATTGGAAAGTATCTTATCATGGTATTAATAGAAAAGTTAACATAACTATTACAAACGTAGTGCTGATGTTACACTGACCAGAAAATAAGAAGGAGTGTTATAGTCATGGAAACAAAAGAAAAAGTATCATTTATCCACTCCATCACAGCAAAGATCATGTTAATGGTGGTTGTGATGGTGGCTTTATCGCTTATGGCGTGTATTTCTATCGCAAATGTAAGGGCTTCGGCGACAGTCAACAATGTCAACGAGAATTTTATTTTTGAGCCTTACGGAATCAGCGGCAAAAACATTGGACAAGATTCCGGCAGAGGTAGATTTTTCCACCCAGTGTGCAGCTGTCATGCAGGATATGCGCATGGAGGGTGTGTCGTCTGCCTATGGATATCTTGTAGATTCTGACGGCACGATGCTTTATCATCCGACTGCAGATAAAATTGGAAAATCTGTGGAAAATGAGGTTGTAAAGGGCGTTGTGAGCCAGCTTCAATCAGGCAATATCCCACAGGATGCGGTTGTAACCTATAATTTTAACGGAACAGTCAAATATGCTGCATATGCACTGACATCTGACCACAAGATTGTTGTGATGTCTGCAGATAAAGGTGAGATCATGGAACCGATCACCAATATGGTAAGGTTAATGCAGATTACTATGGGTGTCTGTCTGATCATCTGTTGTCTGGCTGCATTGGTTTTGACAAACATGATCACAAAACCAATTCACCAGCTGACTTATATTATTACGAGAACAGCTAATTTTGACTTTACCCATAATGCTAACAGCAGAAGATTATACAGCAGAAAAGATGAGATTGGGATTATGGTGCTGAAATGCATATTATGCGCAAAAATCTGCGTGATATGGTTGCCAGTATCCAGGATGCAGGACAGAAGATCAATGAGAATGTGTCTGAGTTAAATGAGGTTACGGATACGGTGAACCAGATGTGTTCCGATAACTCGGCAACCAGCCAGCAGCTTGCTGCCGGTATGCAGGAGACAGCAGCGACAACTGTCACGATCAATGAGAATGTGTCCCAGATCAAGGGAGAAGCTGAAACTATCAATACCATGGCAGAGGAAGGTGCAAAAGAATTCAGAAACTGTTATGGATCGTGCTTTTACAGCTTCGTACCAAGACTGTCACCGCAAGCAATAAGACAATGGAGATTTATAATTCTGTCAAGGAGAAAGCTGAAAAGCAATTGAAGGCTCCAAAGCAGTTGAGAAGATCAATGAACTGACAGGAACTATCATGGAGATTTCTTCCCAGACAGGTCTTCTGGCTTTGAACGCATCCATCGAGGCGGCAAGAGCAGGAGAAGCAGGAAAAGGATTTGCTGTAGTTGCAACTGAAATTGGAAGCCTTGCAGACCAGACTTCCCAGGCAATTGCCAATATCAGTGCGATTGTAAAAGAAGTAAACGAGGCAGTCGGCAATATGTCGGAATGTCTGGAAGAGACAACAGAGTTCCTTGAGAAGAGCGTATCTGCTGATTACAAGGAATTTGAACAGGTAAGCGAACAGTACAAGGATGATGCGAATGTATTTAAGAGCAGCATGGAGGGAATCAAGACATCCATGGCGCAGCTTGCAGGTGCGATCGAGCAGATTGCAAGTGCGTTGAGCGGCATCAACGATACGGTGGGTGAATCCTCTGTGGGCGTTACGGATATTGCAGAAAAACTTCCGGCATGGTAGAGAAGACATCATCCGCAACAGATAAAGTAAAAGAATGTTATCAGTGTGTAGATGAGCTGAGAGATCTTGTTACTAAATTTACATTAGAGTAACAGATTTGTAATTGGATGCGGAGGGGCAGAGCTGTTTTGACGGCTTGCCCCTTTTAAAATAGGAAAATTCTGACAATAATTGCAATAATTTGAAAAAATCATACGATTATATGCTGTTTTCTGCTTTGAAAATCAAAAAATGTGTTACAATAGATAGGAGACAAATGATAAGCTTGGGGGTTATTCCATGCAGGATAAAGATACAGAGGCAATAAATAATCAAAGAAAACGAAGAAAAAAGAATCGGACGGATTCGGAATGGTATTATAATGACGATTGCCGGATGGATCATCCTGTCGATGATACTGATCATTGTTTTATTTGTGCAGGTAATAAAGATTCAGCATAAACTGGATAATATTGTGACAGTCAGTTCGAAGGAACAGGTTCAGCAGGAAAATGCGCAGAAACCGGAAAGTGCCGGGGAGTCTGTTTATACCGATGTCACTGAAGCAACAGAGACACCAAAACCTATGAGTCTGTGACACCGCCGGCTACCGGTATTTCAGAAGAAGAGAATCTAGCCAGTGATGGGGATATACATAAGGTTTATCTGACCTTTGAAGACGGACCTTCCGATAATACGGGAGAAATTTTTGGATATATTGGCTCAATATGATGTGAAAGCAACTTTTTTGTGGTCGGCAAAGAGGATGAAGAATCCAAGGCATTGTATCAGAGAATCGCAGATGAGGGACATACGCTCGGATGCATTCTTATTCCAACAAATACAGCCAGATCTATCAGTCAGATGAGGCATTTGAAGAAGATTTTGAACGCTTACGTGATGAATTGTATCAGGTCACAGGAGTGAACAGTATTTACTATCGTTTCCCGGTGGAAGCAGTAACCAGATCAGTAACGTACCAATGAGTGATTTTATCCATTACCTGAATGAACAGGGAGTTATTTATTATGACTGGAACGTTTCTGCGGGAGATGCAGCATCGAATGCATATTCATCCGAGGAAATAGTTGCGAATGTGATGGATGATGTAGTAAAATATAAAACGTCAGTTGTTTTGTTACATGACGCATCGGATAAGTCAGCAACGGTAGAGGCTTTAGCACCATTGATCGAGGCATTGAATGAAATGGGCGCTGAGATCCTGCCGATTGATGAAGATACATCAGTTATTCAATATGTGAAGGCAGACAGTATTGACTAACTAAATATAAATGGAGGAAGATTATGGGATTTTTTAAAGATTTTAAAGATGATTTTTCACAGGCAGTGAATGAATTGATGCCGGGTGAGGACAATTTAGAAGATGGCGCAAAAAATGAAGATTTAGTTGTGAACACTTTGGAAAATGAAGTTGATGTTGAATCTGAACTTTCCAAATTAGACGGTCTTTTAGAGCAGGTGACTTCACAGACTGCAAAACAGCAGACTTCAGTGCAGAATCAGCCAGTTCCGTCCGCACCGCAGCCAAAGCCAGCAGGTGAAACAAAATCGAACAGCCGGTGATCCCGGAAAATCATGTGAAAAACACTCAGGAGGAAAGAAAAATGGCAGACAATATAACACCAGTTGTCAATGAAACAAAACCAGTATCAGATGAGGTATCTGTAATTACAGAGGGAACGATTATCAAAGGAGATAGCGTATCCAACGGATCTTTAGACATCAGAGGAAACGTTCAGGGAGACATTGGATGTAATGGAAAACTTGTTGTAACAGGTACAGTAACAGGTAACAGCAATTCTTCTGAATTTTTTGCTGATGCGCACTAAGATTGAGGGAGAAGTCGTAAGCACAGGTACTGTTAAGATCGGACTTGGCTCTGTGATCATTGGTAATGTAACATCTTCATCTGCAGTTATCGCAGGTGCAATCAAAGGTGATATTGATGTTCAGGGACCTGTTGTTGTGGATACATCCGCAGTTGTTATGGGTAACATCAAATCCCGTTCCGTACAGATCAACAATGGTGCAGTCATCGAAGGTTTCTGCTCCCAGTGCTACTCAGATGTTGATGTTGAGAGCCTTTTTGCTTCCAAGAATAATGAATAATCCAGAAAGGAAATGGATGCATAAATGAAACGAGTTTTTTTGAAATTAAGTGGAGAAGCATTAGCCGGTGAAAAACACACTGGTTTTGATGAACCAACCGTTACAGAAGTTGCAAAACAGGTAAAGCAGATTGCAGATAAAGGAATCCAGATTGGTATTGTGATCGGTGGTGGTAATTTCTGGAGAGGAAGAACTTCCGAGACGATCGACAGACCTAAGGCGGATCAGATCGGTATGTTAGCAACCATTATGAACTGTATCTATGTATCTGAGATTTTCCGTTCTGTTGGAATGGATACAGAGATTTTACACCATTTTTATGTGGAAGCATGACAAAGCTTTTCTCTAAAGATGAGGCAGATAAATGTTTCAATGAGGGAAAGATTGTTTTCTTTGCAGGTGGAACAGGTCATCCTTATTTTTCTACCGATACGGGAATCGTATTACGCGCAATTGAGATGGAAGCAGAAGGTATTTATCTTGCAAAGGCAATTGATGGTGTCTATGACAGCGATCCGAAGCTGAATCCGGCTGCTAAGAAGTATGATGAGGTATCTATTCAGGGTAATTGACCAGAAGCTCGCTGTAGTAGATCTTACAGCATCCATTATGTGCATGGAAAACAAGATGCCGATGTATGTATTCGGACTGAATGAAGAGAATAGTATCGTAAAAGCCATGAGTGGAGAATTTAATGGCACAAAGGTAACAGTTTAGGAGGCTAAATCCTCTCCGCACTCGGGTTCGGATTTTGCTTCGCAAAACAAGGAGGCTAAAATCCTCTGCTCCTGCAAGGGCAGTCGCATTTTGCTTCGCAAAACAAGGAGGATTAATATGGACGAGAGATTAGTTCAGTTCGATGAGAAAAATGCAGAAAACAATGAACAATTTATCAGAGGAATTTGGAAGTATCCGTGCCGGACGTGCCAATCCACATGTTCTTGATAAATTGACAGTTGATTATTACGGATCGCCGACACCGATCCAACAGGTGGCAAACGTATCTGTCCCGGAAGCAAGGATGATTCAGATCCAGCCGTGGGAAGCTTCTTTGGTAAAAGAGATTGAAAAGTGATCATGACATCTGATCTTGGAATCAATCCTACCAATGATGGAAAGACAATCCGTCTTTTATTCCCAGAACTGACAGAGGAAAGACGTAAAAGATCTTGCAAAAGACGTAAAGAAGAAAGGTGAGAGTGCAAAAGTAGCCATTCGTAATATTCGTCGTGATGCAAATGATTCCTTCAAGAAACTTGCAAAAAGAGGATGTTTCAGAAGATGAAATCAAAGCATTGGAAGAAAATGCTCAGAAGATGACAGATAAATATATTGCAGCTGTCGATGAAGCAGTAGAAGTTAAAACAAAAGAAATTTTAACTGTATAAATAAATTGACAGAATAAAAGAAAGAGTGGGGCATGAGAAAATCGTGTCCTCATTTTCGTAACTTATAAAAGAACAATATTTTGCAATGACAGCGGAACAAAAAAAATTACAAGGTTTTGTGCCGTTTGACTGGAACAGAAAGGATAAACAAAGAGCATGAAGATCCCACAACATGTAGCAATTATATTAGATGGAAATGGAAGATGGGCAAAAGCAAAGGAATGCCAAGAAATTACGGACATACGGTCGGGGCTAAGAATGTGGAGACAGTCTGTCAGGCAGCCCATGATATGGGAATTAAATATCTGACCTTATATGCTTTTTCTACCGAGAACTGGAAACCGGCCGGATAACGAAGTAAAATGCATTGATGAAATTACTGGAATCTTATCTGAAAACTGTATTAAAACTGCGGATAAGAATAATATGCGTGTCCGGGTGATCGGAGATACCACAAAACTCAGTGAGAAGTTTCAAAATCAGATCAAAGAATTGGAGTCTGCATCTGCACACAATGATGGTTTGAATCTGCAGATTGCGATCAATTATGGAAGCCGGGATGAGATGCTCCGGGGCATGCGGAAAATGTATGCAGATCTCCGTGACGGCAAATTGCAGGAAAACGAGATTGATGAGACACATTTTGAAGCTTATCTGGATACGAAAGATATTCCGGATCCGGATCTGTTGATCCGCACCAGTGGGGGAACAGCGCTTATCGAATTATCTCTTATGGCAGCTGGCTTACAGTGAATTTTATTTTACGGAAGTTCCATGGCCGGACTTCCATAAAGAAGAATTAGAAAAGGCAGTTGAAGCATATAATAAACGTGACCGCAGGTTTGGCGCACTCTCAGAGGAGGATGGAGAAATATAATGTTTAAGACAAGATTATTAAGTGGAATCGTGTTAGTGATCGCAGCACTGGTTCTGATCATTACAGGCGGAGATGTTCTGCTGATCTCAACACTGATTATTTCCTATATTGGTATGTTTGAATTATATCGCATTTTTCACATTGAAAAAGAGGCGGTTGGAATCATTGGTTATCTGGCAGCGACCGTGTATTATTGTAATCTGAAATTTGCATTTTGCCGGATACAATGGTGTTTGTATTAGGTGTTTTGATTCTTATGATGTTCGCATATGTATTTACATATCCGAAGTATAAGACGGAACAGGTACTTGCAGCATTTTTTGGCGTGTTCTATGTTGCTGTGATGCTGTCGTATGTGTATCAGACGCGTATGATCGAGGCAGGTGCCTACATTGTATGGCTTGTTTTTCTGTGTTCCCCTGGGATGCGACACCTGTGCATACTGTGTAGGAATGTTGATTGGAAAACATAAAATGTCACCGAAATTAAGCCCTAAGAAATCAGTGGAGGGCGCTGTCGGCGGCGTCGCAGGCGCAGCGCTTCTTACGGTTATTTATGGTATGATCTTTAAAAATGCCATGCAGATCGATCAGACACATGTCTGGATCATGGCAGGAATCAGTGCGGTTGGAGCGTTGATCTCTATGGTTGGGGATCTGACTGCATCTGCCATCAAGCGGAATTACGAGATCAAAGATTACGGAAAACTGATTCCGGGACACGGTGGCATTTTAGACCGTTTTGACAGTGTGATCTTTACTGCACCGATCATTTATTTCCTTGCAGTGAACTTTATTAAATTATAAGATAAGGAAATTATAAAACATGAAAAAAATTGCAATTTTAGGTTCTACCGGTTCTATCGGTACACAGACACTCGATATTGTAAGAGAGCAGGGGGATATTCAGGTAGTGGCAATGGCTGCCGGAAGTAATATCAGTTTGTTAGAAGCACAGATGAGAGAGTTCAAGCCATCACTTGTCAGTGTATGGGATGAAAAAAGGCGAAAGAACTTCGTACAAATACAAAAGACCTCGGCATAAAAAATCGTGTCCGGAATGGAAGGACTTCTTGAAGTATCGGTGATCCCGGATAACGAGATTTTAGTGACCGCAATTGTTGGTATGCTTGGAATCAGACCAACGATCGCTGCGATCAGAGCAGGAAAGAAAATTGCTTTGGCAAACAAGGAAACACTTGTCACTGCCGGACATATTATTATTCCGCTTGCAAAGGAATACAAGGTGCCGATTCTTCCGGTGGACAGCGAACACAGTGCGATTTTCCAGTCGCTGCAGGGTGCCGGGGATAATAGGATCAGCAGGATTTTACTGACAGCTTCCGGCGGACCGTTCCGTGGAAGAAAAGCAGATGAGCTTAAGAATATTCAGGTGGAGGATGCACTCAAGCATCCAAATTGGAGCATGGGAAGAAAAATAACGATTGATTCTTCCACATTGGTAAACAAAGGACTGGAAGTGATGGAAGCAAAATGGCTGTTTGATGTGGCTTTAGATCAGATTCAGGTTGTAGTACATCCGCAGAGTGTCATTCATTCTGCTGTAGAGTATCAGGATGGAGCAGTGATCGCACAGCTTGGCACGCCGGATATGAGACTTCCAATCCAGTATGCACTTTATTATCCGGAGCGCCGGAATCTTTCGGGCAGGAGACTGGATCTGTTTGAAATTGCAGATCTTACCTTTGAAAGCCGGATACCGATACATTCCGTGGGCTTGCACTTGCATATCAGGCAATGGAAAAGGGCGGAAATATTCCGACTGTGTACAATGCTGCCAATGAGAAAGCGGTCAGTCTGTTTTTAGACCGGAAGATTTCTTATCCGGAGATCACAGAGTTGATCGAGGCATGTATGGAAAAATGCAGAGTTTATCGATCATCCGGATGTGGATGAAATTTTGGGGACAGAAGCAGCTGCTATGAGTTTATTGAAAAAAAAGATGAGTGCAAAATAAAACGCATTTAAAAATGCAACAAGACATCAGGAAAGGTTTTTACATGAAAATTATTATCGCATTACTGATATTCAGCATTATTATCCTGTTTCATGAACTGGGACATTTTTTACTTGCAAAGGCAAACGGAATCCGTGTCAATGAATTTTCACTTGGATTAGGACCTACACTTTTCGGAATCCAGAAAGGTGAGACAAAATACTCCATCAAACTGCTTCCATTTGGAGGAGCCTGCATGATGGAGGGAGAGGATTCGGAAAGCCAGGATAACAAAGCGTTTAACAACAAATCTGTCTGGGCAAGGATCAGCGTTGTAGCTGCGGGACCAATTTTTAATTTTATCATGGCCTTTATCTTCTCTTTTATTCTTGTCTGCTTTGCACCGGATATGATTTTCCGGTACTCTCAGATGTGAGTGAGGGTTATGCCGCAGAGGAAGCGGGACTTCAGGCAGGTGATACGATTGTAAAAATGGGAAATAAACATATTCATTTTACCGTGAGGTGAGTGCATATTCCATGTACCATGCCGGAGAACCGGTGAAAGTAACTTATGAGCGGGATGGAGAACGTTACACAACGGAACTCACTCCAAAATATGATGAGACCACCGGAAGATATTTATATGGATTTATTGGAATGGCAGCCAGAGAGAAGACAACAAACAATGTATTCACGCTGGCAAAATACAGTGCTTACGAGGTGGAGTACTGGATCTATACGACACTTGGAAGCTTAAAGATGCTCTTTACCGGAGGCGTTACCGTCAATGATATGAGTGGTCCGGTAGGAATTGTCAGTGCAATCGGAGACAGCTATGAGCAGAGTGTTTCCTACGGCTACTTCTATGCATTCCTGCAAATGCTGTATATCAGTATCCTGCTTTCTGCGAACCTTGGTGTCATGAACCTTCTGCCACTCCCGGCACTCGACGGTGGAAGACTTGTATTTTTGCTGGTAGAGGCGATCCGTGGCAAAAAAAGTTGACCCGGAAAAAGAGGGCATGGTACATTTTGCCGGTATCATGATATTGTTTGCACTCATGATACTGATCATGTTTAACGACATTCGTAAGTTGTTTATATAGATGAGAAAAAGTTTCGCAATTATCCAGTAAGAATTTATACGAAAGGGAGAAGAACTATGACAAAAACAGTGAAGATCGGCAACCGCATCATTGGCGGCGGCAACCCGATTTTGATCCAGTCTATGACCAATACAAAAACCGAGAATGTGGAGGCAACTGCCGCACAGATCAATCAGCTTACAGCTGGATGTGATATCATCCGCTGTGCAGTGCCTACGATGGATGCAGCGAAGGCATTAAAGGAGATAAAAAACAGGTGCAGATTCCGGTCGTTGCAGACATTCATTTTGACTATCGTCTTGCAATTGCAGCAATGGAGAATGGAGCAGACAAAATCCGCATCAACCCTGGCAATATCGGAAGCGCGGAGCGTGTAAAGGCAGTGGTGGATGTCGCAAAAGAGCGCAACATTCCAATCCGTGTAGGAGTAAACAGTGGTTCCTTAGAAAAAAAATCTGGTGGAGAAATACCATGGAGTGACGGCTGAGGGACTGGTAGAAAGTGCTTTGGATAAAGTAAAACTGATTGAAGATATGGGATATGATAATCTTGTCATCAGTATTAAATCTTCGGATGTTATGATGTGTGTGAAAGCACATGAACTGATCGCAAGCCAGACCGATCATCCACTGCATGTCGGGATCACGGAAGCCGGTACGATCATCAGCGGTAATATCAAGTCAGCCATCGGACTAGGACTGATCTTACATCAGGGAATCGGTGATACGATACGTGTATCCTTGACAGGTGATCCGTTAGAGGAGATCAAATCTGCCAAATTAATTTTAAAAACCCTTGGACTTCGCAGAGGCGGCGTGGAAGTAGTATCCTGTCCAACCTGTGGACGAACACAGATCAATCTGATCCAGCTGGCCAATCAGGTAGAAAATATGGTTGCTGACATTCCTCTTGACATTAAAGTTGCCGTTATGGGATGTGTTGTTAATGGCCCGGGAGAAGCAAAAGAGGCAGATATCGGAATCGCCGGGGGAATCGGAGAAGGACTTATTATCAAACATGGCGAGGTATTCAAAAAAGTGCCGGAGTCAGAACTTTTAGAGGCGCTCCGCTATGAACTGTTACATTGGAATGAATAATTATGGCAAAACTATTTTTTGATGTCTTTCCGACACTGGATGTGTCCGGGGATATGAAGAAAATTTTATCTGAGATGGAAGTTACCAAGGTAGGGATGAATCATGAGAGAGATCATATCCGTGTCTATCTTTTGGGCAGTCATCTTATACATAAAAATAACATTACGCAGTTAGAAAAATCCATTGAGGAGCAGATATTTAAGGGAAAACGGATGAATGTCCGTATTATCGAAAAAGTATCAGCTCTCCGAGCAGTATACCGCCCGCACGCTGATGGATATGTATAAGGACAGTATTTTAGAAGAGTTAAAGCCTACAGTCTGATGGAATACAATCTGTCTGCGTGCTTCCAAAATGGAATTTACGGATGACAGTCATCTGCATCTTGTACTGGAAAATACGATCATTGCACAGACACGCTCCCATGAAATTGTGGAATTTTTAGAGAAAATCGTGTGTGAGCGCTGTGGCATGAACCTGATTGTTGACCTTGACTTTGAGGAACCGAAAGAGAGCAAACACAAGAAAAACAGTGATTTACAGATCCAGTTTGAAATCAAAAATATATTAAAAATATCAATTTGAAGGATGAGGACGGAGAGACAGTTGCAGTTGCTTCAGATGCCAATGAAAAAAGTGCACTTCCGGTCAGACTACAACATCTGGAGACAGTGGTTCTACAGGTGGTGGAAACGCCGTAAAACCTGAAAAAACGATGCAAAATCTGCAAATGGTGCAGGAAATACTGCAAAAAAAACATATGACGGACCACGGAAAAGAGTTTAAAAAACGTTATGATGGCGGTGGCTTTGGCGGAGGTAAAAAATCCGATAATCCGGATGTAATTTACGGTCGTGATATTGAGGATGGAGAAACCATCCCATTGGAGAAAATCGTGGGTGAGATGGGTGAAGTTACCATCCGCTGTCAGGTCATGACGGTTGAGACGAGGGAGATCCGTAACGAAAAGACAATCATTATCATGTCGGTCACAGATTTTACGGATTCCATTGTCCTGAAAATATTTACAAGAAATGAAGACAGGGATGAGCTTCTTGGCAATCTGAAAAAAGGGCATTCTTAAAAAATCAAAGGTGTCACGACAATCGATAAGTTTGACAGTGAATTAACAATCGGTTCGATCGTTGGAATTAAGAAGATTGCAGACTTTACGACCACCCGTATGGACACCAGTCCGGAGAAGCGTGTGGAATTGCACTGCCATACGAAGATGAGTGATATGGATGGTGTGTCCGAGTGTAAGGACATCGTAAAGCGTGCCATGAAATGGGGACATAAGGCGATTGCGATCACCGACCACGGCGATGTACAGGCATTCCCGGATGCAAACCATGCACTGAGTCCGGATGACGATTTTAAGGTTATCTACGGTGTGGAAGCGTATCTGGTGGACGACTTGAAGGATATTATCACAGATTCGAAGGGACAGAGCCTCGATGAAACCTTTGTGGTGTTCGACTTGGAGACGACCGGTTTCAGCCCGGATAAGAATAAGATTATTGAGATCGGTGCAGTGAAAGTAGTCGGTGGTGTCATTACAGACCGCTTCTCGACATTTGTAAACCCGGAAGTGCCAATTCCATTCCGGATCGAGGAATTGACCTCAATTAAGGATGATATGGTCATTGATGCACCGAAGATTGAGGAGATTCTGCCGGAATTTATGAAGTTCTGCGAGGGGCGATCATGGTTGCCCACAATGCAGGAATTTGATATGAGTTTTATTAAGAAAAACTGCAAGGATCAGGGGATCGAGAGAGAGTTTACGATTATTGATACCGTAGCGCTTGCAAGAATTCCTGCTGCCGAACCTGAATCGTTTTAAGCTCGATACCGTTGCAAAGGCATTGAATGTCTCACTGGAAAACCATCATCGTGCGGTTGACGATGCTGCCTGTACGGCAGAAATTTTTGTGAAATTTATTGAGATGTTAAAAGAACGCGGTATGGAAAATCTCGATGATGTGAACCATATGGTTTCCACCTCCCCGGAAACGGTCATGAAAATGCCGACCTACCATGCAATCATTCTGGCGACAAATGACATCGGACGTATCAATCTGTATCGTCTGGTTTCACTTTCACATCTCACGTATTATAATAAGAGGCCACGTGTGCCAAAAGTGAATTTGTCAAATACAGAGAGGGACTTCTTTTTTAGGCTCTGCCTGTGAAGCTGGAGAATTATACCGTGCGATTGTGGGCGGAAGACCGCAGGAAGAGATCATAAGACTTGTAAAGTTCTATGATTATCTGGAGATACAGCCGCTTGGAAACAATGAGTTCATGTTGCGCAGTGATAAAGAGCCAGTCAACACGATAGAAGAACTACAGGATATCAACCGCAGAATCTGCCGACTGGGGGAGGAATTTAACAAACTTGTCGTGGCTACCTGTGATGTGCATTTCCTTGACCCGGAAGATGAAATTTACCGTCGCATTATTATGGCAGGAAAGGGATTTAAAGACGCTGACGAGCAGGCACCGTTATATCTTCGAACAACCGAAGAAATGCTAAAGGAATTCGAATATCTTGGAAGTGCCAAGGCAGAAGAGGTCGTCATTACAAATCCGAAACAAAATTGCGGATATGTGTGAGAAGATTGCACCTGTAAGACCGGATAAGTGTCCTCCGTTCATTGAGAATTCTGACCAGATGCTCCGTGATATCTGCTATAACAAGGCGCACAGCATGTATGGTGAAGAACTACCTCCGATCGTAAAGGAGCGGCTTGACCGAGAATTAAATTCGATTATTTCCAATGGATATGCGGTTATGTACATCATTGCACAGAAGCTTGTATGGAAGTCAAATGATGACGGATACCTTGTTGGATCGCGAGGTTCTGTAGGTTCTTCTTTTGCAGCGACCATGTCCGGTATCACGGAGGTAAATCCATTGCAGGCGCATTACCGTTGCGAATACTGTAAATACAGTGATTTTGATTCGCCGGAGGTCAAAGCATTTTCCGGCCGGAGCGGCTGTGATATGCCGGATAAGATTTGTCCGGTCTGCGGCGAAAAACTAGTCAAGGACGGATTTGATATCCCGTTTGAGACATTCCTTGGATTCAAGGGAAATAAGGAGCCGGATATCGATTTGAACTTCTCCGGTGAATACCAGAGTAAGCACATGCGTACTGTGAGGTTATTTTCGGTTACGGACAGACCTTCCGTGCCGGTACGATCGGTACACTGCGATAAAACGGCATTTGGTTATATCAAGAACTATTACGAGGAGCGCGGCATCCACAAGAGAAACTGTGAGATCGACCGTATCGTACAGGGATGTGTCGGCGTCCGCAGAACGACCGGGCAGCATCCGGGAGGAATCGTTGTACTTCCGGTTGGAGAGGAGATCAACTCTTTTACCCCGGTACAGCATCCGGCGAATGATATGACGACGGCGACAGTCACCACACATTTTGATTACCACTCGATCGACCACAACTTGTTGAAACTCGATATTCTCGGGCACGATGATCCGACCATGATCCGTATGCTACAGGACTTGACAGGACTTGATCCACAGACGATCCCTCTGGACGATCAGACAGTCATGTCGCTGTTTATGAATACCTCTGCATTGGGGTAGACCGGAAGACATCAACGGTATTCCCCTGGGGTGTTTAGGAATCCCGGAGTTTGGAACAGATTTTATTGCAGATGGTTATTGATGCGAAACCGACCGAATTTTCGGATCTGATCCGAATATCAGGACTTTCGCATGGTACTGATGTGTGGCTTGGAAACGCACAGACTTTAATTGAAGCAGGGGATTGCAACGATTTCTACTGCAATCTGTACCCGAGATGATATTATGATTTATCTGATCGGTATGGGACTTGACAGTGAGCAGTCTTTTACCATTATGGAGTCTGTTCGAAAAGGTAAGGGATTAAAGGAAGAATGGAAGGAAGAGATGCGGGCACATAATGTACCGGAATGGTATATTGATTCGTGTTTAAAGATCAAGTATATGTTCCCGAAAGCACATGCGGCTGCCTACGTTATGATGGCGTGGCGTATTGCATACTGTAAAGTTTTTTATCCACTCGCCTATTATGCAGCATATTTTTCCATTCGTGCGACCGGTTTCAACTATGAGATCATGTGTCAGGGAAAAGAGCGTCTGGAATATTTTTATAAGATTACACGAGAAGAAAAGACTCTCTTTCCAAAAAAGAGCAGGATGTCTACCGTGATATGCGAATTGTGCAGGAGATGTATGCGAGAGGCTTTGATTTCACGCCAATTGATATTTACCGTGCATTGCCGGACCGTTTCCAGATCATCGACGGAAAGCTTATGCCGGCGTTAAATACCATTGAAGGTATGGGCGACAATGCTGCAATTGCGGTTGCGGAGGCAGCAAAAGACGGAAAATTCTTATCCAAAGATGATTTCCGCCAGAGAACCAAGGTGACGAAATCTACCATTGATCTTATGGCAGATCTTGGACTGCTGGGCGATATGCCGGAGTCCAATCAGTTGTCGTTATTTGATTTTGCATAAATATTTGTTTTGCGGGATAAAAGAAACGCCAGGAAAAAATGAAGTTTCCTGACGTTTCTTTTTTGTAAAAAATTGCATTGTAACAACGCCTGCTTACGGATTGAAAATCTGTACATTGCCCGGGGCAAAGAACAGATGTATAATAAGGGGTTTTGGTCGTAAAATCTTTAAAATAGACATAAGTGGAAGTTACATTAATGGCAGTGTAGTTGCCTTCTTTTTAATTCCTGATAATTGCTTCCATCTGTATTAATACAACAGATGGCCGGATTTGTCTTATCATTTTTCTGAAAAAGATTTTATCGCCTGTGACATTATAGCAGTCGACACGCAGTCCGTGACCAGCGTTTTTTCACCATTTGTCAGATCGACTTTGGCAATGCGGTAATCGTTTTCACAGTCCATAAAATAAAGATTGTTTCCGTCTTTCACCGGCATCCAGCAGTTCCCCTCATAGATGACTTTTTGCGTGGTCATTGGAAGTGTCCATCTCATAGATATTATGATTGTCTGTCAGTCCGTTATAATAAATATATTGTCCATCGGTACTTGCGGTAAAGTAGGACTGTTTTTCTACCTGCTCTTTTCCTTGCCATCAATTTTGACTTTGTACAGCGTGGTTGCATCAGTGGTATCATAATGCAGATAGTACAGATAATTTCCAACCAGGGGAAGCATACATACACGGATCATCATCTAAAATTTCAGGTTTTCCTTTTCCGTCAATGTCCAGCCGGCATAAGCTGTTGGTATTGACCGGGAGGAAGGAAAACGAATCAGCGCTTTTTCCCTTTAAGTTTACAGTAATAAATGTAGTGGTCATCCACGTTGATGTAGCTGACACTCTGATCCTCTAACTTTTTGATGTTTGTGCCGTCCGGGTTCATGGAGTACAGACAGTAGTTGTCGGCAGGGTTGGCAAAGTAGACAATACCATCTTTTTCACAGAAATATCCTTCGTTATACAGATTTCCCGCAGTGTTGCCGTTGACATAACCGTCATTATACCGAATGCGGTTTATGTACCGGTAGAGAAAAACACACCCGGCAGCAAGAAGGATCACCAACACAAAAAAGCAGCCATTTCCAAATTTTTTTCATAAGTAAATCACCTCTTTGATTTATAATCTTTATCTATAAAAAGTATAGCATTTCTGTATACCATGACGCAAGTGTTCTCTTGCAAGCAAACTGTGAATGTAATATATTATAAATAATAAATGGAAAGGCTTGGATTTATTATGAGAGATTTATTGGAACTAAGAGATGAGATCGATCAGATCGACAGTCAGATCGTAGATCTGTATGAACGCAGAATGGCAATTTCTGAGGAAGTTGCTGAATATAAAATTGCTGTAGGAAAGAAAGTATTTGACAAGCAGCGTGAGGTTTCCAAGTTGGAAACATTGAGCAGAAAAGGAACTACGCCATTTTTAAAACATGGTATCCGTGAACTGTTCGAGCAGATCATGTCCATGAGCCGGAAGCGTCAGTATCAGCTTCTGACAGAACATGGCCAGACGGAAAAACCCGATTTTAAAGAAGTAGATCATCTGAATTACAAAAATGCTAAAAATCGTATTTCAGGGAACAGAAGGCGCGTATTCCCAGCTTGCGCTGAATGAGTATTTCGGGGAGAATGCAGACAGTTATCATGTGGATACGTGGCGGGATGCAATGGAAGCCATCCAAAACGGGGAGGCCGATTACGCTGTATTCCCAATTGAGAATTCATCCGCCGGAATCGTTTCCGAGAACTATGATCTTATGGTGGAATACAATAATTATATCGTGGGAGAGCAGATCATCCGTATCGACCATGCACTTTTGGGTCTGCCGGAAGCAGACATGGACGATATCACCGACATTTATTCCCACCCACAGGCGCTGATGCAGTGCTCAAAATACCTTGAGAGCCACAGAGACTGGGAAAAGCACAGTCTGAAAAATACGGCAATGTCTGCCCAGAAGATCAAAGAGGATGGAAAAAGAACAAGGCAGCGATCGCAAGCACCCTGACTGCGGACATTTATGGTCTGAAAGTGCTCGACGAGGCGATCCAGAACAATAAAAATAATTACACAAAGTTTATCATTGTGGCGAACAAGAAGATTTTTTGAATTGAGAGCCAATAAGATCAGTATCTCTTTTGAAGTTCCGCATGAGAGCGGTTCGCTGTACCATAAGCTGTCCCATTTTATCTACAACGGAATCAACATGAACAAGATCGAGTCCAGACCGGTGCAGGGAAAAGCGTGGGAGTACCGCTTCTTTGTTGACATTGAGGGAAACCTCAATGATGCAGCCGTACAGAATGCGCTGCGGGGGGCTGACAGAGGAGACCATCCGATTGAAAATACTTGGCAATTATGTGAGTGCAGAAGGGAATGAATAAACTGATGAAGAGTCCAAAGAATCTGATCTTATATAAAGATTTTGAAAATGGTAACATTATTTTATAACATGACCTGGATCATGGAGAATTATGAAAATGAATATTATAATAAAGAGGACGTGGAGTCTCTTTTGTATGAGAGTTTGAACCAGCTAATGGAGCTGGCAGTGAGTCATGGATTTGAGGGAAACTGTGGCACAGTTTTCTGGCATTTATTCTTGTAAATAATGAGAATGCTTACAGTAAAGCCTGTGAGATCCGCGGAGAAGTGGAGGGATCCATCAATCAGATCGTATTGCATGACTTTGAAATCATCAAATCGCTGTTTGATTTCGATTTTGGAAAGCTTGCCTCTTATTTTGAGATGGACTGTATCGATGCCATCACCGATTATCAGAGCATGACAGGGGAGCGGAAAGATTTTTAACAAGAGGATCAAGGAGCGCATCAATGAGTTGAAGTTAAATCTGGAAGCTTCCACAGATGTGTCCGGATTTAAAGATGCAGTGACGGCATTTTATAAAGATTTTGGCGTTGGCAAACTAGGACTTCACAAGGCATTCCGCATTCAGCACAGGGAAAAGGGAAGATGTGGAGATCGTGCCGATCACAAATATTGCCCATGTGAAATTAGACGATCTGGTCGGCTATGAGCTTGCAAAACAGAAACTCATCGACAATACAGAAGCATTTGTCAACGGAAAGCAGGCAAATAACTGCCTGTTATATGGGGATGCCGGAACCGGAAAATCCACCAGTATCAAAGCCATTGCAAACCAGTACTATGACAGAGGCTTACGTCTAATCGAAGTGTACAAGCACCAGTTCAGTGATCTGAATGATGTCATCGCACAGATCAAAACCGGAACTACAAGTTCATTATTTACATGGATGATCTCTTTTTGAAGAATTTGAGATCGAATATAAATATCTGAAGGCGGTCATCGAGGGCGGTCTGGAGAAGAAGCCGGAAAACGTCCTGATTTATGCAACCTCCAACAGACGCCACCTGATCCGTGAAACATTTTCGGATAAAGAGGAAGTGCGTGAGGATATGCATACTTCCGATACTGTACAGGAAAAATATCCCTGTATGCAAGATTTGGTGTTTCCATTTATTTTGGCGCACCGAACAAGAAGGAATTCCAGAATATTGTCAAAGTACTTGCAGAAAAATACCAGGTTTCCATAGATGAGGACACTTTGCTTGCTGAGGCCAATAAATGGGAGCTTTCCCACGGTGGATTATCCGGCAGGACGGCACAGCAATTTATCAACTATTTACTTGGAAAAGAATAAAAAATTGGTATAATAGAGTTATACAAAAGAAATGAGGAGGCAGACATCTGGTGATCCATACATTCGCAGCAATTTATATCGGTTCTTATGAAGTAAGTATTAAAATATTTGAGATTTCAGGAAAGAAGAAAATCCGTGACATCGATTATATCCGGAGCAGGATCGAGCTCGGAAGAGATGCATATTCCAAGGGAAGTATCGGATATGAACTTGTGGAGGCGCTGTGTGATACGCTTGCCGAGTACAAAAAGATCATGGACGGCTACCGGGTGGACAGTTACGAAGCGTATGCTGCCGCAGCCTTGAGAAACGCTGAAAATGAACTTTTTATCTTAGACCAGATCCGCATCCGGGACAGGGACTTCTCGTAAAAGTTTTAAGTAACTCTGAGCATCGCTTTATCAGTTATAAATCGGTTGCCATGCGGGAAGATTTTGAGCGTATGATCCAGAAAGGTGCAGCAGTTGTGGATGCCGGAGGCGGCGGTATGCAGATCACGGTATTCTCAAAGGGAAAAGTAGTCACAACACAGCATCTGGCACTCGGCACCATGCGTATGCGGGGAGCAGCTTGCAAGAAAAAAGTAATAATCTGGCACAGTATGAACTTCAGGTAGAAGAACTTGTTGACAAGGAACTTGAAGTTTTTAAAGCTATGTATCTTCAGGAGACGAAGATCAAATACCTGATCATCATCGGTGATTATATATCAGAGATCAGCAGAAAAGTAGAAAAAAACAAGGAAGACAATACCATAGAGGTAGCAAAGTTCTTAAAGTACATCAGAAAGCTGGATGAGAAGACATTAGAGGAAATCTCAGAGGAATTGAACCTTTCGAATGAGAGTGATGCGCTTGTCATTCCATATATGATGATCTTTAAATGCATGGCGGAGAGCATCGGCGCAGAGAGTCTCTGGGCACCGGGAACAAATGTCAGCGATGGTATCGCATTCCACTATGCACAGAAGAATAATATGATCCGGGTAGAACATGATTTTGAGGCGGATGTCTTATCTGCCGCAAGAAATCTTTCCGAGCGTTACATGAGTTACACCCCACATATTGATGCACTGACGCAGATGGCAACCCTTATTTTTGATACGATGAAAAAAGTACATGGACTAGGCAGAAGAGAACGGCTGCTTTTGCAGGTGGCTGCCATTTTACATGACTGCGGAAAATATATCAGTTTTGCCAACGGTCCGTCCCGCTCCTATGATATTATTATGGCTTCCGAGATTATCGGACTGACACACAAAGAGCGTGAGATTGTTGCAAACACAGTATTATATAATACATGGCCGCTTCCTGACTATGAAGATCTCGCAGATAAACTGGATCATGACAGTTATCTGTCCGTTGCAAAACTTTCTGCAATCCTTCGTGTATCCAATGCAATGGACCGGAGCGACAAGCAGAAGTTTAAGAATGTGAAGGCGGCGGTCAAGGGAAGAGAGCTTGTGATCACAATTGAGACAATGGATGATATTGCTTTGGAAAAAGCACTGTTTGATGCCAAAACGTCATATTTTGAAAATATATTCAGCATAAAGCCGGTGATCAAAGAGAAGAGAGTCTACGGCTGACAGTCAACCAATGGAAAGGCTAGGTTTATCTTATGGAGAAAGAACAGGATTTTAAAAAACCGGAATATTACGAAAACAGGGAATTGAGCTGGCTGAAATTTAATCACCGTGTATTAAACGAGGCGAGAGATAAATCCATTCCGCTTCTGGAACGATTAAAGTTTGTCAGTATCACTTCGTCAAATCTGGACGAATTTTTTTATGGTGCGTGTCGCTTCCCTGAAGGATATGGTACACGCCAATTATAAGAAAAAAAAGACATTGCCGGAATGTCAGCATCAGAACAGTTAGAGAAGATCAATGAGCGCACGAGAGAGCTTGTCACACTTCAGTACAATACCTATAACCGTTCTCTTTGTGCCGCTTATGCACCAGCATGGGATCGTTGTGATAGATGCGTTTGAAGATCTGAGTGAGTCACAGGCTGCGTTTGTGGATCGATATTTTGAAGACAATGTATATCCGGTACTCACCCCGATGGCAGTGGATGCCTCAAGACCGTTTCCGCTGATCCGGAACAAGACATTGAACATTGCAGCACTTCTTTCCAAGAAAAAGGAAAAGCAGAAAAAAAGAGGAAATTGAATTTGCAACCGTTCAGGTTCAAGCGTGTTGCCACGCCTGGTACATATCCCTTCGGAAGATGGAAATGAAAAAGACCTTCATTTTATTGGAGCAGGTCATTGAGCGGAATATTGATAAACTGTTTTTAACTACGATGTACTCTGCGCATATCCTTACCGTGTTATGCGAAATGCTGATCTGTCGATTGATGAGGATGAAGCGGCGGACCTGCTAAAGAGATTCAGAAACAGTTAAAAATGCGTCAGTGGGGCGAGGTTATCCGTCTGGAAGTGGAGGATGGCATTGACAAAAAGCTGTTAAACTTCTTAAAAGATGAATTAAAAGTGGCAGAACAGGATATTTTCCAGATCAACGGACCAATTGATTTCACATTCCTGATGAAAATGTATGGATTAGAAGGCTGTGACGATCTGCGGAATGAGCCTTACACGCCACAGCGCGTGCCGGAGATCGTACCGGGGGAAAATATTTTTGATGAGATCCGAAAAGGAGATATCCTTTTGCATCATCCATACCAGACGTTTGATCCGGTGGTTGATTTTATACGTCAGGCATCTGTGGATCGGATGTACTTGCCATCAAACAGACACTTTACCGTGTCAGCGGCAATTCACCAATTATTGCTTCATTGGCACAGGCGGCTGAAAACGGCAAGCAGGTTTCTGTTTTAGTGGAGTTAAAGGCGCGATTTGATGAGGAAAATAACATTGTCTGGGCAAAAAAATTAGAGCAGGCTGGCTGCCATGTTATCTATGGTCTGGTTGGACTGAAAACCCACAGCAAAATAGCGCTGGTTGTCCGGAGGAGGAAGATGGTATCCGTCGTTATGTGCATCTTGGAACCGGTAACTACAACGACTCCACAGCAAAGTTATATACAGACTGTGGTATTTTTAACCCTGTGACGGTGCGATCGGAGAGGATGCAACTGCCGTATTCAATATGTTGTCCGGCTACTCCGAACCATTGTCGTGGAATGAACTTGCGGTTGCACCGATCTGGCTTCGCACGAAGTTCACAAAGCTGATCCGCCGTGAGACGAAGCATGCAAAAGAGGGAAAACCTGCAAAGATCATTGCAAAAATGAATTCGCTCTGTGACCCGGGAATCATTGAATCCCTTTATGAAGCGTCTGCAGCAGGCGTTAAGATCCAGCTGATCGTCCGTGGAATCTGCTGCTTAAAAGTCGGGATCCCGGGGGTGAGCGAGAATATTGAAGTCCGTTCGATCGTTGGAAATTTCTTAGAGCACAGCCGGATCTTCTATTTCTTCAACGATGGAGAAGAAGAACTTTACATGGGAAGTGCCGACTGGATGCCGCGTAACTTAGACAGACGAGTGGAGATTTTATTCCCGGTATTAGATGATGAACTGAAAAAAACGTGTCAGACATATTCTGGATGTGGAACTGGCAGACACTTTAAAGGCACATGTGCTGCATGCTGAAGGCAATTACGAGAAGGTAGACAGACGCGGAAAGATTGCGTTGTCATCTCAGGATGTTTTCTGCAGGGAGGCAATGGAAAATGTTTCAAAACCATCTCATGGATATCAGGGAAGAGTGTTTATTCCCGGCAGAACCCTGTAGAATAAATAGCAGTACGGAAAGAGCAGTTATTGTGTGAGGGAGGATGGCTATGAATAATAAAATTTTATTTGCAGATCTGGATCATACATTATTGTGTGATGATAAGTCGATTTCTGAAAAGAACCGGGCTGCAATACAGAAAATGTTAGAGCGTGGACACTATTTTGTTCTGGCAACCGGAAGACCGGTAGAGTCGGGCAGGATTGTTGCAAAGGATCTTGGACTGACCAGTCCGGGATGCTATATGATCGCCTTTAATGGGGCAGTGGTCTATGACTGCGCAGCAGACCGTGTGCTTTATAAAAGTGCACTTCCAATCGAGGTTGCGCAGGAGATTTTTGACCGGGCGCATAAAGCCGGCATCTATGCGCAGACCTACAATACTGTAGACATTGTGACAAAACGACACACAAAAAAAGAACTGGATTATTATGTTGAGCGTTCTCATATGACCTACAAACTCACAAGAAGAATTTCGGATTGTCTGGATTCGGAACCTCAGAAAGTCATTCTGATCCATCTGGAGGATGATGAAAAATTAAAACGTTTCCAGAAAGCCAATGCCGCCTGGGCAAAAGGAAAATGCAACTCCTTTTCTCCTGTAAAGAGTATCTGGAGTATTGTCCAGCAACACGGACAAAGGAACCGGTGCACAGTATCTGGTGAAATTGTTAAATATTCCACATACCAGCACGGTTGCGATCGGAGATGAGCAGAACGACATTCCGATGATCCAATCCGCACATATTGGTATCGCTATGAAGAATGGGATTGATGATATCAAAAAAGGACCGCTGATTATGTCACGGAAAATGATAACAATCATGATGCGATCGCGGAAGTGATCGAGAAGTTTATTTTATAAAAAAGGGAAGCTTACCGTTGATATGTAAGCTTCCTTTTTTTATCGGCTGGCTTTTATCGTTTCTAAAACAGAGTAAGGAATATACAGATGTCCCCGTCCTCTGCCAAGAGCGATATCCGGTTTGTTTGAGCCGTGGAAATCAGAGCCACCGCTGATAAGCAGTCCGTTTTCCCTTGCAAGACGTTTCATCTGCTGTTCTTCTCCGGTGGTGTAGGTGGAGTAGATTGCTTCTAACCCGTCAAGTCCCGCCGGTTTCAGCTCGTCGATCATTTTCTGGAGATTGGTGTTACTCAGACCGTAGAGCAGAGGGTGAGCTAAAATGGCCGTTCCACCGGCTTCTTTGATGAGACGCACGGCATCGGTGGATGCAACTTTCAACCTGCCGACATAGCATTTGCAGTGATCGCCGATATAACGGTCGAAGGCTTCGCGGACACTCTTGATCTGGCCATGTTCATACAGGAAACGTGCAATGTTGGCGCGTGTAATAACGCAGTCCGGATTTTCAGCCACCAGTTCTTCCATCGTAATGGAAAGCCCTCCCTTCTGAAGTGCCTCCACCATAAGTGCATTGCGCTCACTGCGGCATTTCCGGTATTCGGCTGTCTTTTTCAGAAGCTGCTCATTTTCCATATCAATATATAACCCTACGATATGGACTTCTTTTCCGTGATAATCGGTGGAGAGTTCAATGCCCGGTATCAGTTCGATTCCGGCAGAAGCGCGAGGGGCATTGCTTTGCATACACCCTCGGCAGGTGTCATGGTCTGTCAGTGCAAATGCTGCCAGCCCGGCTTTCTTTGCCTCAGCCACCAGATCTTCGGGTGTGAGAGTTCCGTCTGATTCGGTGGAATGTACGTGTAAATCGATAATTCTGTGATCCATAGTTTATTTGTCAATACCTTTCATGGTTCTTGTATTTTAAAAAAATTTTTATAATATAAGAAGAGTGTACTAAATGGCAACGCAAAATGCAAATACTGATGCTAAATTTGTAAAATTTCATTCAAAAAATTTATAAAATGCAAAAAAATATACTTGACGAAATGAGTGTGTGTATGTTATATTATCAGAGTTGTTGAAAACAAAGTAGAGTATCCACTCTCACCGGAGCACAAATTTACAGTGTCTCATGGTTTAATACCTCAAACGTCGCATATGCGTATTTGATTGATTGTGGATAGTCTGCCTATCCACTTTTTTTATGTGGAAGCATGAAAAATTATTTTGGAGGTGCAATACCATTAGCGAGTTAATGATTAATGAACAGATCAGAGACAAGGAAATTCGTCTGATCGGAGAAAACGGAGAACAGCTTGGCATTATGTCAGCGAGAGAAGCTATGAAGCTTGCTGAGGAAGCAGAACTTGACTTAGTTAAAATCGCTCCAACTGCAAAACCACCTGTCTGCAAGATTATCGATTACGGTAAGTATCGTTATGAACTGGCAAGAAAAGAAAAAAAAGAAGCCAAAAGAAACAGAAAGTGGTTGAGCTGAAAGAGATTCGCTTGTCACCGAATATTGATTTAAATGATCTGAATACCAAAATGAACGCTGCAAAGAAGTTTTTATCCAAGGGAGATAAAGTGAAGATCACTTTGAGATTCCGCGGACGTGAAATGGCTCATATGAATGCAAGCAAACACATTCTCGACGATTTCGCAGAAAGCTTATCTGACACAGCAGTAGTGGAAAAAGCACCAAAGGTTGAAGGAAGAAGCATCAGCATGGTGTTGGCAGAAAAGAAATAATTATTTTAAGGAGGAATCTATCATGCCAAAAATGAAAACAAGCAGAGCAGCTGCAAAACGTTTCAAAGTTACAGGAACAGGAAAGTTAAAAAGAAATAAAGCTTACAAGAGACATATCTTAACAAAGAAAACAACAAAGAATAAGAGAAATCTTAGAAAACCGGCTATCGTAGATGCTACAAACGTTAAGAATATGAAGAAGATTTTACCATACGCATAGGAATCATGTAAGGAGGAATAGATCATGGCAAGAGTTAAAGGCGGTTTAGGCGCTAAAAAAAGACATAATAGAACATTAAAATTAGCAAAAGGTTACAGAGGAGCTCGTTCTAAACAGTACCGTGTTGCAAAACAGTCTGTTATGAGAGCCTTAACAAGTTCTTACGCAGGAAGAAAAAGAGAGAAAGAGACAGTTCCGTCAGTTATGGATCGCTCGTATCAACGCAGCAGCAAGAATGAACGGAATCTCTTACAGCCAGATGATGCACGGATTAAAAAGTATCCGGTATCGATATCAACCGTAAAATGTTAGTAGAGATGGCAGTTAACGATGCAGTCGGATTTGCAGCACTTGCAGAAGTAGTTAAGAAAGCAGTTGCTTAATAGAAATTTAAAACCTCGGAAACGTTATGTTTTCGAGGTTTTTCTTTATAAAAATCAAATAAAAGATTCTGAATTACTCAGTCCTGCCACTACGCAGATCTTAAACGAGATTCAAAATCTTTCTAATAGAAATGTAACATCAACAGTACAGAATATCAATAAAAAATGAAGATACTGGCAGTGTATTCAAAATTGACAAATTTATAAATATAGCATATAATAATTTCTAGCAAGAGAACCGAAAGCTAGTGGCACCTAGCCGTCGGTAAATATGAGTTAAAAAGATAACGCCTTAGTTTACCAGACTGGGGGCGTTATTTTTTTGTGTCGTAAAATTGTGACAACAAGAGTAATAACAGCACAAAGCATAATTACGAAAGTGAAAAGATCACTGTATGTAACCATTGGCACCAACCTCCTTTAAGTATCCGGCGGTAAGTACCTCGCCCCTTCAGTTCCCTTAGCCAAAAGTATATCATAAATTATAATATTATAATAGATGTTATCTATGAAATATCCTGCTTATGCAGATTCCGAAACTCCGACGGCGACATTTCCTTCATTTTATGAAAGGTTTTCGAAAAAATAAAGTCCATTGTCAAACCCGATCGAATTTGCAATTGCTGTAACAGAGAGATCCGAATGTTCCAGCAGATAGCACGCCTGTTTCATACGAAAATCCGTGAGATATTCCTTTGGAGACTGACCAAGCACGGATTCAAAGGAGCGGAACAACTGGCTTCGGCTCAGTCCTACATAGGCGGAAATATCCTCCACCGTGATATGGTAAGAATAATTGGAAGAAATAAATTCAATCCCCTTTTGTACATAGCTGTTAGCAGAGTTTTGCGTTGTGTTTTGTCGTTGCTCCATGCATGAAGAGTGCAAGCATGGTATAGAGACGGCCGGTCATTTCCACGGCGTGTTCGAACTCATTTCTCTGGCATCATAAATATGGAGGATCTGCCTGTGAATGGATTCCCCCAAGTGGTGTATGCTCGATAACAGGGTCTTTCTGTTGAAAAAATCTGTCGCTTTTAAGATCATGGAAGCGTCACTTCCGGTAAATCCTACCCATGCATATTCCCACGGATCGGATTCATCCGCAAAATACAATACTTCCGTGTTCGGATAGACGAGAAAAGAATCTCCTGCCTGCAGCGTGAAAGTTGTATTTTTGATCTTATAATATCCCTTTCCGGAAATGATATAATGGATCAGATAATGGTCACGTTCCGGGTCCCCCACTGATAGAGCGGATCGCATTTTTGGAATCCTACATTGTAGACTGACAGTGACACAAGTTCTTTTTCGGTCACTTTGTAGGAATTTTTATAATTTTGATTCATAAAAAAGATTTACCTCCCTGCAGTAAGATGAAAATTATGACAATCGTAAATATTTATTCATAAAATAAAAAGATATTTTCTGTATCATAAGATGTTGTATTTATATGTATTATATAAAGCATGAAAATGAACATGCAACATTTTTACATATAATTTACACATTTTAGTCTATACAATTTCTGCTGGGTGCGTTAATATGTATCCATAGGAAAGGTTAATGAAGCTTCGAAAAACAAGGAGGATTATTATGGCAATTTTAGTTCTGACGGAGGCGCCGGATATATCGGAAGCCACACATGTAGAATTACAGAATGCAGGATATGACGTAGTCGTATTAGATAACTTAAGCAACTCATCTGAGAAATCTTTAGACAGAGTAAAAGCGATCACAGGAAAAACGTAAAATTTTATAAAGGGGATATTTTAGACAGAGATATCTTAAATAAGATTTTCGAAAACGAGCAGATTGACAGCTGCATCAACTTCGCTGGTCTGAAGGCAGTCGGCGAGTCTGTTGCAAAACCTTTGGGAATATTACAATAACAATATTCAGGTACTTTGACATTGGTTGATGTAATGAGACAGCATAACTGCAAAAACATTATTTTCTCATCCTCTGCAACGGTATACGGTGATCCGGCAGAGATCCCGATCACAGAGAACTGTCCGAAGGGACAGTGCACCAATCCATACGGCTGGACAAAATCTATGTTAGAGCAGATTTTAACGGATATCCAGAAGGCAGACCCGGAATGGAATGTCATTTTACTCCGTTATTTCAACCCGATCGGAGCACATGAGAGCGGAACAATCGGTGAAAATCCGAACGGTATCCCGAACAACTTAATGCCATATGTGACACAGGTTGCAGTCGGCAAACTGAAAGAACTCGGCGTGTATTCGGCAACGATTACGATACGCCGGACGGAACCGGTGTGCGATTACATCCACGTAGTTGACCTTGCAGTCGGACATGTAAAAGCATTAAAGAAAATTCAGGAGAATGCAGGACTTTGCATTTATAACCTCGGTACAGACATGGTTACAGTGT
>VOFB01004311.1_pt1 | contig 33495 bp, 67 predicted proteins | sample 5384141 | NCBI WGS metagenome assembly VOFB01 (sample SAMN12384721, study PRJNA508395) | human gut metagenome | isolation source: healthy gut A | host: Homo sapiens | reverse complement strand
CAAGTTACGTATTGCTGAGAATTAAAGCTCTTAAATTGTAATAAAAGAATTGGAAAGGCGTTAGAGCGGTATATTTGCAGCGGTATTCAGTTGCCGTAGCCCGCTACGCCGCCCTCATCCGGACAAAATCTCCCACAAATTGTGACGCACATCTTGCAGAAGGCCTTTTCAAACTTGTATTCTGGAATAGAAATAATAGCAAAATCGCTGGCCAACAACCAGCGATTTTTAATATATTCATGCAGCAGACCATGTAAGCGAGCGGATTTCGTGATGCCGGGATTTATGATTTCCGTCACGCTCTCAGATAATTCCGCATGGTTTTAAGCGCATTCTTTCAACCGGCTGACCTGTGCCCGAGAAATCCCTGATTTCCTCGAACCTACCTCCATCTGAGTTTTGCCCTCGTAAAAACGCAGATCAATAATTATGCCGTTCCCGCTTATTCAGCCGGTTTATAGCTTCCGGAGGGACAGATTTTCTACCCAGGTCTCCTCCTTGTTTTTCTTATCGCTGATTTGTCCATCACATAAAGCGTATCCCCGCCTTCCGTATAAACCGGTTCAAAAAGTGACACCGGATTCTGTATCGCATCCATAGCATATACGATCATCTCTTTATTTATCCCTATTTCGCTGGCAATTTCCGCAATGGTAGGCTCCCTCAGATTTGTTTTCATATAGGTTTCTTTTGCATAAATTGCCTCGATAAGCAATATCCCGCAGAGACCGGCTCACCCGATACTGTTATTGTCACGAAGATCCCTTCGTATCTCTCCAATGATCATAGGCACTGCATAAGTGGAAAATTTTACATTCAATGTAGTGTCAAAATTATCAATTGCTTTTATAAGCCCAATGCAGCCAATCTGAAAAAGATCGTCCATATTTTCGCTGCTGTTGAAAAACGCTTGATCACGCTGAGAACCAGCCGCAGATTTCCTTTAATGTAAAGTTCCCTGGCTTCTTCATCACCCTCCTTGATCCTGCGAAAAAGCTCTTCTTTTTCTTCTGCCTTCAGTACCGGAAGCTTCGATGTATTGACTCCGCAAATTTCAACTTTGTTAAGTGCCATTATTTGAATCCTCCTTTTGTGCATCGCGAAGCGTGCTGCTGAGAACGAAGTGAACAGTAACAATGATTCTCACGTGGGAGGATAAATATTCTTTTTTCGGGAAAATATAAAAATTATTGCCCCTTTGACAATTGGGAAAATAGAATTAAGCCTTTTACAGCAATACTTTTTTCATCAATTTCTACCAGGATAATGTCATCTCCGATCTGCCGGATACAATTCCATGGAATTATATATTCACTTCCGGCTCCCAGAAACAAAAGCAGAAACTGCCAGGTCCGGGAACCACAAGGGCGGTAATACATCCGGTTTCACAGTTAAATTCCACATCCACCGGACAGCCAAGTGTACGGCAGGTACAGATATTGATCACTTCTTTTTGCTTTAATTCGCAAATACGCATGAAAAGCACCTGTTTTTATGATATTATGCAAAAAGTCTGAAAATATGTATGGAGTTTATTGACATACTTTCTATGATTAAAGTATAATAAGAAATAGGTAATTCAGTCCGTTTTATGTTACTGAGCAAACAGAAAAGAGGAAAGTCTGCTGCCCGGATTGTATGGCAGAAGGGGAGACATGAGGAAGGGGAAATAAATACATGAGATGTCCATACTGTAATCAGGATAATACAAGAGTAGTAGATTCAAGACCAGTGGAAGAGACCAATTCCATAAGACGCAGAAGACTGTGCGATTCCTGTGGAAGAAGATTTACCACTTATGAGAACGTGGAGACAATCCCGTTAACAGTAATCAAGAAGAATCTGAACCGTGAGCAGTACGACCGCAATAAACTGATCAACGGTGTCCGCCGCGCCTGCTACAAACGTCCCATTGCCAGCGATAAGCTGGAAGCCATGATCGATGCCATAGAAGGCGACATCTTTAATGCCGAAGATAAAGAAATCTCCAGCACGAAAATCGGAGAAATCGTGATGAGCCATTTAAAAGATCTGGATTCGGTGGCGTATGTGCGATTCGCTTCTGTGTATCGGGAGTTTAAAGATGTCAGTACCTTTATGGATGAATTGAAGAAATTTTTAAATTAGAAACAACATAGTTGTCTTTCATACCATAACGTTTAGCAGCGTCATCAGCTTTGTGGAAGATGCTCCATGGATCCCATGAAGCCGCATCAACTTCTTCGGATGTCCAGGAAAGTCTCATGGAGTTCTGGCTCATCTCAAGTGCAGATGTGGCAACACCGCCAGCGTTAGCGGCTTTACCAGGCATGAAGAGAACACCGTTCTCCTGAAGGTAAGTGGTAGCATCAAGAGTAGTAGGCATGTTAGCACCCTCTACTATATATTTGCATCCGTTTGCAATCAGAGTCTTTACGCCATCAAGGTCAAGTTCGTTCTGAGTTGCGCATGGAAGATAGATATCACATTTGATGTTCCAGATTCCGGCACCTTCTGTGTAAGTAGCGCCTTCTACACGTTCAGCGTATTCTTTGATACGTCCACGTTTTACTTCTTTGATATCTTTCACAATATCAAGCTTGATTCCGTTTGGATCATAGATATATCCGTTGGAGTCGTTCATTGCAACAACCTTGAGCACCAAGCTGAGTAGCTTTCTCTACTGCGTAGATTGCTACATTACCGGAACCTGTTACAACAATTGTTTTTCCTTCTACGGAATCGTTGTGATCTTTGGCCAGTTCGTTCAGAATATATACAACACCGTATCCGGTAGCCTCTGTACGGATCAGAGATCCTCCGTAGGTAAGTCCTTTACCTGTGAGGACACCCTCGTATAATCCGCGGATTCTCTTATACTGTCCGAATAAATATCCGATCTCACGTCCGCCTACACCGATATCACCTGCCGGTACATCAGTGTCAGCACCGATATATTTGGAAAGCTCTGTCATGAAGCTCTGGCAGAATGCCATAACCTCTCTGTCAGATTTACCTTTCGGGTCAAAGTTGGAGCCACCTTTACCACCACCGATTGGAAGTCCGGTAAGGGAGTTCTTAAATGTCTGCTCAAATCCAAGAAATTTTAAGATACCCTGGTTTACAGAAGGATGGAATCTTAAGCCGCCTCTTGTATGGTCCGATGGCGCTGTTAAACTGTACACGATATCCCTTGTTTACCTGTACAATGCCGTTATCATCGATCCACGGTACTTTGAAGGAGATGATCCTCTCTGGCTCTACAAGACGCTCAAGGATAGAAAGTTTACGATACTCTTCCTCATTTTTGTCAATTACGACTTTAAGGGAATCCAGAACTTCCTTTACTGCCTGATGGAATTCTGGTTCGCCAGGATTCTGTGCAACGACTCTTTCGTATACTTCTTCAGTATAAGACATTGTTGTTTCCTCCTCATCACATATTAAATTGCGTTGAAAACTAAATTCGAGTGCTATTATACATTAACATGCTAAAAAAGGGAAGTGCTAAATTTAATTTTTTTTAAATTTTTATTTCTTGCGTTGAAAGCCTAAATGTGAGATGATATAGAATAAATATTTTTGACTATGAAATTAAAATGGTTAAATAATAGTGAAAAATTAGAAGAGGAGTGGTTTTTATGAGAACATTCGGGAAATCATCAAAGCTTGACAACGTGCTGTACGATGTGCGCGGACCGGTTGTAGATGAGGCGGCCAGAATGGAAGAGGACGGCAAGGAAATCCTGAAACTGAATATCGGAAACCCGTATCCTTTCGGATTCTCTGCTCCTCAGGAAGTGATTCTGGATATGCTGAGCAATATCCGTACATCCCAGGGATATTCCGATTCCAAGGGCATTTTTTCTGCAAGAAAAGCGATCATGCAGTATGCACAGCTTCGCGGGATCCCGGGAGTTACCATTAATGATATTTATACGGGAAATGGTGTCAGTGAACTGATCAACCTCTGTATGCAGGCGCTGCTTGATAACGGGGATGAGATCCTGATCCCGGCTCCGGATTATCCGTTGTGGACAGCTACTGCAACACTGGCAGGCGGAAATGTAGTTCATTATATCTGTGACGAACAGTCTGACTGGTATCCGGATATTGAGGATATCAAGAGCAAGATCACACCAAGGACCAAGGCGATCGTTATCATCAATCCCAATAACCCTACAGGTGCAGTATATCCGAAGGAGATCCTGGAACAGATTGCAGACATTGCAAGAGAAAATGAGCTGATCATCTTTTTCTGATGAAATCTATGACCGTCTTGTAATGGATGGATATAAGCATACATCCATTGCCTCTCTGGCACCAGATGTGTTCTGTGTAACATTTTCCGGATTGTCCAAGTCTCATATGATCGCTGGTTTCCGTATCGGATGGATGATCTTAAGTGGTGCAAAAAGAAGGCGAAGGGTTATATAGAGGGAATCAATATGCTCTCTTCCATGCGTCTCTGCTCAAATGTTCCTGCACAGTCAATTGTTCAGACTGCACTTGGCGGATACCAGAGTGTCAATGAATATACGCAGCCGGGCGGACGTGTTTATGAGCAGAGATTTTATTTACAAGGCACTGAATGATATTCCGGGAATTTCCGTTGTAAAACCACATGCGGCATTTTATATTTTCCCGAAGATCGATACTGAGAAATTCAATATTTTCAATGATGAACAGTTTGCTTTGGATTTTCTTCATGAGAAACAGGTGCTTGTTGTTCCGGGCAGGGCTTCAACTGGAATCAGCCGGATCACTTCCGTATTGTTTATCTGCCGGATATACGCCAGCTTGACAAGGCAATGAAGAAGATGAAAGAGTTTTTGCTACATATAAACAGGTCTGATCGCAGATAGATAAGAGGAGATTTGCAATCTATATTCGCTGTCTGCTCATAACCGATAAACTGTAAAGCAGGTATTCGGTTATATTTTCGGCATAGACCGGAACCGAAAAAATGTTATAATATATCTGAAATATCCCGGCCAGTTACGTCGGGATATACAAATAAGACCAGAATTGCTTGAGAGGGGAATGAGGAGGGACCGTTATCGAACAGCAATAAAACAGAAAGCGAAAGGGGAATTTATTAATGAGCAGATTTAACATGAAAGTGACACCTGAGATTGAGAAACTGACCCAGATCTGTCTGGAGAATGATAAACTGGATCTGTCTTTATATGGTAAATACGATGTCAAGCGAGGCTTGCGTGACCTGAATGGAAAGGGTGTCCTTGCAGGACTGACCCAGATCTCAATGTCCAGGCAACGAAGATCGTGGACGGAAAAAGAGGTTCCCTGCGCAGGTAAGCTTTCTTATCGCGGGTATGACATTAAGGATCTGACAAATGGTTTTATCAATGACCGGCGCTTCGGCTTTGAGGAAGTAACCTATCTGCTTCTTTTCGGAAAGCTCGGATCAGGAAGAACTGAATGGATTTTCCGGGATTCTTGCGAACCAGCGTATGCTTCCGCGGAATTTTGTAAGGGATGTCATTATGAAGGCACCATCCAGAGATATTATGAACGCTCTGTCAAGAAGCGTGCTGACACTTTATTCCTACGACAAAGACCCGGATAATATTGAACTGGAGAATGTGCTCCGTCAGTGTATCAACCTGATCAGTGTTTTCCCGCTGTTATCTGTTTATGCATATCAGGCCTATAACCACTATGAGAAAGGCGAGAGTCTTTATATCCATCAGCCTAAAAAGGAGCTTTCCACAGCTGAGAATATCCTGCGTCTGTTAAGACCGGATAAAAGTATACGGCACTGGAGGCAGAGATCCTTGATATTGCTCTGATCCTTCATATGGAGCATGGCGGTGGTAATAACTCTACTTTACTACACATGTGGTTTCCTTTCCGGGACAGATACGTATTCTGCGATCGCGGCAGCACTAGGTTCTCTGAAAGGCCCGAAACACGGCGGTGCCAACATCAAAGTCGTAAAAATGTTTAACGATATGCGTAAACACGTACATGACTACAGTGATGAAGAGGAGATCAGTGCATACCTTAAGAAGCTTCTTCATAAAGAGGCCTTTGATAAACGTGGACTGATCTATGGTATGGGACATGATCTATTCTGTTTCAGATCCACGCAGAAGTCTTAAAGGCTATGTGGAACAGCTTGCAAGAGAAAAGGGCAGAATGAAGGATTATCAGCTGTATGCTGCAGTAGAGCGTCTTGCACCAAAGGTTATCGCAGAGGAGCGTAAGATCTATAAGGGTGTCAGTGCCAATGTGGATTTTTACAGCGGATTTGTTTACAGCATGCTGGATCTGCCGCTGGAGCTTTACACACCGATGTTTGCTATTGCACGTATCGTAGGCTGGAGCGCACATCGTATGGAAGAGCTTATCAATGTGGATAAGATCATCCGTCCGGCATATAAGAATGTCCTTCCGGAAGCAGAGTATATTCCTCTTTGCGAGCGATAGGAAAGGACTGAGGTGGAATAGATGTTCAGATGCTTTTTCCGGATGAATATCTGGATTCTGCGTATGGGATCGATTATGAGAAGCTTTACAGAGAAGGATACAGAGGGCTGCTCTTTGATATCGATAATACCATTGTTCCCCACGGTGCACCGGCAGATGACCGGGCAAAGAAACTGTTTGAAAAGCTGAGGGCTCTCGGGTTTCGATACTGCTTTGTATCCAATAACCAGAAACCTCGTGTGGAGCCCTTTGCCAAAGCAGTAGAGGGGGCATTTTATAGAAAATGCCCATAAACCGGCTGTGAAAAATTATAAAAAAGCCTGCCAGGTGATCGGAATCGATCTTGACAGGACGATCTTTATAGGAGATCAGTTGTTTACGGATATTTATGGAGCAAAGAGAGCAGGGATCGGACGATCCTTGTGAAACCGATTCATCCAAAAGAGGAGATCCAGATCGTACTGAAGCGATATCTGGAAAAAATAGTATTACATTTTTACCAAAAAAGGAGGAAAGAATTCATGAACCATATTGTAATCATAGGATTTATGGGTTCAGGAAAGACACGAGTTGGAAAGAGACTGGCGAAGGACCTGGGGCTTCCGTTTATTGACGTGGACAGACTGATCGTGAAAAAAATGAACATGTCAGTAAAGGAGGTATTTGAACGCTTTGGAGAAAAGCATTTTACCGTGCGCTGGAGACTATGGCAGTCAAGGAACTGTCCACAGACAGCGAACGGAAGGTAATCTCTGTAAGTGCGGGATTGCCTCTTCAGGAGCAGAACCAGAAATATCTCCAGAGTATGGGAACGATCATCTATCTGAAGGGATCTGCTGCAACGTTGATCAAACGTCTGGAAGGAAGTAACAATCCCACATTGGAAGGAACTGAGAATAAAGAAGAGAAGATCAAGAAACTTCTGAAACAGAGAGATCCGGTTTATGAGAAGTTTGCGGACATTAAAGTTGTCACAGGAGTGAAGCCTTTTGATGAGCTGATCGCAGAAATTGAAGAAAAATTGAAGGCTTAAACAAAAAAACAGTTGAAAAATGGCAAAAGGTATTATAGAATAATCCATAGCGAAAAAGAACCGCATATATTAAGGAGGAAATATATATGATTTCAGCAGGTGATTTCAGAAACGGTGTCACAATCGAAATTGAAGGAAACGTATGTCAGATCGTTGAATTCCAGCATGTAAAACCAGGAAAAGGCGCAGCCTTTGTAAGAACAAAATACAAGAACATTATCACAGGCTCTGTAGTAGAAAATCCTTCCGCCCTACAGAGAAATTCCCGGCAGCACGTATTGAGCGTGTAGATATGCAGTATCTGTATCAGGATGGTGGTTTATACTACTTCATGAATACAGAGACATATGACCAGGTTGGTCTTACAGAGGAGCAGGTTGGCGATTCTCTTAAATTTGTAAAAGAGAATGAGATGGTTAAGATTTGCTCTCATAACGGAGAGTGTATTCGCAATCGAGCCGCCTCTTTTGTAGAGCTTGAGGTTATCGAGACAGAGCCAGGATTCGAGGAAATACAGCACAGGGTGCTACCAAAACCGGCTACTGTAGAAACAGGTGCACAGGTTCAGGTTCCGCTGTTCGTTAACCAGGGCGACAAACTGAAAATCGATACAAGAACAGGTGAGTATCTGTCTCGAGTATAAAAATGCAGCAAAAAAAGAAAAACTGTACAGTCTTTTTTTTGAAATATCCTTGACACATAAAATTAAAGATCATTTTGACAGTATTTAAAATACCAAAGTTTGAATGCATATTCCAGACTGTACAGGTAAGAAAAACTGTACAGTCTGGACTTTTGAAATATCCTTGACACGAAAAATCATTCTGGTATAATTAAACCCAGTCAAAAACTGACTAAGAAGTTCGTCTGTCCACCAGAGATGACCGGAAATGATCCTGTCACAGAAGTCTTTTAAGGGCTTGTACTGGTTTCGACGGGGGTTTTGAAGTTAGGGGAAGCCATCCGCAGTCTCCCAAACTGCGTAATAACCGGGAACTAAATATAAACGCTGACGAAAAGTTACGCGTTAGCAGCCTAAGCTGCTCGTCAGCCCCGTTGCACTCACACTTCGGGAATCTGGCGTCGACCATGTGAGAAACCTTGCCGGGTAAGCTTTGCCCCGGTAGATGTATCATGAAGCTACTGAAGCAGTAAGCCTGTCCGAGGGCTTTAAATTATCATAAGTTTCCGAAGCACTGATATGATCAATCTGTGAGGTTAAATTTTTTAAAATTGCCTGTAGTACAGGTAAAGAATGCACCGGATCTGTTTGGCTCACTGATCGTTACAAATACAGCCGTTGTACTGAATCTGATGCCCAACAGGTGCCGTTTATCAGTTACGGAGGAACGTCCATTGTGTTCCTGATGCTGGAGATGGCAATAGCTCTCAGCGTGGCCCGTCAGATAAAATTTCAAGAGTAAAATAGTTTTAAAATCAAAATATTTTTGCTCTGGAGCCATTTTTGGGAAAATCCTCTTGACAACTGTTTTTGCAGACTATATACTTTGCTCAAAAGAGGAAACAGATTCGATCTGTAACGATTAAAGGAGAGAATAAGACATGTTAGAAAAAAATGAAAGAAATGCTTGCAGAGCAGTTAAATTGTGAGGCATCTACAATCACACCGGAGACATCTTTCAAGGATGATCTTGGTGCAGATTCTCTTGACCTGTTTGAACTGGTCATGGCTCTTGAGGATGAGTACAATGTTGAGATCCCGGCAGAGGAGCTTACAGATCTGAACACAGTTGGAGATGTGATCGATTATCTTAAGAACAAAGGCGTAGAAGCATAAGCAGAAATCTAGGATCCTCTGGGACGACAGTGTCTCAGAGGATTTTTTGTATATGCGAAGATACATGAGAGGGATGGCAGGGTATTCCGCCGGAAAACCTATGGACATTTTGAAGGATTTGGGTATATAATAGCACCTATAAAGAGAAACAACAAAAACGAGGAGAAAAGAAATGACAAAGATCAGAACAAGATTTGCACCGAGCCCTACAGGAAGAATGCATGTAGGTAATTTAAGAACAGCTTTTATGCTTATTTGATCACAAAACATGAAGGCGGAGATTTCATCCTCCGTATTGAAGATACAGACCAGGAACGTTACGTAGAGGCGCTGTAGATATTATCTACCGTACTCTTGCAAAACAGGACTTCTCCATGATGAGGGTCCGGACAAGGACAAAGGCTTTGGACCGTATGTTCAGAGTGAGCGTCAGGCACAGGCAAGCTATCTGAAATATGCCAAACAGCTTATTGAGCAGGGAGATGCATATTACTGCTTCTTGCGGCAGGAAGAGCTGGAAGGTATGAAACGTACTGTGGCGGGAAAAGAGATCTCCATTTATGACAAACGTTGTCTCCATCTTTCCAAGGAAGAAGTTCAGCGCCGTCTGGATGCAGGAGAGCCACACGTAATCCGCTTTAATATGCCGACAGAAGGAACCACTACATTCCATGATGTTATTTATGGAGATATCACCGTAACAACGAGGAGCTGGAGGACTTGATCCTGATCAAATCTGACGGTTATCCGACATACAACTTCGCAAATGTAATTGATGATCACCTTATGGGAATCACTCATGTTGTCAGAGGTAACGAGTATCTTTCTTCTGCAGCTCCAAAATACAACCGTATCTACGAAGCTTTCGGATGGGAGATCCCGGTATATGTACATTGTCCGCTGATCACAAATGAGGAACATCAGAAGCTTTCCAAACGTTCCGGACATTCCTCTTATGAAGACCTTCTGAATCAGGGATTTGTTACAGAGGCAATCGTTAACTTTGTCGCACTTCTGGGATGGAGCCCGCAGGACAATCGTGAGATCTTCTCACTTCCGGAACTGGTCGAAGCTTTTGATTATCATCATATCAGCAAATCACCGGCCGTATTCGATATTACCAAGCTTCGCTGGATGAATGGCGAGTATATTAAGAAAATGGATCCGGAAGAGTTCTATGAAAAAGCTCTTCCATATATGAAGGAAGTTCTCAAAAGAGATTATGATTTCCGTAAAATTGCCGGAATGGTACAGACCAGAATCGAGACATTCCCGGATATCCCGGCACTGATCGATTTCTTTGAAGAAGTTCCGGAATATGATTCCGCCATGTACTGCCATAAGAAAATGAAGACAAATGAAGAGACTTCTCTTGCAGTATTGAAAGAAGTTCTTCCGGTTCTGGAAGCACAGGAAGATTATACAAATGATCCACTGTTTGCTTCTTTAAGTGCATTTGTCAAAGAAAAAGGTTATAAGAACGGTTATGTGATGTGGCCGCTGCGTACAGCAGTATCCGGTAAGCAGATGACACCGGCCGGAGCAACAGAAATTATGGAAATCATCGGCAAAGAAGAAACACTGAAACGTGTAAAGGCAGCAATTGAGAAACTCAGCTGAGAGTAATAAATGATAAAAAGAAATCCATCTCAACAAAGGGCGATCGCCCACCTGTCAGGACCAATGATGGTTCTGGCAGGTCCCGGTTCGGGGAAAACTTCCGTAATAGTGGAGAGAACTGCATACATGATAAATGAAGGCGGAATCTCACCTTCTTCTATTCTGGTCGTGACTTTTTCCAGGGCGGCGGCAAAAGAGATGAAGGAGCGCTTTTTAAGTTTTACCGGACAGAACAGTATACCCGGTTACTTTTGGTACATTTCATGGCGTGTTTTATGGAATATTGAAACAGGCATATGGATTTGACTGCGGCTAATATTCTGTCTGATGAAGAAAAATTCGGCATTTTGAGAGAACTGACGTTGAATTATGGTGGTGCATCTGGCAGGAAGGAGATTTTCCGAAGATATTGCCAGGGAGATCAGTGTGGTAAAAGGAGGAAGGATCTTGCACTGGAACATTACTATTCTTCATGCTGTCCGGATGAAGTGTTCCGACAGATTTACCAGGGATACCGTGAAGCCTGTAGAGCAACGTAAACTGGATTTTGATGATATGATCCTGTTAAGTTATGAACTTTTTTTCTGAAAAAGCGAAAAGATATCCTGAATGCATGGCAGAAGAAAATTTGTCTACATTCTGGTGGATGAGTTTCAGGATATCAACCAACTTGCAGTATGATATTGTACATGCTGGCAAAGCCACAGAATAAATTTGTTTATCGTTGGAGATGACGATCAGTCGATTTATCATTTTCGGGGTGCAAGACCTGAGATTATGTTAAATTTTACAAAGGATTATCCGAAGGCAGAGACAGTCCTTCTGAATGTGAATTACCGGTGCAGTAAGAATATCCTGCGTACAGCCATGGACGTGATCGGAGAAAATAAAAAAACGTTTTTCCAAAAACTTTCCACACCGAAATGAAGAAGGGATGCCTGTGCAGATAAAAGGAATTTGAAAATCCGAGCGAAGAATATCATGCAGTTGTCTCGGAACTCAGAGAACGGATGGAAAACGGAGAGCGTCTGGAAGATACGGCAATTCTTCTTCGAACGAATCAGGAGGCAGAAGGACTGGTAGGTGCATTGATGGAACGACAGGTCCCGTTTAACATGAAGGAAAAACTCCCGAATCTTTTCAGCATTGGATCTGCCGGAATCTTCTATATGCATTTTGAAAATGGCAGCAGGGGAAAAGAACAGGAAGTATTTCCTGAATTATGAATCGGCCCAATCGATATATTTCCCGTGATGCCTTGTCATTTCATCAGTTGATCCTTTGAAGAACTAAAAGAATTTTATAAAGACAAGGACTGGATGTGTGACCGTATCACAACATTGGAAACACATTTCGCGATGCTGAAAGAGTATGGCCCCTTATGCAGCAATTAATTTTATCCGGAAGGGCATGGGATACGAAGAATACTTGCAGGAATATGCAAGTATCGTAAAATAAAACCGGAATAGCTTATTGAAATTCTGGACCGGTTGACAGAAAGTACCAGAGGAATGAAAACAGTCTGGAAGAATGGGAATCCTACATAGAAGAATACACAGAAAAGCTTGAAGAACAGGCAAGAAACAGGATGAAACGGGAAGGAGTGGTTCTGATCTCTACTCTTCATGGGGTGAAAGGTCTGGAATATGACAATGTATATATCATGAATGTAAATGAAGGTAGTATGCCTTATCGAAAAGCGGTACTGGAACCTGCCATCTGGAGGAAGAACGGAGGCTTTTCTACGTCGGTATGACACGGGCAAAGAAGAAACTCTGCCTGTATTTATGTAAGACAGCAGTATGAGAAGGAACGGGAACCGTCCCGTTTTCTTGAGGAGGCCGGATTATGAATGGGATTATTTATTATACGAAGATCAGAGATGAATATAACAGCAAGAATATGGAGCATATGATCGGGGAAAAACTTCTGGAAATCGGACTTGAGCGGAATTTGGACGAAAGCTTGCTTTTGAGCCTCGGTCAAAGGGGGAACATGGGAAACCGTTTTTACCCTGCTTCCGAAGAATTCATTATAATATTACACATTCCGGCAAATATGTAATGTGTATCATCGCAGGAGAAGGAAATGGGAATAGATGTGCAGGTGCACAAAAAGGTAAATTATGAACGGATGCTGGAGAGAATGGTTCCGGCGGATATGATTCGAGAAATACTGGATGCAGATGAACCGGAAAAAGCCTTTTTTACGCAGTGGGTATTAAGAGAGGCCTATATTAAATGGACGGGAGAAGGCCTGTCCCGGGATCTTCGAACGATTTCCATGGATAAGGGAAATCATAATGCTGGAGCTGGAACCGGGATACAGTGGTGCAATCTGGTCCAGGGACAGCCTGGAATTCGATTTGAATACGAAGACATCATTTTGAAATAGCAAATAGAGACGATGAAATGAACAAAGAGATGAAACGCAGCTTCAGGATTTTCATTCTGAAGATCCTGGCAGTTGTTTTTGTGCTGTGCATATGTTATTTTTTATATGCATTTGTTTACCGTGCAAAAACGGAGCTGCCCACAAAAGCTGTGGTGACAAACCGAGGTGCTGCAGTGTATACACTGCGGGACAGAAACAGATGCTTTCCCAGAAAGAGGATTTTTCTTATTTTGCCTTGAGGGCAGAAAAAAAAAAGAGTACGGAACTTATATTATTCCCGGACTGAGATATACAAGAACATTCCTGAATGCAGAGGGTACCAAAACAGGCGGTATGTACATCCATGACGCCTCAGGGACTGGCGGTTACAGAGGATTATGTTTTTGTAAGTGCCTATTGTCATACGGAAAAACATAACTCTGTCATTTATGTGATCGACAAAGAAACTCACAGATTTATCAAAGAGGTAGTCCTGCCCGGTCTGCCTCATGTAGGGGCTTGCCTATGATCAGGAACATGATATGCTGATGGTATTCTTCAAATATCAATGGGATCGCACAGGCAGTGAGTATAAAGATGGATACAATAGAAGCCTACGATTATGATGACAGCCATCTGCCGGTGGATACTTTCAGACAGTCAGTCTTTATGGAATCGTGAGAGATTCTTTTATGACCTTCTATAAGGGATGTCTGTATGTAGGGTGCTTTAAAAATATACAGACGAAAGTGTAATCGCGAGATACGCGGTTGACGAAAAGGGATCTGGTGAATACTTTTAATGAGGAACTTGGCATGATGTTTGAAATGGCAGTTCCGTTGGATTATTCCACCATATCGGAGCAGGCACAGGGAATTGCTTTTTATAATGATAAGCTTTTGATCTCTCATTCTTTTTAGTATTCTGCCATCCAGGATTGTTTTTTTATGAACAGTCGGATAAACGTCTGTATGTCAATGAAAATTCTGCAAGGTCATACAGAATGCCTGAGATGATCGAGCAGATTGTTGTAGAAGGGGATGAACTTTACGTACTCTTTGAATCAGGAGCTTATGCGTACATCGGGGGTATGCAGGAAATGTGGTAGACCGGGTTCTGAAGCTGAATCTGATAAAAATGGAAGAGTCTTATCAGGAAGAGTACTAAAAATCGGTTTGTCCACATATATTAAAGTGTAAAGAGGTGAGACATATAGAAGCGCAGCAGATTGAAAACCTGTTTGCCGGAAATATCCGGAATCTTTTAATGGATGCGAAGCTGGATTATGATAAATTATATGAGATACGCCTTCGTGTAGGGCGCCCGTTGTTTTTTAACTTATGACGGAGGAGAGTGTTTTCTGCGAAAACCGGGTCAGAACAGTATCTGGTGACAACGGAAGATCTGAAAGAAACACTGAATATGTCAAGGATATTCCCTGTATGCTTATGAAGATGAGATTCGCCAGGGGTTTTTGAGTGTACAGGGTGGGCACCGTGTAGGTGTGACCGGAAAGGTAGTGCTGGATCGGGGCAGGATCATGGGAATGAAATATATTTCCTGCATCAATGTCCGTCTGGCACATGAGATTCAGGGATGTGCGGATAAGGTGATGCCTTATATCCGTACAGAGAAATGGGTTGCAAATACATTGATCATTTCACCGCCAAGGTGTGGAAGACTACGCTGCTCAGGATATTATCAGGCAGCTCAGTAATGGATGGGCCAATACCCAGGGTCTGGCAATGGTGTGGTGGACGAGAGAAGCTGGCAGGCTGTTATCGGAATTTCAGAATGATCTGGGAATGCGTACAGATGTGCTGTGCTGTCCGAAATCAGAAGGTATGCAGATGCTTATGCCATGTCACCGGATGTAACACAGACGAGAAACTGTGAAGAATTTTTCAAAATTGACTCAGTGATCCATTGTGGATGTAAGCTGATTGCGACTGCACATGGAAGCTGTCTGGGATGTTCGGATCAGCCATTCTTTTATGCTTATGGGCGAGAAAGTATTTGAACGTTATATTATCCTGGACAAAAATGATCAGGCAGGATGTCTGAAAGCTGTATTAGATGAAAATGGAAAAAGTATGCTTAGAACAGTAGGATTGTGTGTAATTGTAATTTCGCAAAATTGCGGTTTTGATGAGCAATGAACTTGGCAACGCAAAAAGATGATGGAAATGATCTTGGATGATCATCCTCCTAAGAGGAGAAATACGTTATGGAAATAAAATCTCTGTACGATGCCTTTACAGGTGCTTCCGGGAAACTGGAAGGGAAGTACAGAGAATTTTTTATACTTACGGCACAGAAAATGAAAGAAAAAACAGGGGATTCCTTTGGGACAATCTTCAGAGAATCGGCCGGAAAGTGTCTGGATCTGGATTGTCTTTCGCAGGAAGAGAGAGACAGATTTTATTCACTGGGAGATCAGCTTGGTTCTTGGACTGGATATGCAGCTAAAACAGATAGATCGATGGAAAAGGAAACAGAATATGCGATCAGGGAACTCAGGAAAGATTTTTGTGAAAAAGAAAATTATACCGCAGTATGGGAATACTGGGTGGAATATTTGTGGCTGTGTTTTTGGTGAGCATGTATTTATAATCTGTTTCTTTACTGTGTAGATTACTGTTTTGCTGTATCTGGCAGCAGAAGCCGGAAAGGAGAGACTGTGAGGTAAGTCTTATTTTTAAAATCGCTGCAGTATTCTGGTTTCTGTTCTCTGCCAGATCCTAAAAACACAGTGGAAGGGATGAACAGGCATTTCTGGTAAGCCTGGCGGGGCTTCTGATGGTGCTGTTCTGGATTGTTCCATATATTTATGAACTGTTTGAAAGTATTCAGCAGTTGTTTGTGCTGTGATTTCAAATCAACTGTTATGGCAGTTGACAGAACAGAAAAGAGGTTTGAATGGCATGGATATTGTGAAAGTTTCAATCATGGGTATCTGCGGAATGATGCTTGGTTTTATTCTAAAAGAAACCAGACCGGAATTTGCTGTACTTGTGACCATGATGACGGGTTTTCTGATTCTTGGTCTTGCAGCAGGAAAAGTTTCTTATCTGTTTGAAACCATGAACAGGCTGAGAAGATTCCCCATAGACAGCAGTTATCTCACAGTTCTGGTTAAGATTATCGGGATTACATATATCGGACAGTTTTCATCTGCAATCTGCAAAGATGCCGGATATCAGATGATCGGAACACAGATTGACCTGTTCTGTAAACTGTCTGTGATGGTTCTGAGTATGCCGGTACTACTGGCAATTCTGGATACGATTTCGGAGTTTATGATATGAGGCAGGATAAAGAGAGAAGTATCAGGAACAGGCAGATCTGTGGAAAGGTTACTGGTGTATACTGGCATGTATACTTTTGGTGGGAAGAGTGTCATATCTTACATTCTTTCAGAATCATATAGTATCCGTATATGCCGCTGCGCAGACAGAACAGAAAGAAGATTCTTCAGTACAGATCCTGCAGGAGAATCTAATGGAAGAGATACAGATTGATGATGTGCAGAAAATGTTGGATGAGATTATGGATGACCATGTTTTTTCTGTCAGAGAAGCACTGATGAATATCATAAACAGGGGAGGATCCTGTTTCAAAAGAGACTGTACGGAGCTTTTTGTATAGTCTCTTTTTTCGGATATAGAGAATGAAAAAGGATTAATACTGAAACTTTTACTTGTGATTTTTTATTGCAGCGGTGCTGGCAGAGTTTGCTGATGTTTTCGGAAACGGACAGGCTGGCAGTATCAGCTTTTTATATTGTCTATCTTGCGCTGTTTACAATGCTTATGGAGAATTTTTCAAGGCTTGGAAGTACGCTTACAAACTGGCTTCTTGGACTGATGGATTTCATGAAAGTTCTTTCTCCGGCTTATTTTTTATGACAGTGGCTGCATCAACCGGATCATCAACGGCTGCTGCATTTTATGAAGGGATTTTGCTGATGATCTGGGCGGTTCAGTGGCTTCTTGCAAAATCTGTTTCTGCCTGCTGTAAACCTGAGTTTGCTTCTGAAAATGGTTAATTATTTGTCAAAAGAGGAGATGCTTACAAAAATGGCAGAACTTTTGGATGTAGCTGTAAACTGGGGGTTGAAAACTCTTCTGGGAGCTATTGTTGGTCTGCAGATTGTGCGGAATATGGTGAGCCCGGTGATGGATGCCATGAAGCGTTCTGCTGTTGGCAAGGCAGCGAGTGCGATTCCCGGCATTGGAAATGCAGTGACCGCTGTAACAGAATTAGTGCTGACCAGTGGAGTGATGGTGCAGAAACAGTTTTGGCGCAGTAATCGTGATCCTTCTGTTGCTGATTGGAGCAGGACCGATTATCCATTATGGAAGTCTTTCTCTGGTTTATCGTTTTCTGGCTGCGATTGCACAGCCAATTTCTGACAAAAGAGTTGTGGGAGCCCTGAGTACAATGGGGGAGGGATGTGCAATGCTTTTTAAAGCTTTTGCTGACAGCAGAAGTACTTTGCATGCTGACATTCCTGATAGTTGTAGTTTCTGTATCCTGATGAACTGACAGAAAGATTGCCGGAGGAAACATATGAAAGAAAGAGCTGTATTTATGGATTCGGAATCTGGCAGTATTTTATATCTTTTTCACTGCGGTTCTGAATCTGATACCTGACCAGAAGTATGAGAAATATGTACGCTTTTTTTTCATGGGCCTGCTGCTGATTTTATGATGAGTACCCCGGTATTTTCCATTCTTGGAAAAGGTTCGGAACTGACGGAAAGTTTTCTGGATAATTTTTCTGAAGAAAACAGAGAGAAAGAACTCCGGGAATTTCAGAATATTCAGAAAGTCTATCTGGAAAAAGGTTACGAACTGGAATTGGAACAGAAAATCCGGAAACTCTGGAAAAAAGAGGCATAGAAGTATATAAGGTGAAAGTAAATATAGAAGGGGAGGAGACGCAGGCAAACCTTGTACTGAAGACAGAAATTTCTCAGGAGGAGAGAAAGGAGCTTAAAAGATGCGCTGGTGGAAGAGTGGGGGACTTAAAGAAAACAGAATTTGTATCCAGATTGTCCGAAATGAATCCGGCAAAATGGGGAATCCTGTTGCTCATCGGAGTACTTCTGGCAGTAGCGGCGATGCCTGTATCCAGTAAGCAGCAAAAGAAAAATACGGCAGGAGAGCAGAGTGAAGATATGCAAAAAGTGTTCTGGAAGAGAAACTTGAAGCATTTCTTGAAAATACGGAAGGGGTGGGAAAGGTACAGGTTATCCTGATGACAGATGAGAAGAAAGACAGGCAGAGCTTCTATAATTCAGAAACCATACAGGTGACCGGTGTTCTGATTTCTGCGGAAGGCGGAGGAAATCCTGTAGTGGTCCAAAATATTCAGGAGGCGGTCATGGCATTATTTCAGGTGGATGCTCATAGAATTAGAATAATGAAAATGAAATGAGGAGATAAATGTGAAAAAAGTCATCGGAAAAATCAGGTCATTATTACATCGCTGGCAATTCTGATTGCAGTGGCCGGATATCTGAATTTCGCAGACGTAAATCTGGGATTTAAGGATAAGGAGGCAAGCACAGACAGCAGCAGTATCCTGAAGATGCAGGATATGATCTTACAGATGAAACTGCTCTTCTGGATGAAAATCAGGCAGATGGAGGTCTGACTGATAACAGTCTTACAGACAGTCAGGAAACGGATACTCACGGGGAGGCTGTGTTTACGGGTTCTACAGGATTTGCCGCACAGGCAAAGATCAGCAGAGAACAGGTGCGCTCACAGAACAAGGCAGATCTGCAGGACATTATCAATAATGAAGAAATTGATGATGAAGAGAAGCAGGAGGCAATACATACGATGGTCTCGATGACAGACCTTTCAGAAAAAGAAGCGGCAGCAGAGCTTTTGCTGGAGGCGAAGGGCTTTAAGAATGTAGTTGTAAATCTTACCGGAGAAACTGCGGATGTTGTGATCCCTGAAGCAGAACTTTCTGATGCACAGAGAGCACAGATTGAAGATATTGTAAAAGGAAAACCGGTATTGCGGCAGAAAATATTGTGATCACCCCACTGAAGGAGAGTGAAGATGCAGAAGATACAACACAGACAGATGAAACATCAGCAGATACTTCGTATGAGGAAGACAGCGAAACATCAGCACAGCCATATGAGGATACCGCAATCGATAAACTGATATTTATGACTGATATTTTGATATGAATATGAACATATATCTTGACAGAAAAGAGGTGCATATACTAGAATAGGAATGCTGTAAAAAAATAGAAAACGTAACTGATACCGGCTGTTGCCGGTGTTTTATGCAAACAATTATAAAAAGCGCAACAGGAGGCTGAACGTGTCTAAGTATACGAATGAAATAGAAAAAAGAAGAACATTTGCCATTATTTCCCATCCGGATGCAGGTAAAACTACACTGACTGAGAAATTCCTGCTGTATGGCGGAGCAATCAATCTTGCCGGAAGTGTTAAAGGTAAGGCAACGGCCCGCCATGCAGTATCAGACTGGATGCGTACGCTGATGGCAGCAGATTCTGCGGTCATGGTCATCGATGCTTCCAAGGGTGTAGAGGCACAGACCCGTAAGCTTTTCAAGGTCTGTGTTATGAGACACATTCCGATATTTACATTTATCAATAAGATGGATAGAGAGGCTAATGACCCATTTGAGCTTCTTGATGAGATTGAGAGCGTACTTGGAATTGCTACATGCCCAATTAACTGGCCTATCGGCTGCGGTAAGGAATTCAAGGGCGTATATGACCGTAAAGAGAAAAATGTTTCTTTATTCAAGGCAGCCATGAATGGTCAGAAGGAAGTTGATACTGAGATTGTTGACGCATCAGATGAGGCTGTTCTTAAGGACAGAATTGGTGATGCTTTCTATGACAAGCTTCAGGAGGATATCGAACTGTTAGACGGAGCAAGTGCAGAGTTTGACCAGGAAATGGTAAGTGCTGGTGACCTTACACCGGTATTCTTCGGTTCAGCGCTTACTAACTTTGGTGTACAGACTTTCCTTGAGCATTTCTTATCAATGACAACTTCTCCGCTTCCAAGAAAGTCTGACCAGGGAGTTATTGATCCATTTACTGAGGATTTCTCAGCATTTGTATTCAAGATTCAGGCTAACATGAATAAAGCACACAGAGATAGAATTGCTTTCATGAGAATATGTTCAGGTAAGTTTGAAGCCGGAATGGAAGCTAACCATGTACAGGGTGGCAAGAAGATAAGACTCAGCCAGCCTCAGCAGATGATGGCGGAGGAGAGACATATTGTTGATGAGGCATATGCAGGAGATATTAACCGGAACATTTTGCAAGAGTAAGACAGATTGATACTATGAAGAGAAAACAGTTCATTAAGGGTATCAACCAGATTGCACAGGAAGGTGCAATCCAGATCTTGGAAGAGATTATTGTCGGCGTTACCGGTATGGAAGATGGCCATGAAAATGGCGATAAGGTGATCGTTGGCGGAGTGTGGATGTATATGAACGCGACGGCCGCTATCAGATGTATGCAAAGGAGATTACCCTGGAAGGTGCAGGAGCTCTGTATGAGAGATATCTTGCATTGAAGCAGGAACTGGAAGATATGGGAATGTTTGCACAGGAACAAACAGCCCATTCCGAATTTATTCAGACGTCTGGGTGTGGTAACTGCACCGACAGGTGCGGCTGTTCAGGATATCCGCAATATTTCAGGCGAAGGAATCCATATCTGCAGATTATTTTTATCCGGCACTTGTACAGGGGAGGGAGCGGCGCAGAAAGTATTGTAAAGGGAATACAGATGCTGGATGAAGACAGATGGACGTGATCATCGTCGGGAAGAGGAGGCGGCTCTATTGAAGATCTCTGGGCCTTTAACGAGGAGAGCGTTGCCCGTGCTATTTTTGAGTGCAGGACACCGGTGATCTCGGCAGTGGGACATGAGACGGATTTTACCATTGCGGATTTTGTAGCAGACCTGCGGGCACCGACCCCGTCTGCGGCAGCGGAGCTGGCAGTGGATGATTTTCGCAGTGTTCTGGAGAGTTTTCATATGTACGGAGACCGTCTGCAGCGTGCCATGAACAGTAAGACAGAACTTTGCCGCAAAACTTAAGGCCTATGAGAACAGATTCCTTATCTGGAGCCGGAGTCCATGTTACGTGAAAAACGTCAGTATGCATCGGAGCTAGAGGAATGCCTGCGTTCTTCCATGGAACAAAAGCTTACAGAGAAAAAGAGACATAGAACTGGCAATATGGATCCAGCGGTTTGAGGGACTTTCTCCATTAAAGAAAGCTAAATGGAGGATATGCATTTGTGTCCGACTCAGACGGACATGCGGTGACAGAGATCAGTCAGATAAAAAATGACAGGATCTCCATTGCAGTAACCGATGGAGTCATAGAAGCAGGCGGATCGCATCAGGAAGGAAGAGCGATAATGGCAGAAGCAAAGAAAGAAGAGAAATCCATAGAAGATACTTTTGGGGAGCTTGATTTGCTTGCCCGGAAGCTGGAGGATAAAGAAACACCTCTTGAGGAGTCTTTTCCGCCTCTACAGACAGGGAATGGAGCTCCTAAAGGATCTGAACGGAAGACTGGATACTGTAGAAAAGAAAATGCTCCAGATGGATGAGGATGGAACATTACGTGAATTTTAAAGAAGAACTGAAAAGAAGAACAGAAGAAGCAGAACATGTGATCCGGGAATATCTTCCGGAAGAATCCGGTTTTGCAAAAACCATGGCAGAGGCCATGAATTACAGTATGACGGCAGGTGGAAAGAGACTTCGCCCGATCCTGATCAGGGAAACCTACGAGCTGTTTGGAGGAAAGGATAAGCTTTGTGAGCCGTTTCATGGCGGCTATGGAGATGATCCATACACATTCGTTGATCCATGATGATCTCCCTGCACTGGATAACGATGATTACCGAAGGGGAAGGCTGACCACACATAAAGTATACGGAGAGGCCATGGGCGTTTTAAGCGGTGTGGCACTCCTTAACAGAGCTTATGAAGTGATGCTTTCCGCCTTTGATCTGACCGGGGATAAAGAACGTGTGATCTAAGCCGCCATGCGGATCATTGCAGATAAGACCGGCATCAACGGTATGCTTGGTGGACAGAGTGTGGATGTGGAGAATGATGGGAAACCTCTGGAACACAAAGATGCTGGATTATATTTACAAAAACAAGACCTCCGCATTGATCAGAGGCTTCCATGATGACCGGTGCTGTGCTGGCAGGGGCATCTGAGAAAGAACTTGAGATTGTGGAGCAGGCTGCAGAAAACATCGGGCTGGCTTTTTCAGATCCAGGATGATATCCTGGATGTGACCAGTACCGCAGGAGGAACTGGGAAAACCGATCCACAGTGATGAAAAAACAACAAGGTTACTTATGTAAGCCTTGTTGGAGCCCCGGCAGCAGCCAGCAGGGTTAAAGAACTTTCTGACCATGCGGTAGAACTTTTGAGACGACCTTGACAGGAAGAACGGATTTCTGGATCTTCTTGTGGAAAGTCTTGTCAGCCGCAGGAAATAGAAAGAACAAAGGAAGGGTACAAATGATTCTGGAAAAAATTAAAAAGCCAAATGATATTCATAAAGTTTCATTGGAGGATTTTCCGCGCCTTGCTGAGGAAATCAGGAGCTTTTTGATCCAGAGTGTAAGTGAGACAGGTGGCCATCTGGCATCCAATCTGGGAGTAGTGGAACTGACTCTGGCTCTTCATAATGTGCTTGATCTTCCACAGGATAAGCTGATCTGGGATGTAGGACATCAGGCTTATACACATAAGATCCTTACAGGAAGAAAAACGCGAATTTAAGGATCTTCGTAAAGAAGGAGGTTTAAGCGGTTTTCCAAAAAGGAATGAAAGTGACTGTGATGCTTTTGATGCAGGACACAGCTCCAATTCCATATCTGCAGGACTTGGCTATGTCCGTGCCAGAGACCTGATGGGAGAAATACCATGTGGTTTCTGTGATCGGAGATGGTGCTCTCACCGGTGGGATGGCTTATGAAGCATTGAACAATGCGGCTGAGCTGAAAGACTAATTTTATTATTATCATAAATGACAATAATATGTCCATTTCAAGAACGTAGGAGGAATGTCCACTTATCTGAGCGCTCTGAGAACTGCAGAAGCTTATACAGGAATGAAGATGGGTGTGACAAAGGCACTGAAGAAGATTCCGAATGTAGGGACCGCTGTGGTAGATACTATCCGAGAAAGACCAAGAGCAGTGTCAAGCAGCTGATCATTCCCGGAATGCTTTTTTGAAAATATGGGGCTGACTTATCTGGGACCGGTAGATGGCCATAATATGCGTCAGATGATGAAGCTCTTTAATGAGGCAAAGAGAGTGGAGGGACCGGTAGTTGTTCATGTCCTTACAGAAGAAAGGCAGAGGCTATGGACCGGCATCTTCCCCATCCGACAGTTTTCACGGAACAGGTCCTTTTGACATCCAGAGTGGCCGGGTACCAACCCAGAAGAAAACAGTGCCGGGTTATACAGATGATTTTTTTTCCAAAGCACTGGTTCTCTTGGTGAGAAAAAAAAAAACTGACAGCTATTACCGCAGCCATGCCGGATGGAACCGGACTTGTGGAATTTTCCAGAAGATTTCCGGACAGATTTTTTGATGTGGGAATCGCAGAGGAGCATGCGGTGACTTTTGCGGCGGGTCTGGCTCTTGGCGGCCTGGTTCCTGTTGTTGCCATATTCATCTTTCTGCAGCGTGCTGTAGATCAGATCCTGCATGATGTATGTATGCAGGATCTTCATGTGATCTTTTTGCCATTGACAGGGCAGGATTTGTCGGAGCAGATGGGAAACACATCAGGGCTGCTTTGATCTGTCCTATCTGTCAATGATGCCGAATATGACAGTTCTGGCACCGAAGAATGGACAGAGAACTGGAAGAGATGCTTGAAATTTGCAGTAGAAGAGCTGGATGGTCCCGATTGCAATCCGCTATCCGAGAGGCAGTGCGCATCAGGGGCTTCGGGAATATCAGGCACCTGTGGAATATGGCAGAAGTGAGATTATCCGCAAAGGAAAAAAAATCGCTGTGCTGGGAGTGGGAAGTATTCCCTGTCCTGCATGGAAATCTGTAAAGGACTGAAAGATGACGGCTATGATCCTACTTTTGTAAATGCCAGATTTGTGAAACCACTGGATGTGGATCTTCTTGATGAACTGGCAAAGGATCACAGTCTGTTTGTGACAGTAGAGGAGAATGTGAAAAGCGGCGGATACGGAGAGCATGTATCTGCTTATATGGAAGCCTGTCATCCGGAAGTAAGAGTTTTCCACTGCATTTTATTGACATGGAACGGTGGACCGTCAGCGAATGAAAATAGGTTTAAATGTACAGGGAAATCCTGGATGCGGTAGAACAGATTGGAAAAATCTTTTGTGAATAACAGAAAATAAAGGGACATAGCCCAGAAGAATACGAAGCTGTGGCATTTTACAGCCCGGCAATAAAGAGCCGGGCGTTGGAGGATAATATGAAAAAGACTGGATATCATGATGGTGGAACAGGGACTTGCACCGTCACGCGCGAAAAAAGCAAAAGCGTATATCATGGCCGGGGAAGTATATGTCAACGGTCAGAAGGAAGACAAGGCTGGCTCCATGTTTGCTGAGACTGTCAAGCTGGAGGTAAGAGGAAAGACTCTTCCTTATGTCAGCAGAGGCGGACTGAAGCTGGAAAAAAGCCATGAAAAATTTTGCGTGACACTGAAGGATAAGGTGTGCATGGATGTAGGCGCATCCACCGGTGGTTTCACAGATTGTATGCTTCAGAACGGAGCGGTCAAAGTTTATTCCATTGATGTGGGATATGGACAGCTTGACTGGAAGCTTCGGAACGATCCGCGTGTAGTCTGTATGGAAAAACCAATATCCGCTATGTGGTACCGGAGGATTTGGGAGAACCGGCAGATTTTCATCAATTGATGTGTCTTTATTTCTCTTACAAAAGTACTGCTTCCCTGTAAGAAATCTCTTACAGATGATGGGTGAGATCGTATGTCTGATCAAGCCGCAGTTTGAGGCGGGGAGAGAGAAAGTCGGAAAAAAGGCGTTGTGCGTGATCCTGCCGTTCATTGAAAGAGTGATCGAAAAGTCATTGATTTGCCATGAGTATTTTTATGGAGCCATGTCATCTTTCCTTTTTCGCATTAAAGGACCGGAAGGAAATATCGAATATCTGCTGCACCTGAAGAAACTTCCGGAAGGTACCAAGCTACCGGACAGCCTGAAGGTATCTGTAGAAGCTGTTGTGGCAGAGGCTCATGGACAGTTGGATTAAAAAAGGCTGAGTCAGGAAGAAACTATGGACAGGTTTTTATATTATTACAAACAGTGACAAGGATAAAAAACTTGAAATCACAGAAAAAATCAGATTATCTGAAAACACATCACAAAAAACTGTGAAGTACAGCAGGCAGAAAGGAAACATGAAGGGTTCCTTTCATTATACAGATCCTGATAAGGTTCCGGACGATACACAGTGTATTATTGTTCTGGGAGGAGATGGCACACTTCTTCAGGCAGCAAGGGATGTGGTGCATAAGGAAATTCCTCTTCTTGGAATCAATCTGGGAACTCTGGGATTTCTTGCCGAGGTGGATAAAAAGATTCCGATGTATCCGTGCTCTGGATCGCTTCTGTCAGATGACTATGAGCTAGAAGATACGTATGATGCTGGAAGGAAAGATCTATCGTGGAGAGAACTTATTGGAAAAGATATCGCATTAAATGATATTGTGATCGGAAGAGAAGGACATCTCCGGTGATCCGTTTCAAGAATTATGTTAATGATGCATATATGAATTCATTACAATGCAGATGGTATCATTATTTCCACTCCGACCGGTTCTACCGGATATAGTCTGTCAGCGGGAGGACCCGTGGTATCGCCCAGTGCCAGTATGATGATCATGACTCCCATCGCTCCCCATACCATGAACACCCGAAGTATCATTTTTCCGGGGAAGGGCAGTTACACTGTAGAGATCGGTGAAAAAAGACATGTGACTATTGAAAAGGAATGCATCTTTCGATGGAGATACATTTATCCCCATGGTCACCGGTGATCGGATCGTGATCCGGAAAGCCACAGTCAGGACAAAATCCTCAAGCTGAACCATCTGAGCTTTGTGGAGGTTCTGAGACAGAAAATGAGAACAGCTGATGCAGGAGGTTCAATTTTGAAAGTAGCAAGACATGAAAAAATAATCGAATTGATCCGTCAGTACGAGATCGATACACAGGAAGAACTTGCGGCAAGACTGAATGAGGCCGGTTTTAAGGTTACGCAGGCTACCGTATCCAGAGATATCCGTGCTCTGAAATGACAAAGGTTGCAGGCAGCAACATGGAAAGTCCAGATATGCGATCCTGGAAGAACATACACCGGATGTGTTAAGTGATAAATATTCCAGAGTTCTGAAAGATGCAGTGATCGCTATGAACGATCGGACAGAATATCGTAGTGGTAAAAACAATTCCGGAATGGCCATGGCAGCAGCAGCTCTTGATGCCATGAAATGGCCGGAAATCCTGGGATGTATTGCCGGAGATGATACCATTAGTCCGCAGTGTGGTGAAAACCTCTGCAGACAATGGCACCAAGATCAGTTCAGAATGGTGGAAGATTTATCCATTTGAAAATAAAATGATGCAGAATAAAATCCTGATTTAACATTACAAATGAGGAATAGGCAATGTTAGTACATCTGCATGTAAAAAATCTTGCACTGATAGAGGAATCAGAGGTGGAATTTGGTCCAGGACTTAAATATCCTAACTGGTGAGACCGGAGCCGGAAAGTCCATCCTGTTAGGTTCCGTGACCATGGCGTTATCCTGGGCGGAAAAACTTCCAAATACGCATGATTCGGACCATGCTATATTGAGCTGCTGTTTCAGGTTGAAAACGAAAAAGAAAAAGGCCCTTAATGCGGCGCTTGACATCTATCCGGAAGACGGACAGGTGCTGATGTCCCGCAAGATCATGGACGGCAGAAGTATCAACAAGATCAACGGAGAGACAAGTACTGTCAGCCAAGATGAAAGCAGCAGCACCTGTCTTCTGGACATTCACGGACAGCACGAGCATCAGTCACTTCTTTATGGAAAACCAGCTGGCTGAGATTTGGATGCCTATGTCAAAAAGAACAATCCTTCCTGTCAGGGAAAAGGAAAATTAAGAGGAGTATCAAAACTACAGAAGCTAAAGGAACTGGATATGGATGAGATGAAGGACGCAAGACTGCGGGAGAAACCTTTTCTGGAATTTGAGATCAATGAGATGAAAACGGAGGCAGCTCTTATTCCGGGAGAAGGACGAAGAACACTGGAGGATACCGGAAGCATGAGCAATGCCAGAAGAATCATGGAAACAGCACAAATGGTCCAGTGGGATGACCGGATATGAACAGGGCGCCGCAGAATATGACCGGAAATGCCCTGAAAAGAGTTTTCACAGTACAGAGTACGATAAGGCATCTAGCACCTTTAAGAGACAGCTCTTGTGGAAATCGATTCTACTTCTCAGTGATGCTTCCCGTGATCTGTCCTCTTATATGGATTTTGACTTTGACGAAGAAACTTTTTTTGAAACAGAAAAAAGACTGGATCTGATCAATGGTCTGAAGGCAAAGTATGGACAGACGATCCATGAAATTTTGTCTTATCAGAAGAACAGCAGGAAAAATTAGAAAAAAGGCTTCAAAGATTCGAAGAAAATTTCCGGTTACTGAAAGAAAAACTTATGCAGGCAGAAAAGATTCTTGAGGAAGCTTCGCATGAACTTTCAGAGATACGGAAAGAATACAGTAAGCAGCTGGATGAAAAAGATTATCGAAGGATTGAAGGAACTGAATTTTTGAGGATGTGGATTTTTCTATCCGTTTTGACCGCAGAAAAAATTATACAGATAATGGTTATGATGCGGTGGAATATGAGATTTCCACAAATCCAGGTGAGAGCAGAAAACCGCTGGGACAGATCGTATCCGGAGGTGAACTTTCCAGGATCATGCTTGCATTAAAGGCAATTCTTGCAGACAGAGATGAGATTGAGACATTGATCTTCGATGAGATCGATACTGGTATCAGTGGAAGAACTGCACAGAAAGTCTCTGAAAAATGGCAGTGATCGGACAGCACAGGCAGGTGCTTTGTATCACACATCTTCCGCAGATTGCTGCAATGGCAGATACACATTTTGAGATTGAGAAACATGTAGAAGGAACAGAAACCATCACCCAGATCCATCCTCTGGAAGGAGAGGAATCTGTTCGTGAGCTTGCCAGACTTCTGGGCGGTGCCCAGATCACGCCGGCTGTTCTTGGAAATGCAAGAGAGATGAAGGAATTGGCACAGCAACAAAAAAAAATACAAGACTGAAATAATTTATACGTTACATACTAAGAGAGGACGACCGAAAGGTCAGTCCTCTTTTAACCGAATCAAGTCAGTTTCCTGCTTCAGTTGCGAAAAGCAATAAGCAGTGGGTGGGGATTTGCTTGTATCAGAAAATTACAAAGGATGTGACGTAAGATGAACAGAAAAAAGAAAATACCGATGTTGGCTCCTTGTATTTCTTGCGCTGGATCTGATTCTGATGGGATGGCTGGGCTACCGGCTTCTGGACAGAAAGATCCCGGATCAGATCCTGGTGGATCATGAGGACAGCCGGGACGTAGCCAATCTTCTTAAACGCCCTTTTTATCAGCTTTGATGATGCGATCACCGTTTCAGGAAAAAGACAGCTATAAGTTGCACTGCAGACTCTTGGGAGTGATCCCTTTTAAGGATGTGAAGGTAAAAATATAACTGCAAAAGAAGTATATGCAAGCGGAGATGCAGTAGGTATTTATATGCAGACGAAAGGACGTTCTGATCATTGATACAGGCGAGATCCTTTCGGAAAGTGGTGAGATGGAAGAACCGGCCCGGGACATTGTAAAGCCGGGAGATTATATTGTGGCTTTTTGATCAGAACAGGATCCAGTGCAAGCAGGATCTTCTGGAGGATCTTGCAGATCTTTGCGGAGAATCTGTAACACTGAAGGTCCGCCGGGGAAAAGAGACGATTCCCCTGTCCCTGACGCCGGTGAAAGATGATAAAGGAAACTACAAGCTTGGCATCTGGGTGAGGGACGATACACAGGGAATCGGAACCCTGACTTATGTGGACGAAAATGGAGGGTTCGGTGCTCTTGGTCACGGGATCAGCGATGTGGATACCGGCGAACTTTTAAGTATCGCAGATGGAAATCTTTACAACGCCCAGATCCTGGGAATCCGGAAAGGAGAAAAAGGAAATCCCGGAGAACTATCTGGTCTGATCCGATACGAAGCTGACAATATCCTGGGTGAGATTTCGAAAACAGTAAAAATGGCATTTTTTGGAACTGTGGATGCTGATCAGGTGAAAAATCTGGATCTGAAGAAGAAATTCCTGTAGGTTACAAACAGGATCTGAAAATTGGACCCGCATCTGTTCTCTGCTGCACAGACGGCGAAGTAAAAGAATATGCCGCAGAGATCACCAGGATCGATATGAACCATGAGGATTCTAATAAGAGCTTCAGTGATCCAGATCACAGATAAAGAACTCCTGGAAAAACAGGTGGGATCGTTCAGGGAATGTCTGGAAGTCCTGTGCTTCAGAACGGAAAAAACTCTTTGGTGCCGTGACTCATGTATTTGTGCAGGATTCTACCATGCGGATATGGGATTTTTATTGAAAATATGACAGGCAATGCATAATCTGCAGTTGAGGAAAGAGGCACAAAACATGGAAAAAAGTCCGGGAAAAGTGCCTCTTTTTATATGGGGAAAAATGCCGGATACAGATGGAAATACCTGCATTTTTTAGTGAATTTTGTGATATATAAGAGAAAAAATGTCGAAAAAAATATCGTACGAAAGTGTGATAAAATAACTACTTTTATCTTGATTTTTTACTACAGATTTCCACTATAATATTTTGTCGCCAGCACCGAAAGCGCAGGCAAAACAGTGTCGGTTACTGCCGTGGTGACAGGGGGTATGTCTGGAAACCCAAGGAGATAGAAGTTAGAGGGTCCTCATGGAAAAATTAAATGTGGCGATTGCAGATGATAACGTTAGAATGGCTGACATACTCGGTCAGATGATCGAAGAAGATAAAGACCTGGAACTGGTCGGAAAAGCACACAACGGAGAAGAAATCTGCAACATAATCAAAGATAAGGAGCCGGATGTGGTGATTCTCGACATCATTATGCCGAAGATGGACGGCCTTTCCGTTATGGAGAAATTTTCCCATAACGCAAATGTCAAAAAAGTTCCAGTGTTTATCGTATTATCTGCAATTGGACAGGAGAGGATTACAGAGGATGCATTCAGTCTTGGAGCAGACTATTATGTGTTGAAGCCTTTTGACAACACCACACTTTTAAACCGGATCAAACATATTCGGAAGATTGGGGACAGAAGAGTGCGGGAGATTGCAAGGCCAGGTATCACAGAAACCAAAAAAGCCTCAGCCGGAGAAACGGAATCTGGAATCCGATGTGACAAAGATCATTCACGAAATCGGTGTCCCGGCACACATCAAAGGGGTATCAGTATTTAAGGGATGCGATCATCCTGTCTGTCAATGACATGGAAATGCTCAATTCCATTACCAAGGTATTATATCCAACCATTGCGAAACGCCATCAGACGACGCCAAGCAGGGTGGAGCGGGCGATCCGCCATGCGATCGAGGTGGCATGGAGCCGCGGAAAGATGGATACCATCGATGAATTGTTTGGATATACTGTAAGCACCGGAAAAGGGAAACCCACGAATTCAGAATTCATAGCATTGATTGCCGATAAAATCAGACTGGAATATAAAAATCAGTCTTTTAATTAAAGGAATTTTGGAGTATAATCACATAAAAAAATGTACCTTGAGTATGAGGGCGTGAAGGTTTACTTTATTGATAACGAGTATTATTTCAATGGACCAACGCCTTACGGTGATGTAAAGTGGGATATTGAAAAGTTCTGTTATTTCTCAAAGGCAGCACTGTCGATACTGCCTTCGATAGGGTTCCAGCCGGATATCATCCACTGTCATGACTGGCAGGCAGGTCTAGTCCCAGTATATCTCAAGACGCTATTTGCCGGTGATCTGTTCTATACAAGCATGAAGTCGGTGGAGAAAACTGGACGGTCTGAATGCGTGCGCGTGCAAACAGCCTGCGTGGTATTGTAAATGGTATTGATTACAATGAATTCAATCCGGAGACAGATCCGAATATCACCAAAGAACTATAATGCAAAGAACTTCCGCAAGGAGAAAATTAAGAACAAGATCCAGCTTCAGAAAGATCTTGGACTTGAGCAGGATCCGAAAGCTATGATGATAGGTATTGTATCCCGCCTGACAGATCAGAAGGGATTTGATCTGATCGCTTACGTCATGGACGAGCTTTGCCAGGACGCTATCCAGATCGTAGTTCTTGGTACCGGTGAGGAACGTTATGAGAATATGTTCCGTCACTTTGACTGGAAATATCATGGCAAAGTATCTGCTCAGATCTATTATGATGAGAAAATGTCTCACAGAATCTACGCAGCATCGGATGCATTCCTGATGCCGTCTCTGTTTGAGCCATGTGGCTTGAGCCAGCTGATGAGCCTCCGTTATGGAACACTTCCGATCGTCAGAGAGACCGGTGGACTGAAGGATACGGTCGTCCCTACAATGAATAGAGGGAACCGGAACAGGATTCTCCTTTCGTAAATTACAATGCACATGAAATGCTTGCAACAGTCCGCTATGCAGAAAGTGTATATTATGATAAGAAACGTGAATGGAATAAAATGGTTGATCGTGCTATGGCTGCTGATTTTCATGGAACAATTCCGCACGTCAGTATGAAGAAATGTACAATTGGTTAATTGGTGAGTAAGGATTCACCGAAACGGCTCTCGCAATAAAAAAGGCGCAGACGACAGATAATATGTCGTTTGCGCTTTTTTATTGCGGGAATATACCATGGATGTTATTGTATGTCTGCAAAAAATATGAAGGTGTTTGTTTATCAAACAGGAATTGTGCTAAAGTGAGAAAAAATAAAATGTTAATGATAAATAACTTTTGAATTGGTATTATTTGCACGAAACTTATCAGATTAATCAGTTATTGTCAAATAACTTAAATTGTGTTACATTTATATTAGTGCATCGTTTTCAAAATAACTACACCATTCACTTGCCTGTAAACGGATTGGTATAGTTATTTACGAAACGATGTACCAGTGGATAATACAGATATATGTATTGACCATGTAAATTGTACTTATGATGAGGTGACAATATGACACTGGACAAATTAAAGACTGGAGAATGTGGCAGAATCATCAGTGTTCGTGGCGAGGGGGAGCTGAGACATCATCTTCTGGATATGGGGCTTACACCGGGGACAGAGTGTCTCTTCGTAAAACAGCTCCTATGGGAGATCCGGTACAGCTTGTGCTGCGCGGATATGAGCTGACATTGCGGCTGGCGGAAGCTGCAAAGATTGAGATCGTATCGATCGAATCCATGACGGAAACGAAGAAAGAAATGAACGGCATCAGCCGATTGCTCATCCTGGTGTGGGAGAACTTGGAAGGCTCGAGATTATCGTAGAACCGGATCGGTGATACGATTCCCAAAGGGAACCGATCACGTTTGCACTGGCAGGTAATCAGAACTGTGGAAGACAACTCTTTTTAATCAGCTGACAGGTTCCAATCAGCATGTTGGTAACTTTCCCAGGTGTAACTGTTGACAAGAAAAGAAGGAAGCATCCGGAGGCATCCGGAGGCAACGGTAACGGATCTTCCTGGAATCTATTCACTTTCCCCGTATTCCAGCGAGGAGATCGTAACAAGAGATTTTCTACTGAATGAGAAGCCGACAGGAATCATTAATATTGTAGATGCTTCCAATATTGAGAGAAAATCTTTATCTTACCATGCAGCTGATGGAGCTTGGAATCCCAATGGTGCTGGCCTTAAATATGATGGATGAGGTAAGGGCAAATGGAGGTTCTGTTCGGATCAATGAACTGGAGGAGATTTTAGGAATTCCGTTGTACCTATTTCAGCAGCGAAGAATGAAGGAATTGATGAGCTGATCGATCATGCAGTCCATGTTGCAAGATACAGAGAAG
>VOFB01004683.1_pt1 | contig 33529 bp, 52 predicted proteins | sample 5384141 | NCBI WGS metagenome assembly VOFB01 (sample SAMN12384721, study PRJNA508395) | human gut metagenome | isolation source: healthy gut A | host: Homo sapiens | reverse complement strand
TGGTAGCCAGCACCGTTCCAGTTACCTTGCTCTACCGGCATTTTCAGGTCAGCGCCCAGTTCGAGGGCGGAAGGCGCTGCGATGGATCGGCTGATGGCCTCCCTGCGGCAGAGCCGGCCGTCTGAGCTTGCCGGGCTTCGGGTGGTCAAGGTCGCGGATTATCAGGGAATTCGGTTCAGGAGGACGTCGTTTCCGGGGCCAGGTCCCCATCTGACCTGCCCAAGTCCCAATGTCCTCGCCTTCGGCCTGGAGGGGCGCGGGCCTCGTCATCCCGCCCTTTGGCACCGAGCAAGGTCAAGGCCTATGTTACCGCCACCGGCGCCGATCCGGACAGCCGAGGCGATGGCCGAGCGGCTCCGAGGAGGCGGCAGCCGCCCTGCTCAGGCATAAGCTCCCGTATATAGCAGAACGTGTGGCCGGAGGGCCATACGCGCTTGTGTTAGCGCCGGCCGATCGCGGACGCCTGTATTCCCGGATCCCGTAAAAGCCCTTCCGGATATAGGCCGCTGTGGCCCGGTTTTCCCGTATAAGCTGCGTCACGGTGGATGTCAGATCCCGTATGTAAGGGGCCTGTCCATGACAATGGACAGGAACCGCCTTTACTGATGCGGCGCTCTCTGGAAGGGCAGTGCGGCCACCGCGTATCGGCAGCCGCGGCAATGGCATCGGCGGCATCGGGGATGGCCTCGAGCGCCGCCCGGATATCCTCATCCGCCGCGTGGCGCTGTAGGTGCGGGTGGAGGTTTTTCCCGTTTTTGAGCTGATAGGAAATCTCAAGCTCCCACGGCACGCAATAGCATTCCGGCCCCCCGCTGTTTTCCTGCGCCAGGCTCCAGCCGGCCGACAGCGGACAGGCCTTCCGTGGAGCTGCAAATGTGATCCTTTCTATCGTCTGTGATCCCGCCGATGCCGGCAAGGCGATGCCGACGCCATCGCGTCGGTCCTGAGATGGGAGGGAAACGGAAGAACGCGAAAGAGACGCAGAAGGCCCCCCAGCGCAACCAGTCCGGACAGCATCACAGCCAAGCTGACGTAAGCCGGTGCCGGGACGACGTGCCGTCCCGCCGCCATCGGATGCGGCCCGACAGACCGCGCTCCCTTCCCCTGACTCACGGTGCCGCAGCCATGGCGGCAACCGGCAGCAGGGAACGGAAGAAACGACAAACGGATGATCTGCCGTCTGTTCATTGAGCACCCTCCCAACACATCCATCCGGCGCCGGCCTGATCCGCATTCCCGGCGCAAGCCTTGTGGATTATAGTCCAGTATAAAGCGGTTTTGGGGCGGTGTCAATTCGTTTGACAACTCTGTAACCTTTTCGAAAAGCTCATTCGGATGGATACAAAGATAATGAATATTTATTCATATATGCGTGTATGCATTGTTGAGGTTTATATCTGGCCCACTCTTAAGGCCGGCGCCGTCTATGAAGGCGAATAGCTTCTCGGAACCGCTTTTGCGAGACCTTCCATTGCCAAGAGAATTTGCGAAATAGCCAAGGCCGAGGGCGCCGACGCAATTTGCCACGGCTGCACCGGCAAGGGTAACGACCAGGTTCGTTTCGAGCTGACCATAAGGGCTCTTGCTCCCGAAATGAAGATCATCGCTCCCTGGAGAATTTGGGACATCAAGTCGAGAGACGAGGAAATCGACTATGCCGAGGCTCACGACATCCCGCTGAAAATCAACCGCGAGACCAATTATTCAAAGGATAAAAACCTTTGGCACCTTTCCCATGAGGGTCTTGATCTTGAGGATCCCGCCAACGAGCCTCAGTATAACAAGGAAGGCTTCCTTGAGCTCGGCGTTTCTCCCGAGCAGGCTCCCCGACAAGCCCACCTATGTGACTATTTCTTTTGAAAAGGGTGTTCCCGTTGCCGTTGACGGCAAAAAATGCCCGCCGTTGAAATCGTCGAAACCCTTAATAAGCTGGGCGGCGAAAACGGCATCGGCCTTGCCGACATTGTGGAAAACAGACTTTGTGGGTATGAAGTCGAGAGGCGTTTACGAGACTCCGGCGGAGCCATTCTTTACAAGGCTCATTCGGTGCTCGAGACCCTTTGCGTCGACAGAGACACCATGCATTATAAAGAGCTCGTTGCGGCCAAATTTGCCGAGCTCGTATATTACGGAAAGTGGTTCACTCCTCTGCGCGAGGCGCTGTCTGCCTTTGTGGACAAGACTCAGGAGCACGTTACCGGCGACGTAAAGCTCAAGCTTTATAAAGGCAACATGATAAATGCAGGCGTGACCTCGCCCTATTCTCTTTACAGCGAGGAATATGCCACCTTCGACGCCGACGATGTTTACAATCAGAAGGACGCCGACGGATTTATCAACCTCTTCGGTCTGCCCATCAAGGTTAAGGCCATGCTTCAGAAGAAGGACAACTGATTTTGATATTCAAAAAGCCCTCGGCGGTAATCTTCCGAGGGCTTCTTTTTCGGTAAAAAAAGCGGGTGCCGAAAAAGGTGCCTGCCTTTAAGGAGAATTTTCGTGAAACTTTGGGAAAACGGACTGCACGCCGCTCTTAATGAAAATGCCGACGATTTCAATTCGTCGATTTCATTTGACGGAGCGATGTATAAACAGGACATCGAGGGCTCGGTCGCCCATGCGACAATGCTTTGCGAGCAGGGCATTATTTCGGCCGAGGACATGAATAAAATTGTCGTCACGCTCAAAAAAATCCTTTCGGAAATAGAGGAGGGAGTCTTGAAATCGACCCTTCGGCCGAGGATATTCACAGCTTTGTGGAATTTGAGCTTACAAAGCGTATCGGCGACGCGGGAAAGCGCCTGCACACGGCCCGCAAGCCGCAACGACCAGGTCGCGCTCGACCTGCGCATGTACCTTCGCGAGGTGCGCGCCGTGCAGAAGCTGATTCTGCGCCTGCAGAGGGGCTGTCCATATGGCGGGGAGCACACCGGTACGGTCATGCCCGGGTACACGCACCTGCAGCGGGCGCAGCCCGTCACTTTCGCGCACCATCTGCTCGCCTACGGAGATGCTCATGAGGCGATTACGGGCGGCTGGACGACTGCCGTATGCGCGCATGGACGAGATGCCGCTCGGCTCCGGCGCGCTCGCAACGACGACCTATCCCATAAACCGCGACCGCACGGCGCAGGCCCTGGGCTTCCGCACCATAACCGAACAGCATGGACAGTGCGTGGCCGACCGCGATTTCGTGATCGAGCTTGTCGGCGGCCTGTCCATTCTGATGATGCACCTGTCCCGCTTTTCGGAGGAGATCATCCTCTGGAGCAGCGGCGAGTTCCGGCTTTACGCTGGACGACGCCTACTCCACCGGCTCGTCCATCATGCCGCAGAAGAAAAATCCCGACATTGCCGAGCTTATGCGCGGCAAAGACGGGCCGGGCCTACGGCGACCTGGTCTGCGCTGCTGACACTTCATGGGAATTCCCGCTGGCCTATAACAAGGATATGCAGGAGGATAAGCAGGCGGTGTTCGACGCGGTGGACACGGTAAAATGTGCCTGGACGTGTTCACGCCCATGTTTGAAACCGTGACGGTGAACACCGGGCGCGGCATGCAGCGCCGCGGCTGCGGGCGGGTTTATCAATGCGACCGACTGCCGCCGACTACCTCGTGCGCGGAAAAAGGGCTGCCCTTCCGCGACGCGTACAAATCGTCGGCACGCTCATCGCGTACTGCATTGCGCACGACACCGATCTTGAGCGGCTTCCGCTCGAGACGTACCGGGGAGTTCTGCCCCAAGTTTGGGGAGGATATCTACGCCGCGGTGGGACGGGCCGCCTGCGCGGCGCTGCGCAAGCGGGCCGGCGGGCCCTGGGCCCGCGTCGGTCAGGCGGCAGATGGAAAGCCTGCGCGCGTTCATAGAAGAGAGGAGGCAGAGGCATGAGGACAGACGGAAAGATCAGGCCGGGATTATCGGCGCTACGGGCTATGCGGGCGTGTAGCTTGTCGGCTGCGCTGCGCCATCCGGGCGCGGAGCTTGCGGCGCTCAGCTCGGAGAGCTTTTTGGGCGAACAGATTGAATCGGTCTACCCCAGCCTGCTGTCCTCCGTTTCGGAAAAGCTTGTGACGCCGGACGAGGTCATCGCGCGCAGCGAGTGTGTATTTGCGTCCCTGCCGCACGGGCTTTCCCAGCAGATCGCCGCGCAATGCGACGCGCAGGGCAGGGCGTTTATCGACCTCGGGGCCGACTTCCGGCTCGACAGCGAGGACGAGAGTACCGGCAGTGGTACGGCGGCGCATATGAGGACCGGGACCTGCACAGCCGGGCTGTGTACGGGCTGTGAGCTGTTCCGCGACGAGATTCAAAAGACGCGCGTGATCGGGAACCCGGGCTGCTACCCGACTTCGATTGCGCTCGCGCTCGCGCCCGCGCTGCGGGCGGGCTGATTTTTGCCCGGCCACATCATCATAGATTCCAAGTCCGGCGTGACAGGCGCGGGCCGGGGCTTGACGCAGGGGGCTCCCATTTCCCGGAGGCGAACGAGGCCTTTTCCGCGTACAAGATCGCGCAGCACCGGCACACGCCCGAGATAGAGCAGACCCTCACCAAAGCTCGCCGGGGAACAGGTGCGCGTCACGTTTGTCCCGCATCTGCTGCCGGTCAACCGCGGCATCCTGTCCACGATCTACGCACAGGCGGCGCCCGGCACGGCCCTTGAGCCGCTGCGCGCGGCGTACCGCGATTTCTACCGCGCCGAGCCCTTTGTGCGCGTGGTGGACAAGGCGGACATCAAATACGTCAAATATTCCAATTACTGCGATATATCGGTCCAGTTCGACGAACGGACCGGCACCGTCATCCTGATTTCGGCCATCGACAATATGGTCAAGGGCGCGGCCGGCCAGGCCATCCAGAACATGAACCTGATATTCGGGCTGGAGGAAACCTGCGGCCTGGAGATGGTCCCCCGGCGTTCTGAGCCGGGCAGGGGACGGCTTTCGCACAGCCCCGGCCCGTGTCCGGGCGGCGCCTGGCGGGACCTGCCCGCGCGGGAAAATCCGTTTCGGCGGGCGCGTTCTGCATTTGGGCCGGGCGTAAAGCCGGTATTTCCCCGCGCGGCGGCTGACTATGTAAGATAAGGAGCACGACTATGGCATTTATGGAAAAATCCACGAATCGATCACCTTCCCCAGGGGCTTCACGGCGGCGGGCGTCCACTGCGGCATCCGCAAAAACCGCACGAAAACGACCTTTCGCTCATCGTCTGCGAAAAGCTGTGCGACGCGGCGGCGGTGTACACCACCAACAAGGTCAAGGGCGCGCCTTTATATGTGACGCAGGAGCACCTGCGCGACGGCAAGGCCCGCGCCGTGATCTGCAACAGCGGCAACGCCAACACCTGCAATGTGGACGGCGTTGAGCGCGCCAACGAGATCTGCGGCCTGCTTGCCAAAGAGCTTCCATCGCCCCGGAGGAGATTGTCATCGCCTTCCACTCGGCGTGATCGGCGAGCCGATCAATATGGACCCGTTCTACCGCGGCGTGCCCATGCTCGTCAGCCGCCTGTCCGAGGACGGAGCGACCGACGCCGCGCTCGGGATTATGACGACCGATTCGCGCCCGAAACAGCTCTCTTTCCGCTTTGAGCTGGACGGCAGGAGTGCCGTATCGGCGCGATTGCAAAGGGTTCGGGCATGATAAACCCCAATATGGCGACCATGCTCTGCTTTATCACCACCGATGTGGACATTGACGGCGCGATGCTGCAGGCGGCCCTGACCGAAGTGGTGGGCGAGACGTTCAACATGATCAGCATCGACGGCGACACGAGCACGAACGATATGGTCACGGTGCTCGCCAGCGGCCTTTGCGGGCAACAGCCGCATTCAGGACAAGGGCGAATCCTACCGCACGTTTGTCACGGCCATGACCGAGCTGTGCGCGGATATGGCGCGCGCTATCGCGACCGACGGCGAGGGAGCCACCAAGCTGCTGGAATGCACGGTCAGCGGCGCGGACACCAAAGAGGCGGCAAAAACCGCGCCATGGCGGTTATCAATTCGCCGCTGGTCAAGACGGCCATGTTCGGCGAGGACGCCAACTGGGGCCGTATCCTGTGCGCGCTCGGCTACAGCGGCGCCGATTTTGACGTGGACAGCGTCGGCATCATTCTGCGCTCCGTCACCGGCAGCGTCACCGTCGCCCAAAACGGCAGGGGCACGCCCTTTGACGAGGACGAGGCGAAAAAGGTGCTGTCGGCAGGCACCATTGTGATTGACGTTTCGGTGGGCTCCGGCCCCTGCTCCGCAACGGGCTACGGCTGCGACCTGACCTACGACTATGTGCGTATCAACGGCGATTACAGGACTTAAATAAGATTCATTCCTATTTTATTTCTGGGGGCGTGTATATGACGGACAACATATCGGCGGCGGCCGCCGCCGCATACAGGGAAAAACGGTCGTGGTGAAATACGGGGGCAACGCGATCGCAGACCCGGAGCTGCAGCGCCGTGATCGACGATATCGCGTTTCTGCACGGGGCCGGGGTGCGCGTCATCCTTGTGCACGGCGGCGGCTCGGAGATCAACGCCATGCTCGGCCGGGTCGGGATTGAACCCCGGTTTGTGGACGGCCTGCGCTATACCGACCCCGATACGATGGAAATCGTGCAGATGGTGCTTTGCGGCAAGATCAACAAACAGCTCGCCGCGCAGCTTTCCGGCAGGGGGAGCCAAGGCCCTGGGCCTGAGCGGCATGGACTGCGCGCTGCTGCGCGCCGCCGGCGCACGGACAAGGACCTCGGCCTTGTGGGCGAGGTGACCGGCGTGGACGCGGCGGCTCTGATCGGCCTGCTGGAACAGAGCTTTCTGCCCGTGATCTCCACCGTGGCCATGGGCGAGGACGGCGGCGCGCTCAATATCAACGCGGACACGGCGGCGGCGGCCATCGCCGTTTCAATCGGCGCGGACCGGCTGGCCCTGATTACCGACGTAAAGGGCGTGCTGCGCGATAAAACGACGAGTCCACCCTCATCCGCGCGCTGCATGTGGAGGAGATTGCGGACCTTGGTGGAAAGCGGCGTGATCGCAGGCGGCATGCTGCCTAAAATCGACTGCTGCGCCGGCGCGGTGCGCGGCGGCGTGCGCGGCACGGCGATTCTAGACGGACGCGAGAAGCACGCGGTGCTCCGGCATCTGGCCGGTATCGGCGGCGGCACGACGGTGCTGTAAGCCCCGCTGCGGATTCCGTCGCCCTTGCGCGGTCCCATCGGGACTGTCGGCGCGCAGAAAGCGCGGAAGACGGGTTTGGAACAAGATGTAAAAAAGATTCCTGAAAACAGGATTGATTCCTATTATACAAAGGCGGTGCGAGAATGGACCTGAATCTGGAAATTATGCAGAATATCGACGAGCATTACGTCATGCCCACATACGGCAGGAGCCCCGTTCTGTTCGTGCGCGGCAAGGGCGCGAAGCTCTACGACGCGGACGGGCGGGAGTATATCGACTTCGGCAGCGGCATAGGCGTCAATTCCCTCGGCTACGCGGACCGGAAATGGGTGCACGCGGTGCAGGCGCAGGCGAAACAGCTCGCGCATGTCTCCAACCTCTACTATTCGCCGAATTATATCCTGCTGGCCGAGGCGCTCTGCAATATCACCGGCATGGAGCAGGTGTTTTTCGGCAACTCCGGCGCCGAGGCCAACGAGTGCGCCATCAAGGCCGCGCGCAAGTACAGCTTTGACAAGTACGGGAAGGGCCGCCACACGATTGGACGCTGGTCAATTCCTTCCACGGCAGGACGCTGACGACCCTGTCCGCCACCGGGCAGGATGTGTTCCACAACTACTTCTTCCCTTTACCGAGGGGTTCAAATTCGTGCCTGCGAACGACATTGCGGCGCTGGAGGCGGCGCTCGACGGCACGGTCTGCGCGCTGATGCTCGAAACCGGTTCAGGGCGAGGGCGGCGTGATGCCGCTCGACAGGGAGTTTTTCCAGAAGGCCGCGGCGCTTGCGGCGGAGAAGGATATTCTGCTCATCTGCGACGAGGTGCAGACCGGCGCCGGGCGCACCGGCACGTTCCCTGGCAAGCCAGCAGTACGGGGTGAAGCCGGACCTTGTCACCCTTTGCAAAGGGGCTGGGCGGCGGCCTGCCGATCGGCGCGTTCCTGTGCAACAAGAAGCTGGCCGGGGTCATGGGCAAGTCCTCGCACGGGTCCACTTTCGACGGCAATCCATCGCCTGCGCGGGCGCGCTCGCGGTGCTGGAACGCCTGTCCGAACCGGGCATGCTGAGACGGTTGCGTCCCGCGGCGAATATATCCGGATAAGATCCGCGCTTTCCAGGATCCGCATGTCGGCGACGTGCGCGGAATGGGTCTGATGATCGGCGTCGAGCTTGTTGGCGTCGAGGTCGCGGATTTGCTGACAAAACTGCGTGAGAACGGCCTGATCGCCCTTTCGGCAAAGAAGGTTCTGCGCCTGCTCCCGCCGCTGACGATCACCAAGGCGGAGACGGACAGGGACTTGCCGCGCTGAAAAAGACGCTGGCCGAACTGCCCTGAGCTCCGCATATATGATAGAGGCCCCGTTTCCGGGCGTTGCTTTAAGAAACCGTGTAGAGGCGGCCAACAGCCGCCTGCCGGCGCAGACCATGCGCACTTACAAAGTGTTTTCTTATCTCAACGGCCTTTTCGGCGGGGCCTTTTTGTATGCGGCGTAAAAAACCTGCGGCGCGCTGTGCGGGAGGGCAGGCATGCGGCGCAGGATACGCAGAGTTACGGGCAAAGCCGGGCACTGCGCAGAACAGCCGTGCGCGGGGTGCGGAGACTTGCCGAAGCTGCAGGGCCGGGCGCGGTGCAGGGGCGCGCTGTTTTTGTGCGGTGTGTGCTGCGCTGGCAGTGCGGCAGGAACGAAAGGGCGCGGGTGCGGAGGAACAGGGCAAGGACACGGGCACGCGGGCACAAATGGATTTTTGCAGCAGGTGCGGGCCGGGGCACAGGAGCGGGCGCGGTGCAGGGGCGCGCTGTTTTTGTGCGGTGTGTGCTGCGCTGGCAGTGCGGCAGGAACGAAAGGGCGCGGGCGCGGGGCACAGGCGCGGGCACGGTGCAAGGGCGCGGGCACGGGCATACAGCGGGCCTTTTGCGGCAGGCGCGGGCAAGGGCGCGGGCGCACAATGGATTTTTGCGGCAGGCGCGGGCACGGGCATACAGCGGGCCTTTTTGCGGCAGGCGCGGGCACGGGTATACAGCGGGCCTTTTTTGCAGCAGGCGCGGGGCATGGGCGCACCGCGGGTCCGCGCGGCGGGGCATTGCGGCTTACTTTGGGGCTTGCGCACACATTGGCACCTGGCGGCTTTTTTTCCCCTGCGGCAAAAAAATAACGCGCCGCCAGGCGCGATGAAATGCACTAAAAAAGAGGGCGCGGGTTCTGAGCCGCGCCTTGGGCTCTGGTTCTCGCGGCGCCTGCGCGGGCTTTTTGCGGCGGGCCCGCTTACGGCGCGCAACCCCGATTTTGGGCTTAGCGCATCTCCCGGACAGATGTGAAGGCACGCTTTAAATGAAACGGCGGGTATCGTCAAAATGTCCTCTTCTTTTTTCAATTCACTTTTTCAGGCAAATAAGCTTCTTTGTGAGTATTTTCTTTCTCCACTCACAGTCAATATCAAAATAACTAATAAAGGATATCCATTCATCCATGTCCCGCAGGATATCATGGTAAAGAAATTCACAAAATTGCAGCATGCTTGTATGAGAAAATTCGTGCATTACGTCTTCTTTCTCCAACGGACCGCGGCCCTCGTCTTCGCGGATGATATGGCAGTTCCAGTAACTTAGATACATTAAAAACGATCCGGCTCTAACTGGCCATCCACACAAAACGGCAGCATGGTTTTCAGCCCGTGTATCGCCTGATCGACTCATTCAAACGCAATATCATCCAGATAACTCAACCCGTACATGGAAGTGCCATCAAGCTGAAAATAACTCCAGCCGGCGTAAGGTTTGGTAAGCATTGTGCCATCTCCCCGCTTAACCTGCATTGATTTTGCCATGTCTGTGATTTGACTGGAAAAACTGCTGTTGAATCTTTTTTATATTTCATATATGTGAGAAAGGCGGCGGGGCATTGCGGCTCACTTTGGGGCTTGCGCACACATTGGCACCTGGCGGCTTTTTTCCCTGCGGCAAAAAATAACGCGCCGTTAGGCGCGATGAAATGCACTAAAAAGAGGGCGCGGGTTCTGAGCCGTGCCTTGGGCTCTGGTTCTCGCGGCGACTGCGCGGGCTTTTTGCGGCGGGGGCCTCTGCCCGGCGGGTGCGGCTGTGCCGCGGCCGGGTCCCGGCAAGCGCGTTGCGGCGCTATGCCCAGTCGGGGCGCGCGCCGAGCTGCTCGTGCAGGGCGCAGTAGCTCTCGAGGGGGCGATCGTCCCGTCCGCCACGGCGGCGCGGACGGCGCAGTCCCGTTCCTTTTTCCCGGTGCGTGCAGGCGTTCCAGCGGCACTGGCCGAGATAGGGGCTTAAACTCCGGGAACGCGTTTTGCAGCTCCTCCTTTTTCAGGGAGAGATTGCGCAGCATGTCAAGCGACGAGAACCCGGCGGTGTGTCTGCGATATAGAATCCGGCGCAACGGAAAACAGCTCGGTGTGCCGGGTAGTGTGCCGGCCGCCCCCAGCTTTTCACTGACCGCGCCCGTCTCCAGCCGCTCGGGCAGAAGCCGGGAGAGCAGACTGGACTTGCCCGCGCCGGAAAAGCCTGCAAAAGCGCTGACCGCGCCGCGCGCAAGGCGCAGGATCTCTTCCAGTCCCATCCCCGTTTTCGCGCTGGCCGCTACGACGGCGTACCCCGCTTTTTCGTATGCGGCGGCGACGCTGTCCGGCGCGCGCAGATCGCTTTTGTTCACGACAACGACGGTTCGACCCGCCGCGGCGCACACGACGGTGAGCTTGTCGGCGAAGAACAGGTCGGGCTCCGGCTTTGTGGTGGAGAGGACGATAAACAGTTTGTCCAGGTTGGAAATAGGAGGGCGCGCAAAACAATTTTTGCGCGCCATGAGTTCTGTAATCACACCGGCGCCGTCGGGCAGCGGTTCGATGCGCACCCGGTCGCCGACGAGCAGGATTGTCTTTTCCTTGCGGAAGATGCCGCGCGGCTTGCAGGCGTAGGTGCCCGCCGCCGTGCGCACGTTATAGAACCCGCCCATGCTGCGCGTCACCAGCCCGCAAAGGCTGTGCGCGGCTGTTTCGCCTGATTTCTCCGCTGTTTGATCAGCCCTGACGGGCACGTGCTCCGGCTGCGCCGGGCAGTTGCGGCAGGGGGACGCGGAAGCGGCGGACCTGCCAGTTGCATATGCGCTGTCAGCGTTGCTGCACATCCCGCGTTATCCCTCGGGGTCCGGCTGTTCCGGCCCGGTTCGCTCTGGGATTCGGACTGCGACGGCGGCGGGGTCGGCGGCTCGGTCTGGGATTCGACTGCGACGAAGAAGAGGTCGGCTCCGGCCCGAGCGAGACGACGACGTACACCGAGTACCCCTTCCTCAACCTCGACGAGGGGCGAGGGCTGCTGCGAGATAATCCGGCCCTTGGGCACGGTCGCGTCATAGGCCGTGTCGCTGTACATCTTCAGGCCCAGGCGGGTCAGTTCATATTCGGCTTCGCCCTCGGTCATGTCGATCAGGCGGGGGATGGACACCATTTTCACGTCCTTGCCCGAGCTCACATAGATAAACAGCGTGTCGTCCGCCGGCATCTCTTCGCCCGGCGCGGGCGAGCATTCGATGATGATGCCCGCGTCGACCGTGTCGGACTTGCGGTCGATCTTCTCGTGCTTGATTTCCAGGCGTTCGAGCATTTCGATCAGGGATTCGTTGTATTCCGCGCCCACGATATTCGGGATGGGCACAGTGTCCGCGCCGGTAGAGACGGTCAGCACGATTTCCGTGCCCGGATCGACCATGGTGCCCGCTTCGAGAGACTGTTCAAAGATGACGCCGGCCTCTACGTCCGCGTTCGCCTCTTCCTGCTTGGTGATGCTGAAATTCTCCGCGATTTCCGGGTCGGCGGCTACGGTTTCGTACAACTGCTCGATAAAGCGGGGCACTTCGATCTGGTCGGGCGTCTTTTCGCCGCCGCTGGCCAAAAACCAGATGACAAGCCCGATGACGAGCAGCGCGGGCGAGCACGCCGCCGGCGATGGCGATAATATTGCCCTTGGTCCAGAATTTGCCGTCTCCCTTGTCCGGGTCGGTCAGGCTCAGCACGTCCTGGTCCTGCGGGAGTTCCTCGACAAGGTCGAAATGGAACACGATCGCGGGATCGGCCAGCACGAGCTTGAGGTCGTTTATCATGTCGATGGCGCTCGCATAGCGCTTTTCGGGCGTTTTCATCATGGCGCGGCGCACGATCTGCTCAAGGCCGACCGGGATCATCTTGTTGATCTGGCGGGGTTCCTTGGGCGTGGACTGGATCTCGCTTGATGGCGACGCTGACGGGGGGTGTCGCCGTCAAGGGCAGGGCGCCCGTGAGCATTTCATAGAGCATGACGCCCACGGAGTAGATGTCCGACTTCTCGTCGGTGTGCTCGCCGCGCGCCTGCTCGGGGCTGATGTAGTAGACCGTGCCGATGGCCTTGTCGGTCATGGTGACGGTTTCAAACTTGGAGATGCGGGCGATGCCGAAGTCCATGACCTTGATGGTGCCGTCGCTGAGGATCATGATGTTCTGCGGCTTGATGTCGCGGTGGATGATGCCGCGCTCATGCGCATGCTGCAGAGCGCTGAGAATCTGCATCGTGATCTTGACCGCGATGGTATAGGGGATGGCTTTCTGGGTGCGGATAAAGTCCTTGAGGGTGATGCCGTCTATGTACTCCATGACGATGTACTGCAGGTTGCCCTCGAACTCAAAGTCGATTACGCTCACGATATTGCGGTGGCGCAGCATGGAGATGGCGCGCGATTCGTTGAGAAAACGCCGCCGGAACTGTTCGTCCGCCACAAATTCGTCCTTCAGGATTTTGACTGCGACGTCGTTGCCGGTCACGCGGTCGGTCGCGCGGTACACGACGGCCATGCCGCCGCTGCCGATCATATCCTCCAGCACGTACCGGTCTTTCAGAATGGTGCCGGTGTATCTATCCATTTGAATTCCACTCCTTCACTCAAGCGCAATGGATCAAAATAATGGTTATATTGTCCCGCCCGCCCCGGGCGCAGGCCTCCTGTACCAGCAGCCGGCAGGTTTCCTCGTCGCTGCGGCCTGTGGAAATATATGCAAACAGCTCCTCGGCGCTGAAATAGCCGTGCAGGCCGTCCGAGCAGAGAAGCAGGTGTTTTTTTGCGCACGTCCACCTCGAACAGGTCGATTTCCGTATGGTCGTCCGGGCCGAGGGAACGGGTGATCACGTTGCGCTGGGGGTGTTTTTTGCCTGGTCCTCGTCGATTTCGCCCATCTCCACCAGCTCCTGCACCACAGAGTGGTCGCGTGTGACCTGGCGGCACTGCTGGCCGTCGATGAGATAGGCGCGGCTGTCGCCCACGTTGGCGACGACGCCCGCCGCCGCTGAGGATGGCTGCCACACAGGTCGTGCCCATGCCCGCGAATTCGCGCTGGCCGGCGCTGTATTCGTACATGCGCCGGTTGATCTGCTCGATCGAGGACGCGACGAGGCGGCCCGGCTTTGCGGCGAGCCGGTCCGGGTCGGCGGTGCGGATGGCCTGCTCAAACATGCTCGCGGCCATGTTGCTCGCGAACTTGCCGGCCTTCGCGCCGCCCATGCCGTCGAACACGCCGGCGTACAGGGTGTCGTTTGCCGTATAGCCATAGACAAAGGTGTCCTGGTTTTCGGAGCGAACCAACCCCTTGTCAGTCAAAACCGGTTATCTGCATAACCTGTTTATTCCCCTTTCTTCTCCCGCCCCAGCCGCAGCTGGCCGCAGGAGCCGCTTTATATCTCCGCCGACAGAGCGGCGGACTGTCACAGTATAGCCGTGTTTTTGCAGTATATCCGCAAAGGCGCGGACGCCGCTCGCCGGGCCGGGCAAAATCCCTGCCCCGGACGGGGTTGACGGCGATCAGATTGATATGGCAGTTCTTCATCGGGCGCAGCAGCGCCGCCAGCTCCCTTTGCGCAGGCGGGCGCGTCGTTGACGCCGCGGATGACGGAGTATTCGAACGAGATGCGCCGCCCCGTCGCCCGCTCGTAGCAGACGCAGGCGTCCATCAGTTCGTCCAGACTCCAGCGCCGGGCGACGGCATGAGCGTCCGCCGGAGCGCGTCGTTCGGCGCGTGCAGGGATACGGCCAGCGTGATCTGCAGCCGCAGCCGCGCAAGGTCGCGGATCCGGTCGGCAAGGCCGCAGGTGGACAGGGTGATGTGCCGGTGCGAAAGGCCTGCGCCCGCGGGGTGCGCTATGTTTTCGAGAAAGCGCACGACATTGTCGTAGTTGTCCAGCGGCTCGCCCATGCCCATGAGCACGACGGAGCCGATCCGCTCGCCCTGGTCTCTGGACAGGAGCAGGTACTGGTCGAGAATTTCGCCGGCGCTGAGGTTGCGGCCGAGCCCGTTTACCGTAGAGGCGCAGAAGGCGCAGCCCATCCTGCACCCGGCCTGAGTGGACAGACAGGCGGACAGCCCGAACCGGTAGCGCATGACCACCGCTTCTACGGTATACCCATTTTGTAATTCTATCAAATACTTCGCCGTCCCGTCAAGCTTTGAGACGAATTTATCCGCAATTTTACAGGGGGAAAGGTACGTTTTTTCCTGTAATGCGGCGCGGTCGGCCTTGTTGAGGTCGGTCATCCCGGAAAAATCGGTGACGCCGCGCCCGCACCACGCAAAAATCTGCCTGGCGCGGAAGGCGGGGAAGCCCAGCTCTTCCGCAAGGGCGCACACCTGCGCATAGAGAGAGATTTTAAATCCAGCTTTGTATCCATGCTCAAGCCTCCCGCTGTATCGCCGCGATATAGAAGCCCTCCACGCCGGGCTCGATCAGGGTGACGGGCCCGTCCGCGTCCGCGCCCGACAGACGGGGGCAGGGCGCGTAGGAGAAGCCGGGGTTATCCCGTATAAACGCGTCGGTCACGGCGCGGTTCTCGGCGGGGACGAGGGTGCAGGTGCTGTACACCAGCCGCCCGCCGGGGCGCAGGCTCTGCGCGGCCCGCTCCAGCACGGCGCGCTGGACGGCGGGCAGCCCTGAAAACGCAGACGGCGGCCGGTAGCGCAGCTCGGGGCGGCGGGCGATCATCCCATAGCCGGAACAGGGCGCGTCCACGAGGGCGGCGTCGGCCGGCGCGCGGACCGGATAGGGCTGGGTGGCGTCGGCCGCGGCGGGATGGACGCAGGAAATGCCCAGCCGGCGCATGCCCGCTTCAATAAGCCGGACGCGGTGGGGGTGCAGGTCGAACGCGTATATTGCGCCGCGGTCGCGCATTTGCTGGGCCATGGTAAACGATTTGGACCCGGGCGCGGCGCACACGTCGAACACCGTGTCGCCCGGCTTTGCGCCGACTGCGGCGGCGGCGAGCTGGGAGGCGCAGCCCTGCAGGTGGAACAGCCCGGCGCGCCAGGCGGCGGTCTGTTCCAGTGCGCTGGATACGCGCAGGAAAACAGAGCCGGGCAGCGGGCCCGGTTCCGCGGTGACGCCGTCCGCCGCCGCGGCCTCGGCAAAGGCGGCGGCGCCGCTGCAGCGCAGGGTGTTGATCCGCGCGCACAGGCGCGCCTGCTTGCCGGGCACGCCGGCGAGAAACGCCCGGGCATCGGCGCTGCCGTAAACGTCCGCCAGCAGTTTTGCCAGATCGGGGTGGACGGAGTATTTCAGCGAAAAGCCCGCCCCGGTCCAGCTCCTCGAGCAGGCCGTCCCGGCTGCGGGCGATATTCCGCAGCACGGCGTTGACAAAAGCCCGCGGCCTGGGGCGCGGCGCGGCGGGCGAGCTTGACCGATTCGTCCACGGCGGCGCGGTGCGGGATCCGGTCCAGAAACAGGATCTGGCAGGCGCCGAGCCGCAGGATGTTCGTGAGCATGCTGGACGTCCGGTTCATTTTTGAAAAGCGGCCGATACAGTAGTCAAGCGGGATGACGCGCTCCAGCACGCCGTAGAAAAGCTGCTTGTACAGGCCGCGGTCGGCCTCGCTGAGCTGTTCTCCGGCAAGGGCGCGGCTGGCCTCGATATTGGAGTATGCGCCGCGGTCCAGCACGGCGCCGATGGATTGCAGCGCAAGGCTGCGCGCACGGCTCATCGCTTCCCCTATTTGCGCCTGTTGCCGAACAGCAGCAGGATGCGCAGAAAGCTCATGAGCGAGACGAGCAGGCCGGCGACATAGGTCATGGCCGCGGCGGACAGAACCCGCTTTGTCATGCCCAGCTCGTCGGCGGCGAGCACGCCGGAGGACTCGAGGCTGGCCAGCGCGCGGCGGGAGGCGTTGAACTCGACGGGCAGGGTGACAAGCTGAAAGAATACGGCCAGGCCGAAAAATACGATCCCCACGTCGATGAGGACGGGGAAGCTGAAGATCAGGCCCAGGATGATGAGCCAGGGCGTGATGGCCGAGCCGAACTGCGTGATGGGCACGATGGCGCTGCGCAGCACGAGCGGGAAGTACCCTTCCGCGTGCTGGAGCGCATGGCCCGCCTCGTGCGCCGCGACGCCCAGCGCCGCGACCGAGCTGCTCCGTAGACCGGGTCGGACAGGGAGATGGTCTGCTTTTTCGGGTTGAAGTTGTCGGTCAGGTTGCCGCCGATGTGGACCACGTCCACATGCGTCAGCCCGCTCGTATCCAGCATGCGGCGCGTCATCTCGCTGGCGGTGATCCCGCTGCGGGAAGCGACCTGCGCGTATTTTTTATACGTGGACTGCACCTTGATCTGCGCCACCATTGCAATGATGAGGGCGGGGGACGACGAGCAGCAGGTAGTAATAGTCGAAATAGAAAACGGCATGTTGTTTCCTCCTTATGAATCCGGGTTCGGGCTACTCCGCCGCGGCGCCGGGCAGTACGAGGTGGCCGGCCAGGTATTCCTTTGCCGCCATGCGCCGCTTGCCCTGCGGCTGCAGCGTATCCAGGCGCAGCGCGCCGTCCGCGCAGGCCACGACGAGCCCGCGCTCATTATCCGCGTACAGCACGCGGCCGGGTTCGCCGACGCCGGGCGCAAACTGCGCTTCATAGACCTTGATCTGCCGGCCGTCCAGGGTCATGAACGCGCCGGGGGAAGGGGGCGAGGCCGCGGATGCGGTCGCGCACCTGTTTCGCGCTTTGGCGAAAGTCGAGCCGGCAGTCGTCCCTGGAGAGCATGGGCGCGTAGGTGTGCAGGCTGTCGTCCTGCTTCACCGGCGTAATCCGGCCCGCTTCGAGCAGGGCCAGCGCGTGCACCAGCGCGTCCGCGCCCAGCGCGGCGAGCCGGTCGTGCAGGGTGCCGGCCGTGTCGTCGTCCGCAATCGGGGTGCGGACGGCGAGGAGCATGTCGCCGGTGTCCAGGCCCTTTTCCATGTACATAATCGTCACGCCGCTCTCGCGCTCGCCGTTGATGACCGCCCAGTGGATAGGCGCCGCGCCGCGGTATTTCGGCAGCAGAGAGGCGTGGACGTTGATGCAGCCGAGCGGGGAAACCCGAGCACGTACTGCGGCAGTAGTTTCCCGTAGGCGGCGACGACGACGGCGTCCGGACGCGTCTGCTCCAGCAGCGGGAGCAGCGCTTCATTTTTCAGCGTTTCGGGCTGAAACACCTGCAGCCCGCGCTCAAGCGCCGCGGTTTTGACGGCGGGCGGGGCGAGCTTGTAGCCGCGGCCGCTCGGCCCGATCCGGCTGGGTGACGACGGCGCAGATTTCATGCCCCGCGTCCGCCAGCGCGGCAAGGCTTGCCACGGCGAAATCCGGCGTTCCCATAAACAGTATTTTCAAAGCGATCCGTCCTTATGCGGCGGCTTTGCCGCCTGCGTATATTTGAGAGGCGCGTTCCGGGCGCGGGCGTGCCGCGCGGGGGTCATTCCCCGTCCGTTTCGGCGTCCTTCTGCTGCTCGAGCAGCTTGTCGAACTCCTCCTGCGTGAGGATGCGTTCGGCCGATTCGTAGATGGTTCTGCCGTCGAGGTGGTCGAGCTCATGGCAGAACGCGCGGGCCAGATAGCCCTCGGCCGTCACGGTAAACGTCTCGCCGGCGCGGTCCTGCGCCTGCACCGTCACGCGGTAGGGGCGCGTTTCCATCCCCACGACGCCCGGGCAGGACAGGCAGCCCTCAAAGTCGGTCTGCTCGCCGTCGCGTTCAGTGATGACCGGATTGACCAGCTCGTACAGGCCGTCGCCCACGTCGACGACGACGGCGCGGCGCAGGATTCCGACCTGGGGCGCGGCGAGGCCTACGCCGCCCGCGTCGTACATCGTGTCCGCCAGGTCGCCGAGCAGGGTTTCCAGCCGTTTGTTGAAAGCGTCCACGGGCCGGCACTGTTTTTTCAGCGCGTCGTTGCCGCGTTTTACAATTTTGCGTATAGCCATAGTCGGTTCCTCTTTCCTATTGTATCGTATACGGATTTACGTCCGTCCATACGTCTGTCTCTTTCAGGGATTTGTTTTCGGCGTATTCGCGCAGCGCCCGGCGCAGCATATCGCGGAAGGCGCGGTCGGCCCGGCACTTGAACAGCAGCTTGATCCGGTAGTCGTCCCGCAGCTTTTGCAATGGCGCAGGGCGCCGGCCCGATTCCGATGACGGGCAGCCCGGCCTCGCCCGCGAGGGCCTGGACGCGCGCCATGAACCACTGCGCCGCCGCCATGGCGCGCGCGGGGTCCCTGCCGGTGAACACGGCCTGGCACACGTCGGCAAAGGGCGGGTAGCGCAGGGCTTTGCGCAGGCTGATCTCCTGCTGGTAAAAGCCCTTGTAGTCCTGCGACGCGGCGTAGGACAGCACGGGGCTGTCGGGCGTGTAGGCCTGGATGACGGCCCGGCCCGGACGGTCGCCCCGGCCGGCGCGGCCGGCCGCCTGGGTGATGAGCGAAAAGGTGCGTTCGTTTGCGCGGAAGTCGTCGGTGTAGAGCGAGGCGTCCGCCGCCAGAATCCCGACCAGGGTGACGTTCCCGAAGTCGAGGCCCTTGGTCACCATCTGCGTGCCGAGCAGGATATCGTACCCGCCGGCGGCGAACTGGGCGAGCATTTCGTCATGCGCGTATTTGCGCGCCGTGGTGTCCGCGTCCATGCGCAGTACGCGCGCCTGCGGGAACAGGCGGCGGATGTCCTCCTGCGCCTTCTGCGTGCCCGCGCCGAAGTAGCGGATATGGCTGCTCCCGCATTCGGGGCAGGCGGTCGGGGTGGGCTCGCTGTGGCCGCAGTAGTGGCACATGAGCCGGTTGTTCTGGAGGTGATAGGTCATGGCGATGCCGCACGAGGGGCATTTGGAGACATAGCCGCAGGCGCGGCAGCTCACAAAGGTGTTGTACCCGCGCCGGTTGATAAACAGAATGCTCTGCTCGCCCGCGTCCAGGTTCTGCGCCAGCTCGCGCTGGAGCGCGAGGCTGAGCACCGACGTATTGCCGCTCTTCAGCTCGTCGCGCAGGTCGACGATGCGCACCGGCGGCTGGGCCGCGCGGTTGAAGCGGGCGGGCAGCTCGTGGTAGCGGTAGCGGCCCTGGCTCGCAAAGAAGTAGGATTCGAGCGACGGCGTGGCGGACGAGAGCACGAGCGCGGCGCCGTGCGCCGCGGCGCGTTTGGCGACGGCGGCGGCCGCATAGCAGCGGCGACATCTCGATTTATAGGTGTGGCCTGCTCCTCGTCTATGATGATCAGGCCGATATTTTCAAAAGGGCGCGAAAACGGCGGTGCGCGTGCCGACGGCGATTTTCGCCAGGCCCAGCTTCATGCGCTTCCACTCGTCCAGCCGCTCCCCGGCGGACAGGTTGCTGTGCATGACGGCGACCAGCTCGCCGTAGCGGCTTTTGATCCGCGACACCATCTGCACGGTCAGCAGGATTTCGGGCACGAGCAGGATCGCTTCGCGGCGCGGCGCAGGGTGCGGTCGATCAGCTCATAGAACACGTGCGTCTTGCCGCTGCCCGTTACGCCGTAGAGCAGGTGGGTGCGGAAAGTCCCGGCGTCCGCGTCGATCGCGTCGGCCACGGCCGCCTGCCGCTCGCTCAGCGGCGCGTCGGGCGGGGTCCGTCCGCGCCGGCGGCGTAGGGAGTGCAGCACCTCCTGCGGAGGCGCGCAATCAGCCCGCGCCTTTCCAGGGTTTTTGAGCATGGCGGCGGACGCGCCGGTCATGTAGGTCAGCTCGCTCTCCTCGCACGCGCCGGCCTGGAGCAGAAATTCCAGGGCGGGCCGGTGCTTCCCGTCAGCGCCGTGCCTTGGACAGGTAGGCCTGAAGCTGTTCCGAGTGCAGGCCAGCTCCGCCATGGCGACGGTGTTGTCGCCCACGGCGCGCTTTACGTCGGTCCGCTCGGCGACGGCCCCGCTGCGCACGAGCGCCTGCAGGCGGCCAGTCCCTCCGGGCCGAACAGCTCCCCGATCTTTTTCTCGGGGCGGGGCCGCTGCGCAGCAGGCCGGCGATTTCCACCTCGAGCGGGCCGGGGCCGTCCGGCTCGCGGCGCAGCTCGTAGGTGTAGCGCAGTTCCAGCTCCAGCCCGGCCGGGAGCATGGCGCGCACGCAGTCGTAAACGGGGCAGAGGTATTTTTCGCCCATCCACTGCGCAAGCGCCAGCATTTCGGCGCTGAGCAGGTAGCGGTCCGCCGCGGCGCTTACAATCTCCGCAGCGGCCCGCTGTAGCCGCTTTCTTCGGATGTGCTGAGGACGATTCCCTTCCGGCTCTTTCCGCCGCGGCCGAAGGGTACGGTGACGCGCGCGCCGGCACGGCCCTTGTCCCTGAGCCGGTCCGGCACGAGATAGTCAAAGCTGCCCTGCGTGAAGTAGGGGAGCCCTTCCACCGCGATCTTTGCGACCAATGCCAATCCTCCTAAGCATATCCGGCCCCCGCCGGGGGAATGTGCGCGCCGCCACAGCCCGCACGGCGTGCCTGCGCCCCGCGCAGCCTTGCGCGCCGGCGCTTAAAGCCGTGCGCGGCCTCTGCAACCCAGTATAGCGGCGGGCTGTGGCGGCGCTGTGAACAATGCGTGAAAATTCGGATAATCCCGCGCGGCAAAACGCGTCCGCCGCGCATAATGAGCAAAAAACGGCAGCAAAAGCTGCCGTAGGACGACTAATCAATGGCCTGGTCGTCCGCGTCGTCCGTCTCCGCAATGTCGTAAATGCCCTCCATGTACTCCTCCGCCGCCTGCAGGATGGGCTTGTGCTCGGGCTGATGGCCATGCTGTCGTTGTACTCCGCAATCTCCCGCGCGCGCTTGAAATTCCTATAATCAGGGAATACCGCGTAACGCCCTTCTGGATGAGCTCTTCTGTTGAAATCTGTCTCATAATCGGCTGTCTCCTATTCTTTCGCCGCGCATTGCGGCGCTGATTTTGCGTTTGTCACGATGCTGTGTATTTCCTCCGCGGCCCGCTGCGCGTCGTCGTTGACGACGCGGTAGTGGGAATTCCGCCCGCGTGGCCGAGCTCCTCCAGCGCCTTGTCCAGCCGCGCGGCGCACATGCTCCGCCTCGGTGCCGCGCCCGCACAGCCGCTGCGCCAGCTCTTCCGCGCTGGGCGGAAGCAGGAAGATGGCGATGGCGTCCGGCGTCTTCTTCAGCACCTGGCGCGCGCCGTCCACCTCGATTTCCAGAATCACGTCGTACCCCTGCGCCGTCTTTTTCGCGCACCATGTCCCGCGGCGTGCCGTACAGGTTGCCGACGTACTCGGCGTATTCCAGCATTTCGCCCGCGCTGATTTTGCGGGTGAATTCGTCCCGGGTCATGAAGTAGTAGTTCACGCCGTCGCGCTCGCCGGGCCGGGGCGCGCGGGTCGTCGCCGAAACGGAGAGGGCGTAGCTGCCGCCCAGGCCGAGCAGGCGGCCGATCACCGTGCCCACGCCCGACGGGCCGGCGATGATGATAATGCGTCCTTTATTCAAGGCCCTTCAGCTCCTCTTCCGTATCCTCCTCCGGCTCGTCCCAGTCGCTGACCCTGTTTCCGATGGTCTCGGGCTGGACGGCGGACAGGATGACATGCTCGCTGTCGGTGATGATGACGGCGCGGGTGCGCCGTCCGTACGTCGCGTCGATGAGGACGCCGCGGTCCTTCGCCTCCTGGATCAGGCGCTTGACGGGCGCCGATTCGGGGCTGATGATGGCGATAATCCGCGCCGCCGAAACCATGTTCCCGAATCCGATATTGATGAGTCTGCTCGCGTATTTCATGGAGGTGCTCCCTTTCTTCTGTTTGAACTGCGCCTGCTATTCTATGTTCTGGATCTGTTCGCGTATGCTCTCCAGCTCGCTTTTTACCTCGATGACAATTCTGGAGAGGGGCACGTCGTTGCATTTGGAGCCGACGGTGTTGATCTCGCGGTTCATCTCCTGCATGTAAAAGTCGAGCTTCTTGCCCACGGGGCTGTCGCCCTGCATCAGCTCGCGGAAGTTCGCGATATGGGTGGAAAGCCGCGTCGTCTCCTCCGTCACCGAAACCTTGTCGGCATAGACGGCGGCTTCGGCGAGGATGCGCCCCTCGTCGATCAGGCTCTCGGCCAGCACTTCCTGCATGCGGGCGCGCAGCTTTCCGCGGTATTCCGCCACCGTTTCCGGCGAGCGGGCCCGGATGGCCTGCACCTGCGCCTCGATCGCGTCCAGGCGCGCGAGGATATCGCGCGTCAGGCCCTCGGCCTCGCGCCGCCGCGCCGCAAGAAAGGCCGCGAGCGCCTCCTCCAGCACGGAGAGCACCTGGTCCGTCAGCTCCTGCTCGGCGGGCTCCGCCTTTTTCACCACGAACACGTCGTGGTTCTTCGCCACGTCCGAAAGGCTGATCTCCCCCCGGTACGCCGTGCTCCCGGGCGATGGCGCCGAGCGCCTGCAGCCAGCCGTTGAGGTACTGGCGGTTGTAGGACACGTCGATGTCCTCCCCGGCGGGGTATTCGACAGCGATAAAGATCTCCGCCTTGCCGCGCCGTATATCCCGCGCAAGCCGGTTTTTTCACCGGCAGCTCCAGAAAGCCCATGCCGCGCGGCGTGCGTATATTCGGCTCAAAAAGCGGTGGTTGACGCTCTTGATCTCGATTGTGATGAGTTTTCCGCCGACCTCGCGCTGGGCGCGGCCGAACCCCGTCATGCTGCTGAGTAATCGTTTCCACTCCCATCCGGCGGCTCTTTGCCGCGACAGTTCATTCGTATCCTTTATTCTATCAACATTCCGCCGCCGTGTCAATGATTTCCGGATTTCGTGCGGCGCGGGGCGAAAAACATTTTGGAGGGCGCGGGGCGGGCCCTCCGGCCCGTATGCGCGCCTGTGCGAAAACACGATTGCAAGTTTATACTTGTATATGTTATAATAGACCGCAGTAAATTTACAGGGAGTGACGCGGAATGAAAATCTATATCAGCAGCGATATCGAGGGCACCAGCGGCGCGAGCAACTGGGACGAGGCGCTGGACACGGCGCACCACAAGTTTCTGGGGCCGCAGATGACGAGGGAGGTCGCCGCCGCGGCGCGGGCTGCGCTGGAGAGCGGCGCGCAGGAGGTGCTTGTGCGCGACGCGCACGCCGGCGCCCTGAACATCGACCCGGCGGGCCTGCCCTGGGGCACGAAGCTGCTCAGGGGCTGGGCGCCGGACATACTGCATGATGTCGGGCATCGACCGCGACACATACGACGCCGTGCTGTTTACCGGCTACCACTGCGGCGCAAAGAATCCGGGCAACCCGCTCTCGCACACCATGCACAGGTATGTCGATTCCGTCCTCATCAACGGCGAGCCGGTCAGCGAGTTCGTCATCAACGCGTATACCGCGGGCTATTTCGGGATTCCCCGTCTGCTTCATCAGCGGCGACAGGGCGATATGCGCCGAAGCGGAGGCGTTCGTGCCGGGAATTACGGCTGTGCCGGTGGTAGAGGGCATCGGCGGCGGCTCGATTTCAGTGCAGCCGGAGCAGGCGGCGGCGAACATCCATGCCGGCGTGACGGCCGCGCTGGCGGGCGATTACCGGCGGTGCAAAGTGCGTATGCCGGAGACGTTTGAGGCCGAGATCGGCTATGCCAGCCATATTATGGCCTATCAGTACAGCTTCTATCCGGGCGCGGAGCAGCGCGGCAGCACCCGGATCAGCCTGCGCGCCGACAGCTACCTCGACGTGCTGCGCTTCTTCCACTTCTGCGGGGTATGACGGGCCCTGCGCGCCGGTCCCCGGCGCGGACAGGCTGATTTCCCGCACCTGCGCGGGGACGGCGCGGAAAGCGCGGGCGCGCAAGGGCGCTGTATGCGGACCGGGCCTGCGCCTGCGCCCGCCCGGTTTTTGCGGCGGTTCCCCGGGGCTTGCCGGTTTTTGCGCCCCGTCCGGTGCGTTGTGTCCGCGCGCGCTGTCCCGGGGGCCGGAGAAGAGAAAAGAAACCGGGAATGGATGAAGAGAATCGCGGCTGTGCCGACGGGAAAACACAGGCCGCAAAAGGAGTAGACGTATGGTCTTTACAACCCAAATCTTTCTGTTTGTGTTTTTTTCCGGCCTGCGTATTGTCGTATATTGCGGCCGACAGGCTTTCCAAAATCAAAAAGCTGGCGTACGCATGCGGCAAAATACGGCTGAAGGACTGGATTCTGATCCTGTTCAGCCTCGGCTTTTACATGTGGGCCTGCTTTGACAATGTTTTCCGCCTGGTCTTTTATATCGTAATCGTATATTTGCTGGCGCTGGGCGTAAATCATGTGAAGCAGAAGAAATACTATGTCGCCCTGCGGCGGGAGACGGAGGCCGGCGCGTCGGGAGAAAAACGGTTTTATATGAGCCGGATTCCTTTCGTGCTGGCGCTGGCGCTGGTCGTCTTCTGCCTGGTGTACTTCAACTATTCCAATTTCCTCATCCATTGCTGGAACAAGGTTTTTGGCGATAATATCGGCGCAAAGTCGCTCATGGCGCCGCTGGGGCTGTCCTTTATCACCTTTTCGGCCATTTCCTATTTATCGGACACATACCGCGGCAAGGCGACGCCCGGAAGCTTTGTCGACTGCCTGCTGTATATCTCTTTTTCCCCAAGATCATATCCGGACCCATTGTCCTCTGGAAGGATTTTCAGCCGCAGATTAAAAACAGAAGCATGCGCCTGCGCCTATCTGTGAACGGCATAAACCGGATTATGGCCGGGTTCGCCAAAAAGTGATTCTGGCGGATACCTTCGGGGCCTGCCTGGCGGGGATTCCCCTGAGCGGCATTGACCAGGCCACGGCGCTGGGCACGCTCGTGCTGTACATGCTGCAGCTCTATTTTGATTTTTCCGGGTACTCGGATATAGCCATCGGAATTTCGGAGCTGTTCGGCTTTGAATTTAACGTAAACTTCAACTTCCCCTACCGCTCGACGTCCATTTCCGAGTTCTGGCGGCGCTGGCATATTTCGCTGGGCGCCTGGTTCCGGGAATACGTTTACTTCCCCCTGGGCGGCAGCCGGAGCGGGAAACGGAAAACGCTTGTCAATCTGGCCGTCGTGTTTGCGCTTACCGGGTTCTGGCACGGGGCGAGCTGGAATTATATCCTGTGGGGCGCTGTGAACGGCGGGTTTGTCATTTTGGAGCGCATTTTGCAGGAGAAAAAGTTCTACAGGAAAACGCCAAACTGGCTGAAATACATGGTCACGATGTGTATCGTCCTGCTGTGCTGGCAGTTGTTCAGGTTCCAGGACATCGGCGCGGCGGCGGAGAATTTGAAAATTGCCGCCGGAATCGTTTCGTTTGACAGCGTTCCCTACTCCTGGCGCTATTATTTCGACGCGCAGATTATTGTCATGGCGGTCATCGGCGCGGTGGGTTCCACGCTGTTCGGCTCCCCGCGCGTACTGGCCGCATACCATAAATTTGCCGCCGGCAAAGCCGGCTGCATTGTGCAGGAGATATGCCTGCTGCTGATTTTTGCTTTGTCCGTACTGTTTATGGTGAACTCCACCTACAGCCCGTTTATCTACTTTCAGTATTAACTGCGAGGGGGAAGAATATATGAAATGCATCCGGATTATAACGGTCGTCGTTTTTGCCTGTATCATTGTTTTGCCGGCCGTATTCTTTAATTTTACGCCCAATGTGGCCTCGTCAATCGACAACAGAATGCTGACGGAGTTCCCCCTGACCGACGGCGCCGCCGGTTCCGACCTGACGGCGGAGCTGGAAAGCTATGTGAACGACAGAATCGGGTTCCGGGACGAAATGATTATCGGATATACCGTTTTAAACGACCGTCTTTTTGGGAAAATGGTGCATCCGAGCTATTCATACGGCAAGGACGGCTACGTTTTCGGCGCGGGCATTACCACGGCGGAAAATGCGTATTCCGAATTTCATGAAGCGTTTGCCGATATGGTCCTGTCCATACAAAAACTACTGCGAGGCAAGAGGCGTTCCCTTTTTATTTGTATTCAACCCGGCAAAACCGGCCGTGTTGACCGAATACCTCCCGGACGGCGTGCGTTACGACCGCTCGTGGGTGGACCGGTTCTTTGACGCCCTGGACGAGCGGGGCGTCCGGTATGTGGACAACACCCAGACCCTTCGGACAAAGACGGAGGAGGGGCGAGGTTGTTTACAACCAGAAGTATGATGCGAACCACTGGAACGACCTGGGGGCCTATTACGGCACGAACGCCATTCTGGAAGAGCTGCAGCGGGATTTCCCGTCGGTCCATGTGAACGGGACGGCCGACCTGAATATGGATTATGAACTGAAAACCTCCCTGCCGGTGTCCGAATTCCCCATCCATGAGATGGTGCCCGCCTTCACGCTTAAGTCGGCGGTCGATCCGGCGGCGGGGAATTGTATAAAAATGAATTGGAGATGCATCCGTCCTATCAGACGTTCGGCTATTATGTGAATCAGGAGGCGGACATGGCCGGCGCGCCCCGGCTGCTGTCATTTCAGGGCAGCTTTATGAATGTTTTGGGCCGTAAATTCATGGCCAATGGCGTCCGGGAATATATCTACGTACACGACTACCAGAATATACTGGGTTTCCCTATTATTACAATATTTTTCAGCCGGACTGCGTTGTTTTTTGAAGTCGCGGAATACACCTTTAACAACGAATATTTCAACTATGAAAAAAATGCTGCAGCTCGATATGAACCCGGTCCTGTCCAGCGTGACCGGCGAAGGCAGGCCGCGGCAGGACGCGAAGCTGGACAGGAATCAGATTTCCGTCGAATCCGGCGCGCAGCTTACGAAGATTTCCTGGAATACGGACGCGGACTGTGAATACGCGTGGCTTTTGCTGGAGCGGGAATACGATATGCGCAAGACGGACGCGGGCTATGAGGTTACGGTATTGACGGACGACTGGAATCTGCACCGTGAAAAACTGCAGATTGCGGCGGCGGACGCGGCGAATGTGACGGTCTATCAGTAAGCGCGGCGACAAGAGTGCCGGCCGCCGCCGTTTTACAGCGGCGCCTGCCGCGCCGCGCTGCCCTCGTGGCCGTGCCCGCGCCCTGCGCCCGCGCCTGTGCCCTGCGCCCGCGTCTGCGCCCGCGCCTGCTCCCGCGCTCCGTACCTGCGCCCGCGCCCGCCTGTGCCCTGTGCCCGCGCCCTGCGCCCGCGTCTGCGCCCGCGCCTGTGCCCTGCGCCCGCGCCCGCGCCGCGCCTGCGCCCGCGCTCCGTACCTGCGCCCGCGCCTGCGCCTGCGCCTGTGCCCTGCGCCCGCGCCCTCGCCTGCGCCCCGCGCCTGCGCCCGCGCCTCGCCTGCGCCCGCGCCCGCGCCCTCGCCTGCGCCCGCGCCCGCACCTGCGCCCGCGCCTGTGCCCTGCGCCTGCACCCGCGCCGCGAACAGGCAATGCGGGGGACGGGGAAAAAGGGCGCGCCGCGTGCAAAGCCTGCGTGCCGCCCGCACTGTCAGGAGAGCCGGACTGCGGCCCGGCATATGCAAAAACCTGCGCGCCGTCACCGCCGCGGCCTGGCGCGTCCCCGCGGCAGGATGTGCCGCCGCTGTCAATGAAAACGGGCCGGGCTGCGTCTGTGCAGCCCGGCCCGTCCGCTGTGCCCGGTTATTTTTTCGCCGTCTTTTTTCGGTTTTTTTGCCCTGGCGGGCGCGGCCGCCGCCGCGGCCAGCAGCGGCTTGAGAAACTGGCCGGTATAGGAGCGGGGGCAGGCCGCCACCTGCTCCGGCGTGCCGCTGACGACGATTTCGCCGCCGCGGTCGCCGCCGTCCGGGCCGAGGTCGATGATGTGGTCGGCGCATTTGATGACGTCGAGGTTGTGCTCGATGACAAGCACGGTGTTGCCCGCGTCGACAAACCGTGCGAGCACCTCGGTCGCTTGTTGCACGTCGCCGGCGTGCAGGCCGGTCGTCGGCTCGTCCAGAATATAGATGGTCCGGCCGGTCGAGCGCTTGGACAGCTCGGTGGCGAGCTTGACCCGCTGCGCCTCGCCGCCCGACAAGGGTGGTGGACGGCTGGCCGATCTTGATATAGCCGAGCCCTACGTCGTAGAGGGTCTGCAGCTTGCGCCTGAGCCGCGGGTGGTTTTCAAAAAACTCCAGGCCCTCCTCCACCGTCATGTCCAGCACGTCGCATATGCTCTTGCCCTTGTACTTGACCTCCGGGGTTTCGCGGTTGTAGCGCTTGCCCTTGCAGACTTCACAGGGCACATAGATGTCCGGCAGGAAGTGCATCTCGATCTTGATGATGCCGTCGCCCGCGCAGGCCTCGCAGCGGCCGCCCTTGACGTTGAAGGAGAACCGGCCCGGGCCGAACCCGCGCATCTTGCTCTCGGGCAGGCGAGGCGAACAGGTCGCGTATATCGGTGAACAGCCCGGTGTAGGTGGCGGGATTGGAGCGTGGCGTGCGGCCAATGGGCGACTGGTCGATATTGATAACCTTGTCGAGATGCTCCAGTCCCTCCAGCCTGTCGAACCTGCCGGGCCGGACCTTGACCGCGCCGTTGAGCTCGACGGCCAGGCGTCTTGGAGATGATCTTCGCCCACGAGCGACGACTTGCCCGAGCCGGACACGCCGGTGACGCAGATGAACGTGCCCAGGGGCAAGCTCTACGTCTATGTTCTTGAGGTTGTTCTCCGCTTTGCGCCGCGTACGATGAGGCTGCGGCCGCTGCCCGCGTCGCCGCTCGGCGGGCACGGGGATAAACTTCTTCCCGGACAGGTACTGGCCGGTGATGGACTCCTCGCAGGCGATGATGTCCTGCACCGAGCCCCTGCGCGACGACATAGCCGCCGTGGACGCCCGCGCCGGGGCCGACATCCACGATATAGTCGGCGGCGCGCATGGTGTCCTCGTCGTGCTCGACGACGATCAGGGTGTTGCCGAGGTCGCGCAGCTTTTTCCAGCGTGGCGAGCAGCTTCTGGTTGTCCTTCTGGTGCAGACCGATGCTCGGTTCGTCCAGAATATAGATCACGCCCATCAGCGAAGAGCCGATCTGGGTGGCGAGCCGGATGCGCTGGCTCTCGCCGCCCGAGAGGGTGCCGGCGGAGCGGGACAGGGACAGGTATTCCAGGCCCACGGAGACGAGAAAGCCCAGGCGTTCGCGGATCTCCTTGAGAATCTGCCGTGCGATCATCTGCTCTTTCTCATTGAGCGTCAGCTCCTCAAAAAAAGCGCAGCAGGCCGCTGATCGGCAGCGTGGTCAGCTCATAGATGTTCCGGCCGCCCACCGTGACGGCCAGCGCCATTTTGTTGAGCCGGCGTCCGCCGCAGGAGGGGCAGGGGATGGCGCTCATGGAGTTTTCGATATCGGCGCGCGAAGCGTCGCTCTGCGTCTCCCTGTGCCGGCGCTCCAGGTTGTTGACAATGCCCTCAAAGGGCGTTTCATAATAGGTGGTGCGCCCGCCGAACTCGCGCGCGATTTTCAGCTTCTTGTTCCCCGTGCCGTAGAGCAGCGCGTCCAGGCCCTGCCTGGGAATGTCGCGCGCACCGGCGTGTCGAGGTCAAAGCCGTACGCGTCGCCCAGGGCCTGGAAGTACATGGCCGCGATGGTGGCGGAGCCGTTCATCGTCCAGCCCGAGGCCGGACCGCGCCCTGGGCCAGGGAGGGTTTTTGTCCGGAATAATCAGGTCGGGGTCGACCTTCAGCAGCGATGCCCAGGCCCGTGCAGTCCGGGCAGGCGCCGTAGGGGTTGTTGAAGGAGAAGAGCCGGGGCACCAGCTCCTCAATGGTCACGTCGTGGTCGGGACAGGCGTATTTCTGGGAGAAGAGGATGATGCGCTCGCCGCCGATGATGTCGAGCGCGACCAGCCCGCCCGCCAGCCTGGCGGCCGTTTCGGCCGAGTCCGCAATGCGGCCGCGGCTGTCCTCCTGGATCACGATGCGGTCCACTACAACGTCGATATTGTGTTTTTGTTCTTATCCATGGGGATCTGCTCGCCGAGGTCGTAGAGGATTCCGTCCACGAGCACCCGCACAAACCCGCTCTTGCGCGCGTCGTCAAGCAGCTTGTGGTACTCGCCCTGCGGCCCCGACCACGGCGCGAGGATCTGGGCGCGCACGCCGTCGCCCGCGGCCAGGATGCGGTCGACGATCTGGTCGACGACCGACTGGCGGATCTCCTGCCGCAGACCGGGGCAGGGGGCAGCCCGATATTGGCGTAGAGCAGGCGCAGGTAGTCGTATATCTCGGTGATGGTGCCAACGGTGGAGCGGGGGTTTTTCGAGGTCGTCTTCTGGTCGATGGAAATGGCGGGCGAGAGGTTCTTCGATCGAGTCCACGTCGGGCTTTTCCATCTGGCCCAGAAACTGGCGCGCATAGGAGGACAGGCTTCCACATACCGGCGCTGGCCCTCGGCGTATATTGTTTCAAAGGCGAGCGAGGACTTGCCTGAACCGGAAAGGCCGGTAAACACCACGAGCTTGCCTCGCGGCACCTCCACGTCTATATTTTTAAGGTTGTTCTCCCGTGCGCCCCGCACGATAATCGCGTCTCTGCTTTGCATGTTATTTCTCTTCCTTTTCATTTGCCGTAAGTAGTTCTTCCTGATCCGGTCGCGCAGGTAGGCCGCGTGCTCGAATTCGCATTCCGAGATTTTGGCGGCGGCCTTCATCTCCTTTTCCAGCCGGGCGATCAGGGCCATGCGCTCGCTCTGCGCGAGAGGCGTTTGCCGTCGAGCATGGTGTTGTAGTCCTGCTTGGAGGTGATTTCGAGCACGTCGCGCACTTCCTTGACCACGCTCTTCGGCGTGATCCCGTGCGCTTCGTTGTAGGCCTGCTGGATGGCGCGCCTGCGTTCGGTTTCGCTCAGGGCCCGTTCCATGGACGGGGGTCACGCTGTCCGCGTACATTATTACCCTGCCGTCCGCGTTCCGCGCGGCGCGGCCTATAGTCTGTATCAGCGACGTTGCGGAGCGCAGGAATCCCTCCTTGTCCGCGTCCAGTATGGCGACCAGCTCCACTTCGGGCAGGTCCAGGCCCTCGCGCAGGAGGTTGATGCCGACGAGCACGTCGAACACGCCCCCGCGCAGGTCGCGGATGATGTGCATGCGCTCGATGGTCTCCACGTCGTGGTGCATGTACTGGACCTTGACGCCGAGCGTTTTTGAGGTATTCGGTCAGGTCCTCCGCCATTTTCTTTTGGTCAGGGTGGTGATGAGCACCCGCGCGCCGCGCTCGGTGCGGCTGCGTATTTCGCCGAGCAGATCGTCGATCTGGCCGGCGGTGGGCTGACGACCACCTGCGGGTCGAGAAGCCCGGTGGGGCGGATGATCTGCTCCGCGATTCGGGCCGAGCGCTCCCGCTCGTATTCGCCCGGCGTTGCGCTCACATAGATGACCTGGTTGAGCTTGCTCTGGAACTCCTCAAAGTTGAGCGGGCGGTTGTCGAACGCGCTGGGCAGCCGGAAGCCGTAGTTGACCAGGTTCTCCTTGCGCGAACGGTCGCCGCCGTACATGCCGCGCACCTGCGGCAGGGTGACGTGCGACTCGTCTATAATCATCAGGTAGTCCTTGGGGAAGTAGTCGAGCAGGGTAAAGGGCGTGGACCCGGGCGGGCGGCCGCTGATGACGCGGGAATAGTTCTCGATGCCGGAACAGTAGCCCAGCTCGCGCATCATCTCCATATCGTAGCGGGTGCGCTGCGCGATCCGCTGCGCCTCGATGAGCTTGCCCTTGCTCTCAAAAAATACCGACCCGCTCCTCCAGCTCCTCTTCAATGCGCGTGATGGCCTCCTCCATCTTGTCTTTGGAGGTGACGTAGTGGGAGGCGGGGTAGATGGCCACATGGCTCAGCACGCCCTTGAGCTCCCCGGTCAGGGCGTTTATCTCGCTGATCCGGTCGACTTCGTCGCCGAAAAACTCGATGCGCACGCAGTTGTCGCCCGAGTAGACGGGGAACACCTCGACCACGTCGCCGCGCACGCGGAAGCGGTTGCGCTGAAAGTCGATGTCGCCCCGTTCGTACTGGATGCCGACCAGGGCGCGGATGAACGCGTCGCGGTTGAGCTGCATGCCGGGCCGCAGCGAAATGACCATGGTCTTGCGTAGTCTATGGGGGTCGCCCAGGGTGTAGATGCAGGAGACCGACGCGACGATGATGACGTCCGGCCGCTCAAACAGGGAGGAGGTGGCGCTGGGCGCAGCTTGTCGATCTCGTCGTTGATGGACATGTCCTTTTCAATATACGTGTCGGTGTGCACGACGTACGCCTCGGGCTGGTAGTAGTCGTAATAGGACACGAAGTATTCGACCGCGTTGTTCGGGAAAAACTCGCGGAATTCACTGCAAAGCTGGGCGGCCAGCGTCTTGTTGTGGGCGAGCACGAGGGTGGGCTTGTTCACCGCGGCGATGACGTTGGCCATGGTATAGGTTTTGCCCGAGCCGGTCACGCCGAGCAGCGTCTGCGCGGCAGCCCTCGCCTATGCCGCGCACGAGGTCGGCGATGGCCTGCGGCTGGTCGCCGGTGGGCTGGTAGGGGGAGTGCAGATCAAATTTCATCGGTTGAGTCCTCCGGCTGGTTTTCTGGCGGAGCTGGGCGAACATGCGCTGCTTGAGCAGAAAGCCGCTCGGCAAAGGAGACATAGTCCCCGTCCGCCACGACGATGTGGTCCATCAGGTTACGCCCATGGACAGAAGCGTCTTTCAGCGCCTGCGTCGTCATCATATCCTCCTCGGACGGAACGGCGAGCCCCGACGGGTGGTTGTGCGCAAGCACCACGCAGGTGCTCTGGTAGGAGAGGTCGATTTCGCAGATGCGGCGCGTGTTGATCTCCACCGCATTGACGCTGCCCCCTGTGTGAAACCGCAAACAGCACCTTGTTGCTTCGCGTCCAGGGCGACAGATACACAAGCTCGTCCGTCTTGCCGATAAAGCGGGGCAGGATGTCCGCAGCCTCCTGCGGACTGCCGATGGCGGTGACGCCGTCATATTTCGAGGATTCGTAGCGCGCGAACAGGGCGGGCAGCAGCTTCAGAAACACCGCCGCCTGCGGCCCCACGCCGGGCACCCTGCGCAGCGCTTCGACAGGCGCGTCCAATACGCCGCTGAGACTGCCGAACCGTTCTATCAGCGCGTGGCCGATGGGGTTCGTGTCCCGCCGGGAATAGACGTAGAA
>VOFB01003945.1_pt1 | contig 33538 bp, 73 predicted proteins | sample 5384141 | NCBI WGS metagenome assembly VOFB01 (sample SAMN12384721, study PRJNA508395) | human gut metagenome | isolation source: healthy gut A | host: Homo sapiens | reverse complement strand
CAAGTTCAGCTCTTGATCCTATAGATTCAGTATGTCCACAGTCACATCTCCATACGTTAAGTGGAGTACCCCAATATCTAGTTCTTGATACTGCCCAGTCTTTTACGTTTTCTAGCCAGTTACCAAATCTACCTTCACCTACGAATTTAGGATACCAGTTTACTGTATTGTTGTTAGCAACTAATTGGTCTCTTAATTTTGTCATTTCTATATACCAGCTTGGGTTTGCATAGTATACAAGTGGAGTACCACATCTCCAGCAGTGTGGATAGTTGTGCTCTATTTTTTTTAGAGAATAATTTTCCTTCTGCTGATAACCATTTTATTATTTCAACATCTATTCCATCTTCCATTACGAAGTGACCTTCCATGGAGTAGCTGTAAATTTACCATTTGAATCAACTGGTTGTATAACTGGAAGTTGATATTTTCTACCACAGTTGTAGTCATCTTCACCGAATGCTGGTGCAGTATGAACTATACCAGTACCATCTTCTGTTGTTACATAATCAGCGCAAGTCACGAAGAATGCTTTATCTGTAACTTCTACGAAAGGCATTAATTGTTCATATTCCATATATTCTAAATCTTTACCTTTCATAGTTTCAAGAACTTCATAAGTTCCTTCACCTAATACTTTGTTAGCTAAATCACTGCAAAAGATAGTATACTTCTCCATCTTTAGCTACTTTTATATAATCTACTTCTGGATTTACTGTTAATGAAACGTTTGATGGTAAAGTCCAAGGAGTATCCATGCTAAGAAATATTCATTTTCAGCATCTTTTTTTTGAATTTACATATTACTGTATTAGTTTTTACTTCTTTGTATCCTTGTGCAACCTCGTGTGAAGCAAGACCAGTTCCACATCTTGGGCAGTAAGGTACTATTTTATGTCCTTCATATAGATATCCTTCTTTGTTGAATTTATCTAATATCCACCAAACTGATTCTATATAGTTGTTGTCTAAAGTTATATATGGGTTGTCTAAGTCAACTTCATATGCCATTCTTTCAGTCATAGCTCTCCATTTACTTTCGTAAGTGAAAACTGATTCTCTACATTTTTGGTTGAATTCAGCTATACCATATTCTTCTCTATTTGTTGTTTATTAGTTAAACCTAATTCTTTTTCAACTTGAAGTTCAACAGGTAGACCATGAGTATCCCATCCAGCTTTTCTTTTAACTTGATATCCACTCATTGTTTTATATCTACAAACCCAGTCTTTAAAGTTCTAGCTACAACGTGGTGTATCCCTGATTACCATTAGCTGTTGGTGGTCCTTCGTAGAATACGTAACTTGATCATTTTCACCTTTTTCTAGCGTTTTTTCTAATATGTTGATGTCTTTCCAATATTTTGACACTTCTGCTTCTGCATCTTTAACAGAAGAATCAACAAGTGGCTTAAACTTAGCCATAATATCACCCTTTCTTATTTTTAAATTGCCATTATTTTCTCAATTTTCAAATTATACATACAAATGCTAGTTATCAATATATACATAAAACGTATATATATTTAATAATTCAAAAATTTTAAAATTAAAATATAATTGCTATTATATTAATAATCAATTATTTACCCAATAAAAAAACTCCTCCCTATACAAAGGGACGAGTTATAATCGCGTTACCACCTAATTTTACATACTAAAAAAAAATAATATGTAACACTCTATAGTTTAACGGCACTAACCGGCTCAGCTTAATAGATAAAATCGTTCAGCCTACAGCTCCAGAGTGATTTTCAACTTTCTCATAAATATTGGCTTTCACCTAATCCAACTCTCTGTAAAGTACTTAAAAGTCTACTCTCTCTATCACAGCTTTTATTTTTTCAATTATACTTGATAATTATACAATAATTCATTTATTTCGTCAATAAAAACATATTCAATTCACAATGTTATGATATTTCATATTATTACCAATATTTATTATTATATACATTTTATTTTAAATTTTTTTAATATAATCCAAATGTATATTATTCATTTGTAACAGCATCATCAGTAGATTTTTATCTACTTGGTTTGTATCTTCTTCAACTGCTATTTCTTCTGTAAATAAATCAGCACTATCTTCCATGTCTTCTTTTATATAACTACATTCTCTAAAAGGCATTTCACAGCTTTCATCTACATCATAGAATATTTCGTCTAAAGTTTCTAGTTCTTCTTTTATTAATGATTTAAATCTATTTCTAAATACTTTAAATTCTCTTACTAAGTTATCATATTCTTTTTTAGTTCTAAAATACGATTATTAGTTTCGTCTATTATGTGTTTTGATTGAAGTTGAGCTTCTTCTACTATTATTTTTTGCTTTTTTATTTGCAGCTACAAGTATCCTCTGCAGCACTTTGAGCTGTAATTAAAGTTGCATTTAGTGTTTCTTCTATACTTTTGTATCTACTAACTTGTTCTTGATATAAAGTAACCTTTTCTTGAAGGTCCATATTTTCTTTATATAAAGCTTCAAAATCCTCAGTTACTATTTTTAGAAAATCATCAACTTCATCTTCACTATACCCTCTAAAGGCTCTTCTAAATTCTTTATTTTGTATCTCAATTGGAGTTATCATCCTCTAACCTCCTATATAAATCTTTATAAAATAATTTTTTGCTTTTACTTTTGTTCTACCCTTTTTTGTTAAATCTCCTACTTCAATAATAGCTCTCCCATGACCTCTAACAGATATGAGACTGTCAGATTTTATTTCTCTTGATGGAGATATTATCTTTTCGTAATCTACATTTACTCTTTCACCTTTTATTAGCTTAACACTATCATTTCTAGATAAGCTGTAAACTCCACTTATTATTGAATCTACCCTTAAAGACGAAACTGTAAAAGATATCTCCTTAAAGTTATGCTCGCTTTGTACGATATCTTTTACAGTTATTTCTTTAACCTTAACTTTATTTCTAGAAACTTTATCTAAATTAATAATTATAAAGTCGCATATATCTTCACTTACAACTACTTGACAGAAGTTATCGTGTATTAATATATCTCCAATTTTTTCTTTTTATACCTAAGTTTAATAAGGCTCCTAAATAATCTCTATGAGAAATTGCTTTAAATTTAAAGTTACCCTCAATTTGTATAACTCTTAAATCACTTTCTACATCATCTTCCTCAATATAGTATGGAAAAATATATATTAGCTGTCTTTCTGCATTTTCATATCCACCGTCTACTTTATATTTTAAATCTGATTCAGAATTTAAAATATCTATAGCATTTTTAACTTCAAATGGATTTAAAAATTCTGTAGCTTTTATATCGTAATTTTTCAAACAACTATTCGCCTTATCAATTACTTTGTACATTTTATTTTTTAGTTCTATATCTTTGATATGTGCTGTAAGTTTTAACTTTTCCATTTTATAAGAATATAGAGTATATTACTCTTTGTAATATTTGTATTAATAAAATTGCTATTAATGGTGAAAAAAATCAACAGGAATTGACACATATCTATATTGAACTCGTCTTATAGGTTCTTCAATTGGATCAGTAATTACGCTTAATGCTTCGTAAATTCTACTCATTCTAACTGAAGGTATCCAGCTTAATACGCATTGTATAACTATGATGAATGATATTACATCTAATAATCTTATTAGTGATACTCCCAATACGCTCATATTCTTGCTCCTTTATTTAATTATTTTTGCCATGGAAAAAATGCTTTACTTTCTAATTCTTTTTTCATGTTTGCGTCTATATCAACATTACTTGGCGCTAAGATAAATATAGCTCTCGATACTTTTTGTATTGTTCCATCTAGTACATAAACAGCTCCACTCATAAAGTAGAATATTGCTTTTCTAGTATCTACATCTTGAGCTAATCCTTCTAAATTAACTATCACTGTTCTTTTTTTTTTAAGTGATCTGCAATCACTGTTACATCTTCATATTTTTTAGGTTCTACTATTACAACCTTCATTGAACTTGTTGTATGTAAATTTACTATTTTGCTAGTTGTAGCAGCTTTAGATGATGATCTTATTGCTCCGATATCGTTACCCACCATATCTTCTTCATTTTCTTCTAAATCTGTGTCCATTTCTTCATCATCATAATATTCGTCCTCTTCTGTCATCCAGTTTTTAAATTTTGAAATTAGACCATTTGACATTATTTCCATCCTCCTTTAAATTTATAATAAAATACTTAATATTTTTAATTATATTTTTTATTAATATAATCCTTATCGTAAATTAATTTTAGTTATTGTAATTTCTAGGTCCAAAAAATCGCTGTCCCTACCCTTACAATAGTTGCACCATGTTTTATTGCTAGATGATAATCATGGCTCATTCCCATAGATAAAGTGCTCATTTCAACATTTTTTAAAGAAAGTGAGTCTATTTCTAGAGATAAATCTTTTAATCCTTTAAATACTGATTCTATAACTTCATCATCTTCTACAAATGGAGCCATAGTCATAAGACCTTTTATTCTTATATTAGATATTTTTCTGATACCATTTTTACAAAATCAACAACATCATCCTTATAAAGACCATGTTTTGTTTCTTCTTTTGATATATTAACTTGTACTAGACAATCTATGATTCTATCTATTTTTTTCTGCTCTTTTTGAATTTCTTCACATAAAGCCTCTCTATCTAGAGAGTGAATCATTGTCACTTTATCAATTATGTATTTTACTTTATTTGTTTGTAAAGTTCCAATAAGATGCCAGTTTACCTTATCCCCTATAACTTCATATTTTCTAGCTAACTCTTGAGGTTTATTTTCGCCAACATCTGCTATTCCTGCCTCTATAGCTTCAAGTACTGCATCAACATCTACAGTTTTTGTTACAGCCATTAAATTAACTTCTTCTGGATTTCTTCCACAATCATTACATATTGATGCAATTTCATCTTTAATTTTCTTTATATTTGATTCTATACTCATTTATTAATGTCACCTGCTTACTTTAATATTTTTATTTATAAAATTTGGATATAATAATATTCTATCATATAAATTCAATTTATTTTCATCCTTATTTTTATTATAATCCACATAATAATATTTTGCATCTTTATAATAATTTTTGCCTAAACCTACAAACTCTGGCATATTATTTTCCTCATTTATTACATAAACGCCCAATTTATTATTTTTTCTACAACTGACTCTACGGGTATTTTAAAATCCTTTTATATTTTTATATATTATATCAAATTCTTGAACTCTTGTATTGTAAATTGACATATTTTTTTCCATAATTTTTATGACTATTACCTCTTCATCTTTTTTTTCATATATTTTATCTATCTTTGCCTTAATTGCTTGTCCATTAGAGATTATTTTTAAATCTTGTGCTTCTTTAAAATGATTCTTATCTTTATTTTGAAATATGCATATATAAGTTTCATTTGGATTGATTATTCTAAGTGCTACTTCTGATGAACTAACTTTATGAGTATTGCTATTTATTTTTATAAAATTATTTTCTAAAGAATCCAATATATTTGAATTTATATCATCTAATTTGTCTAATTTAACTTTTTCATAATCATTATCATATTCAAATGATACTATTCCAGAAGTAGGTGATATATTTTCTGTATAGTATTTTTGTTTTTGATTTTCTAGTATTTTAAGTTCTTCCTTTTTATTTAATATTATATTTGAGTTCATACTATTTTTCGATTTTTTCTAAGTCATTTATTTCATTTTTAGATCATCTATTTTTTTGTGATATTTCTTCATTTTGTCCCGATTGACTTATAGTAAATAAACTTTTTATCATTTTTAATTTTTTCGCCATCTTCTACATTATATTTTATGATTCCATCTTCGTTAGCTTTGATTATAGTCTCATCCATGACTACTATTGCCTTTTTTTTAATTTGAAGGTCTATATTTTCTTCTTCTAAAACCATAGTCTTTGTAAAATAGCCAATTGTCCAAATTACAACTTGAACTAAAATATATAACAGTACTATAAGTAAAAATAAATTTGTAAACTTTATTTTCTTTTTTCTTCTTCTTAGCCATCTCTACACCCCCTAAAACAATTGGTTATATTATAATTTGTTTTTTTAATTCTTTTTCCTTTAAATTGCCTCAAAACAAATTATTAAAAATACAAACAGCATATAGTGTTTTTAACATAATTTAATATTTTTATACAAAAAAAAAAATTACTGTAAAACGATTTAAAAAATCATTTCACAGTAATTCTTGTATAATATTAATTTCTAATTTTTAAATGAATGTATTGGTGCTGGTATTTTTCCGCCCCTATCTATAAAGTCTTTAGATGAGAATTTGTTTACTTTCATTACTGGCGCTCTACCAAGTAAACCTCCAAACTCGACCATCTCACCGACTTTACACCCTGGAGCTGGTATTACTCTTACGGCAGTTGTTTTATTGTTAATCATTCCTATTGCTGCCTCATCTGCTATCATAGCAGATATTGTTTCAGCTGGTGTATCGCCTTCGACAGCTATCATATCTAAGCCTACCGAACATATTGCAGTCATAGCTTCTAATTTTTCTAAACATAATGAGCCCTTTAATACTGCATCTATCATTCCTGCATCTTCTGATACTGGTATAAATGCACCACTTAGACCTCCAACTCTAGAACAAGCCATAACTCCACCTTTTTTAACAGCATCATTAAGTAGTGCTAATGCTGCTGTTGTTCCATATGCTCCGACAACTTCAACACCCATCTCTTCTATTATATTTGCAACAGAATCTCCAATTGCAGGTGTTGGTGCTAATGATAAATCTACTATCCCAAATGGAACGCCTAATCGTTTAGATGCCTCTTGTGCCACTAATTGTCCCATTCTAGTAACTTTAAAAGCTGTATTTTTTATAGTATCTGCTACAACATCAAAAGATTCTCCTCTTACTTTTTCTAAAGCCCTTTGGACAACTCCAGGACCACTGACACCGACATTTATTACTGTATCTGATTCTCCAACTCCATGGAAAGCCCCTGCCATAAATGGATTATCTTCAACTGCATTACAAAATACAACTAATTTTGCACAGCCAAATCCTTTTTATCTTTTGTAAGTTCAGCAGTTTGTTTAATAACTTGACCCATTTGTTTTATTGCATCCATATTCATCCCAGCTCTTGTTGAACCTACATTTACAGATGCACATACTTTATTAGTACATGCTAAAGCTTCTGGTATTGATTTTATCAATATTTCGTCGCCTTTAGTATATCCTTTTGACATAAAGCAGAAAATCCCCCTATAAAGTCTATTCCTAACTCTTCGGCTGCTTTATCTAAAACTTTTTGCAAATTCTACATAGTCTTTATCATCACAAGCCCCTGCTATTATAGATATAGGTGTTACAGAAACTCTTTTATTTACAATCGGAATTCCAAACTCACTTTCTATCTCTTGTCCTACTTTTACTAAATCTTTAGCACAAGTAGTTATTTTTTATATATTTTTTCTCTTGCTTTTTCTCCATCGGAATCAATACAATCAAGTAAAGATATACCCATTGTTATAGTTCTGATATCTAATTTTGTTCTTCTATCATATTTATAGTTTCTAGTATATTCTTAACGTTCATGATTTCCCTCCGAATTAAATTCTATGCATTTTATTAAAAGATTTCTTCTCTTTGAATTCTTGTCTCTACCCCTATAGATTCGCCTCTTTTTTTAAAGCTTGTTTAATTTCTTCAAAAGATTTAGGACTTTTTTTCTAAATCAACCATAACTACCATTGTAAAAAACTCATCCATCAATGTCTGTGTTATATCAATGATATTGACATTTAATTTAAATAATTCATCAGATATTGCTGCTACTATCCCAACCTTATCTCTACCTATTACAGTTAAAAATGCTTTCATAGTTTGATTCCCCTTTATATTGATGATTTAATTCTATGCCTCTTTTTTTACTCATTGTCAAACATGACGTATATATTTTAATTTCCTATATATAAAAAAGAATGCCCTATATAAACCGAGGTTTATTATGGCATTCTTTTTGGACAAATTAAATTTAATTATTTAAATTCAATATTATTTTTTTTTATTACATCTACACCCATGTATGGTCTTAATACTTCTGGAACTACTACAGAACCATCTTCTTGTTGGTAGTTTTCAAGTATAGCAGCTAAGGCTCTACCTACAGCAAGACCTGAACCATTTAATGTATGACAGTATTCTGCTTTTAGAATCTTTTGCTTCTTTTGAATCTTAATCCAGCACGTCTAGCTTGGAAATCTTCACAGTTTGAACAAGAAGATATTTCAACGTATCTGTTGTAACTTGGCATCCATACTTCTAAGTCATATTTAAATGCTGCAGTGAATCCTAAGTCACCTGTACATATTCTAACAACTCTGTATGGTAAACCTAATTGTTGTAATAAGTATTCAGCATTTGAAGTTAATTTTTCTAATTCATTGTAAGATTCTTCTGGAGCACATATTTTAACCATTTCAACTTTGTTGAATTGATGTTGTCTTACTAGACCTCTAGTATCTCTACCTGCAGAACCAGCTTCTGATCTGAAACATGGAGTATAAGCAGTGTAGTTTAATGGTAATACATCATATGAAAGTATTTCATTTGCATGTATATTAGTTAGAGGTACTTCTGCAGTTGGTATTAAGTAGTATCCGTTGTCTACTTTGAACATGTCTTCTTCGAATTTTGGTAATTGACCAGTTCCTAAGAATGAATTTGCATTAGCCATGAATGGTGGTATAAATTCAGTATATCCGTTAACTCCTGTATTTGTATCTAAGAAGAAGTTATATAAAGATCTTTCTAATCTAGCACCTTTATCTTTGTATAAAGTGAATCTTGAACCAGTTATTTTAGCAGCTCTTTCAAAGTCTAATATATCTAAATCTGTTCCTATATCCCAGTGAGCTTTGAAATCAAAATCAAATTGTTTTGGTTCTCCCCATGTTCTTTCTTCTATATTATCCGCATCTGTTTCTCCTTGAGGAACTCTTTTCGTTTGGAACATTTGGTATTCTAAGTAATCTATATCTTAATTCATCTTGAACTTTTTTAACTTTTTTCATCTACAGCTTTTATTTTATCTGATAATTCTTTTAATCTAGCTTTATCAGCAGTTACGTCTTTTCCTTCTTTTTATAAGTTGAGGTATTTTTTTAGATTCAACGTTCATTTCATTTTTCATTACTTCAACTTCTTTAAGTAATTCTCTTCTTTGATCGTCTAAAGCTACAACAGCATCAAGGTCAAATTTTTTTTCCCTCTTCTGTCCATTGCCTTTTTAATATCTTCTAAATTTTCTTATTCTTTTGATATCTAACATTTTTTTCCTCCTAAATATTTTATGTATAATTGCACGTCTCATACAATATAAGCCCAACGTATTTATCCAATTTAACTATATTTTATTCATTTAAAATTATCTTGTCAATTCCCTTAAAAATATAGTCTATGTAGTTTATAATAAATGGTCTCCCTAAAATATAAAATTTAAATATAATTCCCATTATGCATTTTTGAAATTTTACAAAAATAAGTACGCTAAATTTTAAGAAAATATACCTTTAATTTTCTGAAAAAGATTTTATATATAATGCAATTTACACCCTATATAAAATTATAATCAATCTCAGAAAAATTTCCATATATAATTCTAATATAAATAAATATTTTTCTATTTTATGTCCATTTTTTTAGTTTTTATACTAATTTGGAAAAATATTTATTTATTTTAAGTCGAATTGTTAATTAATGGAAGTGATAATTTTAAATCCTTACTTTCCATATTATAACTTTTAATATATTGAATAAATATGTTACGTAAATTAATATGTATCTTATTTTTCATTTTTATTCTATATTTTAATTAATAAATATTGCTCCAGTTTTAATTTTTAATCTTCACTTATCTTTAGAGGTATTAATCGCAAAAAAAAATTTCCTTAAACATTCTAAGGAAATTTCAAAATATATTTTTTAAGGAGCAAATTATAACAACATATTCTTATTAATAATATAATTTAAAGAATAATTGTTATTATATTATTGCTGCCTTCATTTATAATTTTTGTAGTGTTTTTGGATTTTAAATCTAATTTCATCTGGCATCATATACAACTTACTTTGTAGCTGTTCTTTTACTAAATCATTTAATGACTTACCAAACATATTTGATTCCCATAATTCACTAGGATTTTGTTCAAATTCATTTAGAAGATATTTAACCATTTCTTCACCTTGATCTTGATTTCCTACAATTGGAGATACTTCTGTAGATATATCTGCTTTTATAATGTGAAGTGATGGTGCATTTGCTTTTTAACTTAACTCCATATTGTTTTCCTTGTTTTATAATTTCAGGCTCTTCCAAGCTAAGTTCACTAAGTGATGGTGCTACAACTCCATATCCAAAAGTTTTAGCATCATTTAATGCAACTTCTATCTTGTCGTATTCTCGTTTTACTTTAGATAAAGTCGTAACTAAATTCAATAATTGACTATCCCCTTCAATCTTAAATCCACTCTTTTCTTCTAATACTGTATAGAACAATTCTTGTTTTGTAGCTAATTGAATATTTATTACTCCTTCACCAAGTTCTACACTATCTACATTTACGCCTTCTAAAAAATTCTAATTCTTTAAATCCATTTATAATATCATCAATATCTCTAATTTTTTGTAAACTAGCTATACATTCTTTTAATGTAGCTATTATACTTTGTTTTATCCAATGATTTTTTCTAATCCTTCTACCCATTTAGAAATATTTATTCTTATTTCATTTACTGGGAAGTCATATAATACTGTTTCTAAGATATTTTCTATATCAGATTCATTCATTTCTTCCACATTTACTGGCAATATAGGTACTTCATATTTTTCTTCCAATTCTTTTCTTAGAAGTTCTGTTTTTTCTTCTTTTGAGTCATGCTGTTTAAAACTACTACAAATGGTTTTTTGGATTGATTTTAATTCATCTATTACCCTTTTCTTCAGCTTCTATATAGCTACCTCTTTCTATACCAGTTACACTTCCATCAGTTATAACTACTACTCCTATTGTAGAGTGATCTCTTTATAACCTTTTTGTGCCTATTTCTGCAGCTTCCTCAAAAGTCATAGCGTCTTTTGACCATGGTGTAGATACTAATCTTTGTTTACCATTTTCTTCGTGTCCTAGTGCTCCTTCCACTATGTATCCGACACAATCAACCATTCTAACCTTTAAAGATACTGCGTCTTTTAATTCAATAACTACACCATCTGCAGGTACAAACTTAGGGTTCAACAGTCATGATAGTTTTGCCTGAGCCACTTTGAGGTATTTCATCTCTAGTTCTATCTCTTTTGAATTCATTGTCTATATTAGGTAGAACTAGGTTTCCATAAACTTTCTTATAAATGTTGATTTTCCTGTTCTAACAGGGCCAACAACCCCTATATATATATCACCTTGAGTTCTTTTTTGCTATATCCTCATAAATGTTCATTCTTATTCCTCCTGCATACATTTCTTATTAAAGTATATTGAACAGTTTCTAAATTTATAACAAAAATCTTATTGCGTGGTTGTGAATGAATATAATTTCATATGTGCTATAAAATGTAAAAATAAAACCTACATAGAGTTTAAGTTTTATTTAACTTAAAAATCCATGTAGGTTTTATATATAAATTAATTATGTACAAATCCGTTATTAACGACTTCTTCCATTTCATTTTTCTTATGTCTAGTCATAAGTGCTTTTACAGTTTCTTCAGTATTTGCTCCTTCGTATAATACTGAATAAATAGCATTAGTTATTGGTAGTTCAATATTTAATTTTTTACCAACTTTATAAGCAACTTCTGTTGCTACAATACCTTCAACAACCATATCAACTTCAGCTAATGTTTCCTCTAGTGTTTTTCCTTGTCCCATAAGTATTCCAGCTTTTCTATTTCTACTGTGCATACTAGTACAAGTTACGATTAAGTCTCCAATACCTGAAAGTCCTGTGAAAGTTGTTACATGTGCACCCATAGCAACTCCAAGTCTACCTATTTCTGTAATACCTCTAGTCATTAATGCTGCTTTTGCATTATCTCCATATCCAAGTCCATCACACATACCAGCACCGAATGCTATTATGTTTTTTAGAGCTCCACCTAATTCAACCCCTATTATATCTGGATTAGTGTAAACTCTAAGTACAGGACTCATAAATGCATCTTTTGTACAATTTCAGCTATTTCTAAATTTGGAGATGCTGCTACTAATGTAGTCGGCATAAATTTAGAAACTTCTTCAGCATGAGATGGTCCAGATAAAGTAACATATTCATTATTTGGTAGTTCTGATTTAACTACTTCAGATAATCTAAGTCCTGTTTCTCTTTCAAGACCTTTTTGCAACATCAACTATAATTTGATTTTCTTTTTATAAAAGGCTTTATCTTTTTGCATACACTTCTTACAGCTTGTGATGGCACTGCCAATACTACTATTTTACTGTCTTTTATTACACTTTCTAAATCAGTAGATATTCTCATTTCTTTTGGGAAAATAACACCTGGTAAGAATCTAGAATTTACTCTTGTGAGTATTAATTTCGTTTGCTTGAGATTCATCTCTCGTCCACATATCTACTTTATATCCATTTTACAAAGAGCTAGGGCAAGTGCGCTCCCAACTTCCTACACCTACTACACATACCTTCTCCATAATGACACCACCTAGTTTATTATTTTTTTTCACCAAGTTTTCTTTCTGTTCCATTTATAAGGCGTTTTATATTTGCTCTATGAGTATATATAACTGATGCTGATAAAATAATGTTACCCATATACCTTTTGTATTGTGGTTTATAAGCATCAACACAGAGACAAACATATACTTAAAACAGAACCTAAAGAAACATATTTGCTAACTAATACTATTATTATAAATGCTGCTAAACATGTAAGAGCTACAATAGGATTTATAGCTAACATCGCACCTAAAGAAGTTGCTACTCCTTTACCGCCTTTAAAAACCTAAAAATGCTGGCCAATTATGTGGCTACTACAGCTATATAAGCGCAAGTTGCCTCATCTGCTTTCATGTAATGGCTAATACCCTAGCAAATCCAACTGCAATCGCACCTTTTAAAACATCGCCACCAAAAGTCATGGCTCCTGCTTTTTTTTACCCATAGTTGTAAGTACGTTAGTTGATCCTGCATTACCCGAACCTTGAGTTCTTATGTCTACGCCTGCAAATTTTTGCCAATAATATATGATGTTGATATATTACCTAAAAAGATAAGCAACTACTATAATAATTAAATAAACTAACATCTCTGGCCCCCCATATTTTTATTATTTTCTTCTGTTCTTTTCTCTGTACTCAAATTGCACTGAAGTTCCTTCAAATCCAAAGTTCTCTCTTATTTTATTTTCAAGATATCTTTGATAAGAGAAATGAGTAAGCTGTTTATCATTTATAAATAATGTAAATTTAGGTGGCTTAGTTCCTGTTTGAGAACCATAATAAATTTTAAGTCTTTTACCTTTGTCTGATGGTGGTTGATTAAGCATAACTGCTTCACCTATAACATCATTTAATGCTGATGTACTAACACGTTTAGCATGTTCACTAGCTACATAGTTTACTGTTTCTAGTATTTTATTCATTCTTTGGTTAGTAAGAGCAGATACGAATAATACTGGTGCATACATCATGAACGGAATTTCTCTCTTATTTCTTTTGTGTAGTTTCCTAATGTTTTGTTGTCTTTTTTTCAATTAGGTCCCATTTATTTACGATGAATATGCATCCTTTACCTTCGTCGTGAGCTATACCAGCAACTTTAGTATCTTGTTCTGTAACACCTTCAGTTGCGTCTATAACTATTAAAAACAACGTCAGCTCTTTCTACAGCAGTCATAGATCTTTATGACACTGAATTTTTCAACTCTTTCATATACTTTACTTTTTCTTCTTATACCTGCTGTATCTATTAATAAATATTGTTGTCCGTCTTTTTCAAAGTATGTATCTATAGCATCTCTTGTAGTACCTGCAATTGGACTTACTATAACTCTGTTTTCTCCTAAAATATTATTTAAGATAGAACTTTTTCCTGCATTTGGTTTACCTGTTATTGCTACCCTAATTATATCTTCGTCATACTCAGTGTTTAATCCTTTAGGAATTGCTCTACAACTTCATCTAATAAGTCTCCAAGACCCATACTATTTGCACTTGATATTGCATATGGATTTCCTAAACCTAATTCATAGAAGTCATATATATTGTCCATTTGGTTTATACTGTCTATTTTGTTTACAGCTAATAAAACTGGTTTATTTGTTTTTCTAAGTATTTGAGCTACCTCTTTGTCAGCTGCTGTAATACCAGCTTTTCCATCTACAACAAAAATTATGATGTGTGCCATGTCTACTGCTAACATCGCTTGGTTTCTCATTTGAGATAATATTACATCTCCGTTATCTTTTCGATACCACCTGTATCTATTAATGTGAAGTATTTGTTTAACCATTCTACTTCTGCAAATATTCTATCTCTTGTTACACCTGGTGTATCTTCTACTATTGATATTCTTTTTCCTGCTAATTTATTGAACAGCGTCGATTTTCCTACGTTTGGTCTACCAACTACTGCTACAATTGGTCTATTATCGCTCATTTTAATCTCCCTTCTAGTATACAATTTTTTCTACAAAATCTTTTCCTTCGTTTTGACAAGTTATCACTTGAATATTTAATTTTTCTGTTAATTCTTCTAATGTTATATCATCTAAAAATACTTCTTCATCGCTTTTTAACATTGATCTAGTTATATATAAAGCACTACCTAAATCTTTTATCTTTTAATTGATTGATTATATCAGTAGCAGTTATAAGACCTGATACAGTTATTGTATGACCGAAATAATCATTTCTTATCTTATATACGTTTATTTTTACATTTTTGAATTTTTCCATAACTTTATTTGCCATATCAAGGATAAATTCATATGCTGAACTTCCTGTTGCTATAGAAACAGTCTTTTCTATGCTATCATCTGCATCTAAAGTTTTTAAGTAGTTTATTGTTTCAGTTCCTTGTTTACGAATCATCCCTACTCCATCTTCAAATTGTAAAAATCCTTCGTATTCATCATAATCTAATAGTGGTCTTTTGCTATTATATAAAACTCATCTGATAAGAAAGCAAATCTTGTATTTAATTCTTTTAAATACTTCTCTTGTAGAGCATGTACTTGGTCGATTGTTTCATTTGCACTTTCATATTCGAAAATTTCTAGTTTTGCTAAATTATCTCTGTATTTAGTAATACCTACAGGTACTATAGCTACACTATTTACATAAGGATAAAGGTTTGATAAATCACTTAAAGTTCTATCTAATTCTTCTTTGTCATTATATCCAGGACATAATACTATTTGACAGTTCATCTCGATATGTGCATCAGCTAATCGCCTCATAGTATCGATTAATTTTCCAGCGTGCTTATTTGTTATCATTTTTCTTCTAAGCTCTGGATTTGTTGTATGAACTGATATATTTATAGGACTTATTCTGTATTTTATTATGTTGTCTATATCCTCTTCGCTCATATTTGTTAAAGTGACAAAATTTCCTTGTAAGAAAGAAAGTCTTGAATCGTCATCTTTGAAATAAAGAGTTTCTCTCATACCTTTTGAAGTTGGTCTATAAAGCAGAAAACGCATTTATTTCTACAGCTTTTTGCTTTATCGATTATAGGATTTACAAATTCGATACCTAATTCTTCATCAAAATCCTTTTCGATTTCATATATATAGACTTCGCCATCTCTTTTTTTGTATTTCTAATTCTATATACTCATCACTTATTAAAATTTATATTCTATAATATCGTGAATTTCTTCGTCATTAACAGCTATTAATAAGTCTCCTACTTCTATTCCTATTTCTTCAGCAATAGAACCTTTATAAACTTTACTTATGATGTTGTTGCTATTTTTTACGTTGACTTCCATAAATCTTTCACCCTTCTAAAAAATACATCATCTTATAATATCGTATAATTTTAAGTTAGTCAAATATATAAATTTATATACATTAATTTTAGTGTTTAACTATTATTAGGGTTTCTTTTGCGATTTCATGAACAACACCATCAACACACTTAGCCATCAACATAGCTTTATTTTGCATGTCATCGTCATTATCTGCATAAAATATCGGACAACCTCCTCCAGATGTCATATTTTTATTCGTTGTTATTATAGCTAATGTAAAATCATTTATAGACATATCTGACATATTACTTACCTTCCTTTCTTCCTATTACATAATTTTTTAAGGCTATATTTTTACCTCTAGCACTTGATACTATAGGAGTTGATTTAACTGCTTGTATAACTGCCTCAATGTTTTTTTCTATAGGTAAATACGCTATTACTAGACTTTCGTTTTTAGGGATTTCGTCTTGGTATAGAGTAAAAACTGGCTCGTTTTTTGTCTATAAAGCCCCAATCTGCTGTATAAATTATATGCTATTGTCTGTCTTTGGCCTGGGTCTTGTATTATTGAAGCATTTATATAATTATTGTCTTTTGGAAGTATTTCTATTCCAACTCCATATTTTAAAAATTTTTCTCGTTCTGACTTTAACCCTACGTTTGTTATTCCACTTAGTGAACCAACTTTGAGTATACTGTTATCTTCAAATGATATATCTACAATCTTTTACATCTGCGATATCTCCAATAGAATCCCTTTTATAAGCTTTTTAAAATAAATGCTAGTACTATACCTAATATAGTACTTATAAGTAAGCTTATATTTTGACCTAATTTGAATTCTGATGTAATTAAATAGTAGCAACCAACTGTGAAAAATGAAGATATTATACACATATAGTTTCTAATTTCATACGTCTTTGCAATTTCTTCTATAAATGCATTTCCTCTTTGCACAAGTTGTTTTGCTTCTAATTCTGTCAGTGTATCTCTTCTATTTTCTCTTACTTGTCTAAATTGTTCTGCTGCTAAAGATAAAAATGTAATTGATGTATATGATCTTTCGATTAATGCAGGAACTAATAATGCACCTAGTGCAGATGCAATAAAAGCTAAAACTAATTGTGAAATTAAAACATTTGGTTGTGTTGGATATTGTTTTGTTCTAAATTAAGCATAATTAATCTAGTTAATATTCCTATTACTATTCCGATTAAAAAATTTTGTCCATTTTATACCTCTCAAACTTATTATTTTATTAAACATTGGTAATTACTTTGTTTTCCTTTTGCCGCTTCTAGGATTGGCGTACTTCCGGCAACTTGTTTTATAAGTTCCATATCGTTTAGAATCGGCATAAAAACAATCAACACACTTTTTGTTTTTAAATCTACTTTTGAGGTTGAAACTATATCGTGTTCATCTACATCTTTATCTACACCTGTATGAATAAATATATTGTATATAATTGCATCTCTTTGACCCAAATCATTTATAACGCCAAAATCTTTTTCGTCTTTTGGCACAACTTCAATTGCTATTCCGTCTTTCAAAAACTTTTCTCTCGTCGCTTTTAGACCTATATTTGTAATAACTACATCATTGACTTTCATTATAGGTCCATCAAAATAAATTTTTGCTTCTTTTATATCGGCTATATCATTGATACTGTTTCTTCTCAATATTCTTCTAAATATTAAACCGACTATCGCGGCTACAACTATAGCTGCTACTGTGCATATTATTATATTTTCGCCAAATCGCTTTGCAATGATGACATAAGCTATTGATGAGCCAAGACCTGCAAATAAACTCACATAGCTTCTTACTTCATAAGTAGATGCTATTTCGTCTATATAGGTTGCACCCTTTTTAACTAATTCATCTTCATCGATATTGTCTAGAGTTATCTTTTCTTGCTTAGATAATCCTTGGAATTGTTGGATACCTACTGCTAAAAAGTCAATGCTGAGAACTCTTTGTCCATAAGGGCTGGTAGAGCAATTCCTCCTAATGCTGATGTAAGCCCTGCCATTATAATTTGTTCTATATAATCTTGGGGTCTTGTTGGATATTGTTTATCTTTTATTCTAAGAACTAAAAATCTGCATAGCGTTCCGAGTAAGACTGATACTAAAATGAATGTCTAAACAGAGCTTCGTCTAATACGCTTGCCTTCATAAAATACACTCCTTTTACAAAATAAATTTTATTGTATAAATGTTATAAATTTATTTTGTACAACAAAAAATCTTATGTAAACTTTCTATATTGATAGATTTATTTACATAAGATTTCGTTTTTCAGATATTTAATTTCTATTCTGTATTTTGCGGAATTGTGACTATAAAATCACTCCCAACTCCTAAAATACTATTAACTTCTATATTTCCTCCTAAGGATTTTTTACCATATGCTTAGTAATCGCAAGACCTAATCCTGTCCCCCCTATATCTCTACTTCTAGCCTTATCAACCCTATAAAATCGTTCAAATATTCTATTTAGATATTCTTTAGGTATTCCTATTCCATTATCTTTAAATTCTAAAATTATATTTTGTTTATCTTTATCATAATATTGAATAACTTGTATTCGTCCATTTTCAGGTGTATATTTTATTCCATTGTCTACTAGATTTAAAAAGATTTGTTTTATATTGTCCCTTATTCCTAATATATGTACTTCTTCATCTTCAAAATCATATGATACTTCTATGTTTTTTTGATGAAGCAATATATTGTGTAATTTCACATACTTCTTTAAATATATCAAATAATTTAACTTGTTCGTATGATAAATCTTGACCATTTTCAATTGAAGAAAGCATTAATATATCTTCAATAAGACCTTTTAATCTGTTTGATTCTTTTTCGATTATATCTAAAAAATGATTTCTTGTAGCTTTGTCTATTTCATCATTTATTTTAAAGTTTCTACAAATCCATTAATCGATGTTAGAGGTGTTTTTAATTCATGACTAACATTAGCTACAAAATCTCGTCTCATATTTTCTAATTTTACAAGGTCTGTTATATCTTCAATATTTATAATAGAGCCTATTATCGCATGTTTTGAATCCTGCAGATATACTGGGTCTATTTTTATCCTATATACTAGGTTATCTCTTAAATCTAATTCTATTACTTCATTTTGAGTACTTCCTACATATTTATGAAATATCTCAAGTATTTTTTTATCTTTTACGATAAATTTAAAATTTGATCCTCTACATTAGTTTTCAAATCACATTTAGCATTTCTTTAGCTATATCATTTATAAGCAAAATATTTCCCTTTATGTCTATTGCTAAAATACCATGAGATATGCTTTTTACAATGGAAGTCAGTTGTAGGTGCTTATATTCAACTTCTTCAATTGTACTATCCATTATTTGAATCATATAATTAAAATTTTTAGATAGTTCTCCTAGCTCACCTTTTTACATATGTATTAAATCTCGTATGGAATTCTTTATTACTTACTTTTTTAGAAACTCTAGTAAATTCTTTTTAGATATCTTCTCAGTGTTACCGTATATCTTATAAGTAATATAGCTAAAGCTGATGTAATAAGCATTATAAAAAAAATATACACCATTTACTTGCTGTAGGTTTGAATTCATAAGTATTACCTCAACTTTTAACTAATTTTATATCCTATTCCTCTAATAGTTTCTATATATTTCTCTTCGTCTGTTTCAATTTTTTTTCGTAAGTATCTAATATGTACATCAACAGTTCTTGTTTCTCCAAAATATTCATATCCCCAGACTTTATCTAATAAAAAGTTACGTGAAAGTACTTTTCCTTTATTTTGAAGGAGTAATTTAAGTAAATCAAATTCCTTAATAGTCAAATCGATTTTCTTATCTTTTTAGTTACTTCATGCTTTATTAAGTCCATTTTATATCTTTAACACTTAATATATCTTCTACTTTATTTGCAGTTTTATTATATCTTCTAAGAACCGAATTTATTCTAGCTAAAAGTTCTTTTATTCCGAACGGCTTTGTTATATAGTCGTCAGCTCCCTCTTCTAGCCCTTTAACTTTGTCTCTTTCCATATTCTTGGCTGTAAGCATAATAACAGGTATATCTTTTAGTTCTTCATCATTTCTTATTTTTTTTAATACATCCATACCACTTATATTAGGTAACATCCAGTCTAAAAGTATTAGATTTGGCTTAAATTCTTTTGCCTTATGAGATCCGTCAAAACCATCTAATGAGTAGTCAACCACATATCCGTTTACCTCTAAATTAAATTTTAAAAAAGCTCTACTATGTGCATTTCATCATCTATAACTAATATTTTCTCCTCCATAACAATACCCCCCTTACTTTATCTCAATGAAGGTTCCTATTCTCTTTTGGCGTTTTATCATGCTTTCTATACGAGAAAAATCTATCACAATTACAACTTGTGCAGATATTCATATTTATTATATTCGACTTTAGTACTCCAAATTCTTTTTAATATTTGGGTATTTATTTCCCATAAATCAAGATAATACTTCTCATCTCTTATTTCATATATTTTTTCATCTGCATTTGGAAGAAGTACACTGAATTTTTCTACTAAGTCATAAGATACTTCATAGCAACATTTTCCGATAGATGGTCCTATAATTGCAACTTCATCTTCTGTATTTGTATTATAATTTTCTTTCATAGATTGAAGTGTTTCTGAACAAATTTTGCCGTATGTCCCTCTCCAACCTGCATGAACAAGCCCAACAGCCTTATTTACCTTATCAACTAAAACCACTGGCACACAGTCAGCTGTTAATATTAGAAGTGGAACGTTTTTCGTTTGTAATTATGGCGTCTCCATCTATTATTTGTCCTATATTGTCTTTATCTACTTTATTTACTATGTTTGAATGTATTTGTTTATTTTTACTTAAATTTTTTAAAGTAAATACATCTTTAAATGCATTATTTACATCATCTAAATTTTTTGCATCTATATTAGTAGTTGTAATAGCTATATCTACAAATTCTAATCCTTCTTTATTTATAGTTAAATAATCTTTTTATCTATTATAGTTTGTGTCATATTAATCTCCCTTTCCATTAAAATATTTTTTTAATTCACTTACAAAAGTATTTATATCTTTAAATCGTCTGTATACAGATGCAAATCTAACATATGATACTTCATCTATATCTTTTAATTTATCCATTACCATTTCACCGATTTTATCAGTATTTATTTCGCTTATATAATTTTTATTTATTTCATTTTCTACATAAGAAATTATGCTTTCTATTTGTTCTATTGAAACAGGTCTTTTTTTCACAAGATTTTATTATACCTCTTTTTTATCTTTTCCCTATTAAATAGTTCTCTACTGTTATCTTTTTTAACGACCATTACAGGTGTTGTCTCTATAATCTCATAAGTAGTAAATCTTTTTTACAAGATTCACATTCTCTTCTTCTCCTAATAGACTTGCTATCTGTATGTCTCGAATCAACTACTTTAGATTCCTTTGTAGTTACAATATGGGCATTGCATTGTTTTCCTCCTTAGTTAGTTAAGATTTAGAATTTAGATATCTATTTGATTTTTATCAAAATTTGATCCTATACTTACAATAATAGTATCGCAACCTATTCTCAAAATATCCCTCCAAAATACAGTGTCGATTTCAGCCCCTCTTGAAAAAAGTTGCCTGAAGACCCTGTTATTGAAAAAGATGATACTTTGCCATTTTCGACATCTAGATCTATATCTGTGATAAAACCTAGTTTTTTACCATTTTTTCACATTGATTATTTCTTTTTCCATAATATCTGATATTCTCATCATAGTGAATCTTACCTCCTATATATTTAATATTGAAATCCTCACAAAAATTTTTAAATAAGGATTGTCTTATATAAGTTTATTATTTATAAGTAAAAAATTCACCATGATATCATCTATAATCTTTATAATTATTTTCCTATTAGTTTTATTTTACACATTATTAAAAAATAATCAAATATTTTAGTGATATATACAATAAAACTGTCGCAAAGTAAACAATTAAATTACTATTACGACAGCTTTAATTTTTAGTATTTTGTTTTTAGATGTATTTTCTCATATTTTTTTAGGGCATTTTTTTTCTATTCTAGAAACTTGAGCCTGAGAAATACCAATTTCATCTGCTACTTCGATTTGAGTTCTTCCTTTATAAAATCTTAAATCAAGGACTAATTTTTCCCTTGAACTCAATTTTTTTATAGCTTCTTTTTAGAGCTATTTCTTCTAGCCAGTTTTCATCTGTATCCTTTTTTGTCTTGGACTTGATCCATTACAAATATTGCATCACCATTATCTTGATATACAGGGTCAAATAATGATATTGGGTCTTGTATTGCATCAAGAGCCATAACTACAGATTCTACCTCCATGTCTAGTTCTTTTTGCTATTTCTGATATTGTAGGTTCCTTTGAATTCGTTCTGATTAATTTTTCTCTTACTTGTAATGCTTTTTATAAGCTATATCTTTTAATGAACGTGAGACCCTAATTGGGTTGTTATCTCTTAAATATCTTCTTATTTCTCCTATTATCATAGGAACTGCATAAGTTGAAAACCTAACATTTTGACTTAAATCAAAATTGTCTATAGCTTTTATAAGTCCAACACATCCTATTTGAAATAAGTCGTCTACATTCTCTCCTCTATTATTAAATTTTTGGATAACACTTAGAACTAATCTCAAGTTGCCCTTTTACAAACTTCTGTCTTGCGTCCTCATCTCCTTGTTTAATTTTTACTAATAGGTCTCTCATTTGATCAGCCTTTTAGTACAGGAAGTTCGGATGTATTTACACCACAAATTTCAACCTTATTTATAATCATAAGTTTCAGTCCTCTCTTAAAAGATTCTATATATGAAATTATTTACATATCATATATTTTTATACTTTTAACGAGATTTTATTTATCTATTAAACAAATTTTTTCATTTCTTTTTTTAATCTGAAATTATTTTTTTTCCAATCTCGAAATGTAGGATTGAGATATTCCAAGTATGTTAGCGACTTCTTTTTGAGTTTTTTCTTTTCCTTTTGTGCTCAAACCAAATCTTAATTCCATAATTTGCTTTTTCTCTATCGGATAATTTATCTAGTGCCATAAATAATAAATTCTTATCTATTTCTTCTTCAATTATTTTATAAATTTCATCATTATCAGTTCCCAATACATCTGACAATAAAAGTTCATTTCCATCTAAATCCACATTTAGCGGTTCATCAAAAGATACTTCTGATTTTTTTTCTTATTATTCTTTCTAAGACACATCAATATTTCATTTTCTATACATCTAGATGCATATGTAGCTAGTTTTATATTTTTATCTAAATTAAATGTATTTACTGCTTTTATAAGCCCTATTGTACCTATAGAAATTAAATCTTCCATATCTATTCCCGTATTTTCAAATTTACGCGATATATAAACGACTAATCTAAGGTTTCTCTCTATTAAAATCGTCTTTATATTGTCATCGTACTCTAATTTTTTGTAATAGTTCCTTTTCCTCCTCAAGTGTTAGTGGTGGTGGAAGTACATTTACACCTCCCATATAATAACAACTATCAGGTTTTATTAGTTTTAGCTTATTGCCTAATTTAATTAACTTCATAAACAATAATCTTTTAGTTTCTTTACTTGTAATATCAATTAAAAGTCCTCCTTTTTAATATAATATTCTCGGATTCAAAATTGCACTATATCCTTCATCTTCAAAATTGGATATGCCGAGAATAATATTACTTATTTTTTTTATTATCTATGTCTAGATAATCTGCTTTTTATCCCCAAAATCATTCCGGCATTGTTGTCACCTACATGTTTATAAGGTATTATTCTAACTCTCGACGAAAGATTTGGTTCTAAACACTCTGTTAAACTCTGGATATCTGACATATCCATTTTTTCGAAATTATAATTTTCTGGTAAAAATTTTCTAAAAGACTTGCCTTGATTATTACAACATCACTTTTACTAATAGGATCCTGTAGAAGGTTTCCACTATCTAATAATGCTATACATTCTATATTCTTATCTAATATTTTTATTCTTATCTTTTTAGTTATATCATCTCTATGCTTTTTAGCAATCTAAAATCATTAACTATTTTTTTTTTCAATAATTTACAACTAATATAAGAACATATTATAAAAAAGATATAGTCATATGACTAATACCTGTAAAATAAATAACAAAATAAGTGCTTCCGGATATAAATATATTTACTAGATAAAAATTGAAAAGTATCTTAAAAAAATCTTTTTTATTAGTTACATTGAAAGATATTAAAACGATTACTATAAAAAATATAAATTTAGAAGGTAGGGTAAAAAAGATTTCTAAGTCTTTATAGATATACATAACACTGTAGATAGTACCTATTATAGCTCCACATATTTGCTTAAATTTTTTTTTAATGTGTATATTTTTGTAATATATGTAGTACAATTTATTATAATATAGTTAATCAGTAAGTTTTCTAGAATATAATAATCTAAATACATTATATCTTCTCCTCTTTCTTACTTAATCACACAATGTACTAAAATCTATGAATGTTTTTAAACTTTTTCTTAAATATATTATAGAATACTTCATTTAAATAATTTGTCATTTCTAACAGTCGAATTCAAAATACTTTTTCTAAAAATATGCAAAAAAAAAAAAACCTTCAATATTATTGAAAGTTTTTTTATCTATTATTAACTATCTTCTTTTTATTTCTTAAGAAAGTTGGTATTTCCATTTCATCATCCCAGTCGTTATTTCTAACTGGTTCTGGTCTTTTTCTATTTTTGGTTCGATTACTGGTTCAGGCTCTTGAACTGGTTCATTGTGATGAATCACAGGTCTTGGTTCTGGTTTAGCAACTGGTGGTATTTCAGTTTTTTTTGATTGGAGTTGGTTCAACATATCCACCTTGAGGAGCTTCATTAAAGCCAGTAGCTATTACAGTTATCATTATTTCATCTTCTAAGTCTTCTCTTATAGATGCCCCGAAGATTATATTTGCATCTGATCACATGATTCTGTTATTAAGTTAGATGCAGCATTTGCTTCGAATAATGATAAGCTTGGTCCTCCTGTTACGTTAAGTAATACGCCTTTAGCACCTCTTATAGAAGTTTCTAATAATGGCGATTGTATTGCTTCTTTAGCAGCTTCTATAGCTCTATTTTCTCCACTAGCGTTACCTATACCCATGTGAGCTAATCCTTTGTCTTTCATTATAGATGTAACATCGGCAAAGTCTAGGTTTATAAGTCCAGGAACTTTTATTAAGTCAGATATAGCTTGTATCCCTTGTTTTAGCACCTTATCAGCTATATAGAATGCTTCTACTATAGATGTATTTTTTTTCTACTACTTCAAGTAATCTATCATTTGGTATAGTTATTACTGTATCAACATTAGCTTTTAATTCTTCAATCCCAGCTTCTGCATTTTTCATTCTTACTTTTACCCTCAAATCCAAAAGGTTTAGTAACAACACCTACAGTTAAGATACCTTTTGTTTTGCAAGTTGTGCAACTACTGGAGCTGCCCCTGTACCTGTTCCACCACCCATTCCGGCAGTAACAAATACCATGTCAGTATCTTGTAATAGTTGTTCTATTTGTTCCTTACTTTCTTCAGCTGCTTTTCTCCCTACTTCTGGGTCTGCACCTGCACCTAACCCTCTTGTAAGTTTTTCTCCTATTTGAATTTGATTTTCTGCTTTCGATGTAATTAATGCTTGTCTATCTGTATTAATTGATATAAATTCAATTCCTTTTATTTTTTCTTCGATCATCCTATTAACAGCGTTGTTTCCACCGCCACCAACGCCAAATACTTTTATCTTAGCATTATTGTCAATTTCTAAATCAAAGCTTAGCATAATATCGAAACCTCCCTCTCTTTGTAATTATTTCTGTATATATATTAATTATATCATTTAATATTTAAATATTTAACGTATATTTACTAAAATAAATATATTTTATTGTTGTCTCTAAATTGTCTACTACTTCAAATGTCTTATGTACTATTAAACCTATTTTAAATATAACATCTATATTATAACATTTATTTTATTTAATTTGTTAAACTTTTTTATAATATATATAACTTATATACTAAAAAAACGTTAAATTGTACTTATTTTTTTACTTTTTGTACTTCTTATTCTCATATTATTTATATGTATATAAGGTGTATTTTGAAAATGTCATATCAATTTTGCCGTAATTTATATTTTGACTTTTTAAATCAGTTAAAATTTGAGTCAATTTTGCCATATCATGTTTCATATCACCTTTTTATCAATTATGACTTTTATTCCTTCTTTTGTATTCATGCTAATTGTACTGTTATCTAAAAAAGCAATACTATTGATTTTATTATCTAGTCCTTCTTTTTTAATATTTTTCAGCAATGAAGCTAATTTTTTCTTATCATTTTTATTTTCAAAATTTAATTTATTATCTTTTATAGTAAAATCAATTTGAACTATTGGACAGTTATCCTTTATTTTTCATACTTTACTTTATCTATATAATTCATGTCTTCGTCAATGTAATAGTAATTGTCGCCTTTATCTTTCAAAACACAATTAATACCTTTTTCTTTTACATCTATTATTATTGAATGTGGTATAGAAAGTTTAACTTTTACACTTTCTATGTATCTACTTTCACTTACATTTGCATTGATTTTTTAAATCATATGAAAATAAATTTTTACCTGTACTAACTTTAGCTAAATCTTTGACTTCAGTTTTTGAAAGAACTTGATTATTTACTACATCTATATTTTTTAAACAGAAAAAATCACTTCTTATAAATACTATAAAACAAAAACAAAATAGGAATATAAATAGAAATAACATTATCAATCGATTTATTCTTATTTTCCTTCTTTTCTTTTTCATAAAACCACTCCTGAAAATATAAGTTTATAAATCAAAAATACTACACCGATGATAATATTTCCTACATATAAATTAATTTTTTTGAAACAAATTAATACTAATTCTTTTTATGGTTTATATAAAAAAGCCAAAATATATCGAGCTTTGTATTTTATTATCAAAAAAGATATAGAGGAAATCAATTTATTTTGATTAATTCTATATCTTTTATATTTAAATTATTAACTTATTTTTTCTTTATTCCTATAACTTTAGGTTCTTGTGCAGTTTGTTGTTCTACATTTTCTTCTTTAACTTCAGCTTGCTCTTTTTGCTTTTTGTTTTTATTTTTAGAACCTACTGCTTCGTTATAAGATTTCATTATTTCGTTGTATATTAAATCAATTGCTTCCGGCTTACCTATTTTCTTTGCATTATTTGCCATATCTATTAGTAATTCTTTGTCTCAAGTAATTTAAATACGGCTTCATTTAAAGATTGTGGTGTTAAATCTTTTTCTAAAATTGCAATTCCAGCACCTTGTGCTTCTATACTTTTTGCATTGTATTCTTGGTGATTTTCTGCTGTATAAGCTTTTTGGAATTATTATTGAAGGTTTACAAGGGCAGTTATTTCTGCTAAAGATATTGCACCTGCACTACCGATTACTATGTCACTTGCTGCAAGACCATCAGCCATATTATCTAAGTAAGGCATAACTCTTTGGTATGGTTTAAGTTCGATATCTTTTATAGTTTCTATAAATTCATCATAATAAACTTTTCCTGTTGCAAATATAAAGGCAACATCTTCTTTTACCATGTTTTCTATTACTAGTCTCATAGCGTCGTTTATTTCTTCTGAACCACCACTACCGCCGTAGCATAGTACCATTTTTTTATCTTCGCTAATACCTAGATTTTTTCGCTATAAATTTTCTAGAATTTAATATTTCTTTTCTTACTGGATTACCTGTAAGAACTAATTTATCTTGGCTCTTTTCTGGAAATCTCTTATGAGAATCCTCAAAACTTGTAAGAACCTTTGTAGCAACTTTAGAAAATATTTTATTTGTAACACCTGGGAAAGAGTTTTGCTCATGGACTATAGTTACTCTTTTGTTCATTGCTGCGTTAAATAAAACTGGTCCACTTACATATCCTCCAGTACCGATTACGATATCTGGTTTATATTTTTTACGATTCTTCTAGATTGTTCTAAACCTTTACATAGTTTAAATACTCTTTTTATGTTGTCTAAATCTATTTTCTTTTAAAACCTTGAACTGTGACTGTTTTTAATTCAAAACCTGCTTTTGGAACTATTTCAGATTCTATACCGTTTTTTAGTTCCAACAAATAAAATTTCACAATCAGGATTATGTTCTTTTATTTTATTTGCTATAGCTATAGCTGGGTATACATGGCCTCCAGTACCGCCACCGGCTAATAATACCTTCACTTCATCATCTCCTGTTAATTAATTTTTACTTTTTTTTTTGAGATGTTTAACACAATTCAATTTCACCCATCAGCACCGTGAGCGAGGTTCCTCCATAACTTATAAATGGAAGTGCCACCCCAGTCGCTGGCATAGAAGATGTTGCAACAGCTATATTGAATGCTGCTTGTATTCCTATTTGGGCACCGATTCCTATCACTACCATACATGCAAATAAATCCTTTGATTTTAAGGCTATCTTCACACATCTATATACTAATATTACAAATAACATTATAACTAAAATACAACCTACAAGACCTAACTCTTCGCCAATTATGGCAAAAATAAAGTCATTTTGAGGTTCTGGTATGTAAAAATATTTTTGTCTACTTTTGCCAAGTCCCAGCCCAAAAAGGCCGCCAGAGCCTATTGCATAAAGACTTTGTATAACTTGATATCCACTTCCAAGTGGATCTTGAAATGGGTCTAAGAATGCTGTAAATCTTTTTTAATCTGTATGGTTCTGCAATGACTAAAACTCCAAATAATCCAATACCTGCAATTAACATAGTCATTACGAATTTCATATTCATTCCTGCTACAAACAACATAATAAATACAACTATTATTAGAGTCCCAGCTGTAGACATATTAGGTTGTAACATTATTAATATAAAAAATATTGATGGAATTATTAAAATTGGTATAACACCTTTTGTCAAAGATTTTATATTTTCATATCTTTTTCTATGACTTTTGCTGTAATTACTATAGTTACAAATTTTGCTATATCCGATGGCTGAAATGTAGCTCCACCTACACCTAACCATCTTTTAGCACCGTTAGCTTCTATACCTAATGGTGTCAAAAACTAACGCTAAACATATAACAGTAAATATACAAAGTGGCAATGAATTTTTCTTCCAAATATTATAGTCTATATTTGACATGAACATCATTCCCACAAACCCTAGCACTGCATAAATTATATCTCTTTTTAAGAAAAATAGCCATCATGGTGTTTAAATGATGCTTGAACATAGCTTGCACTAAACACCATAACTATTCCAAATAGTACTAAGGCTATTGTTGTATAAAAAATTACTAAATCAAACTCCGTCTTCATCCCTTTTGTAATTTGCTTTTTAATTTTCAAACTTTCATTAGGCATATGAATGACTACCACCCTCCTCATCGCTATTAGCTTCGAAGGAAGAGGTTAAATTATAAATTGTTTACATTATCTTTGAAGTCGCGTCCTCTCACTTCAAAGCTTGTGTACATATCCCAACTTGCACAAGCTGGTGAAAGTAAAACTACATCACCTTCATTTGCAAGCTGAGCAGAAGTTTCTACTGCTTCTTTCATGCTTTTTACTATTTTTATAGTTTCAAATCCTTTAGTTTTTTGCACAAGCCTCTATTTTTGGTGCAGTTTCACCTAATAATACTAAAAGCTTTTTACATTTTGTTTTGCAATATCTAAAAGTTCGTCATAAGTACTATCTTTGTCATATCCACCAGCTATTAATACAATAGGCTTTTTATAAGAAGTTACTGCTTTAATAGTTGAGTCTGGATTAGTACCTTTTGAGTCATTTACGTACATAACTCCATTTACAGTTTTTACATATTCTAGTCTATGTTCTACTGCTTTAAAAGTTTTTAATACTTCTCTTATTACTTTAATATCTATACCTGAAACATATGCACTTAACGCTGCAGCCATGCAGTTTTTCTAAGTTATGTCCACCTGGTAAGCTAAGTTCATCTTCGTGAAGAAGTACTATTTCTTTATCTATATTTATTACTATATTACCTTCATTGTTTACATATACTCCTCTTACACCTTGGTGTTTTCTAGAGAAGTATAAAACTTGAGAGTTACATTTAGTTGATAAAGCTCTAACTGCTTCATCATCGTAATTTAATATTGTAAAATCATTTTCGTCTTGATTTTTAAATATATTAGCTTTTGCCATTATATAATTTTCCATTGTATGGTGTCTATTTAGATGGTCTGGTGAAAGATTAAGTATCATACTTACTTTCGGTTTAAATTCTACTATACTTTCTAATTGGAAACTACTAAGCTCTGTAATTAAGAAAGATTTTTCATCAGCTATACCGACAGTTTCTATAACTGGTTTTCCTATATTTCCAACTACATATGTGTCACATTTAGCTGTTTTGAATATCTCTCCTACTAAAGATGTAGTAGTTGTTTTTCCATTTGTACCTGTTATTCCTATGAAAGTAGGATTATTTGATAATTCATAAGCTAATTCTACTTCACCAATTACTTTTATATTTTTAGAATATAGTTTTTGTATAAATGGTAAATCAAGAGGTACCCCAGGAGATACTACTGCTAAATCGATATGATCTACTTCTTCTGGATGATATCCAAGTATATAAGTTGCATTTTTTATATCTTTTAATTCTTCTAATATATCTACTAGTTTTTCTTCAGTTTTTATATCATTAACTGTTATATTAGCTTCTAATTTATCTAATAATTTAATAGTTGATATACCAGTCTTTGCTAAACCTATAAGTAAAACATTCTTTCCTTTTAAATCCATTTTAATTTACCCCCATCACTTAAAATACTGCTAAAACACCTATCCAACATAAAACTACTGTTGCAATCCAGAATATGAATACAACTCTTGTTTCTGGCCATCCACATTGTTCAAAGTGGTGGTGTAATGGCGCCATTTTAAATATTCTTTTACCATTAGTTAATTTGAAGTAAGTTACTTGTATCATAACAGATAAAAGCTTCTGCTAAGTAGATAAATCCTACTATTACTATTAATAGTGGTGAATTAGTAAGAGTAGCAAATGCAACTACTGCTCCACCTAATGCCATTGAACCTGTATCTCCCATAAATACTTTTGCAGGATATGCATTGAATCTAAGAATCCTAAACAAGCACCTGCTGTTGCTGCAGCAAGTATAGCTACATCAGAATTAGATATTGATACTGCAAATAGTATGAAGAAACATGATACTATTAAAGTAACACCTGATGCAAGACCATCAAGTCCATCTGTTAAGTTAACTGCATTTACAGTTCCTATTATGAATATCATCATAAATGGTATATACCATATTCCTAAGTTGATTATATGGTTTGTAAATGGTATAACAAGTTGTGTTGCGCTTGGTGATGCACTATATTGATAATATGCAATATATAAAGCAAGAGCAAACTGTAGTATTATCTTTTGATAAGCTTTAAGGCCTAGTGATCTCTTCATTTTATTTTTATAAAGTCATCTAAAAATCCTACAAACCCAAAGCCTACTATACAAATAAGTCCAACTATCAGTCCTTGACTTATTTTTGCTCTTGTAAGTCCTGTAATTAATATAGCTACTATCATCATAACACCACCCATTGTTGGTGTTCCGTTTTTTAAGTGAGATTGAGGTCCTTCATCTCTAACCGTTTGACCAAATTTAAATCTAGCAAAGCATTGGTATAAATATTGGTCCAAGTATTACTACTATTAAGAAACCAATCATTGCTGTATACGTAAGTTGTTTAATTCCTAACATTATTAAACTCCTCTCCCTGTTGTTTCATCTTTTTTAATTAATTATTTTTCATTTGCGATTATTAACTTTTTTTATGCTAAATATTCCTATTTATACATTTTAATCTTAAAGTTTTGTGTGATTACTGTAAAAATTTTGGTTGTGATATTATGTTTCCAAGTTTAAAACTTATTTATAATACTATCTACATCTCCAATCTTATTAATTATATACCAAATCGCCTCATTTTTGAAGATATTTATAATATAAGTATTACGTCGTAACGCTTTCATTTACTTTATCTTAATATTATTAAATGTATATGTATAATGTCTAGAGTTTTATAATGTATTTACTTTGCTGTATATTTATTTATTATTGTTGTAGTATAGGGTTATACTTTGAACCTTCGTTTACTTTTACCCTGGCTTTGGAAACATATCTGTAACTATATTTTTTCGTCTACTTATATCTGTATCTAAATTTGATTCTAAGTTGAGCACTTTGTGGCTTTTTTATTGTTAAGTTTCTTACATCTGGAACTTTAACTTGTTTTTTTCATTTTCTTTTTTCTCTTCTCTTCTGTATAAATCTTTTAACTCCTAAATATTCTAAACTTTGGCTCATTACTTTTTATAATTGGACCTGCTGTAGTTGAACCAAATGCAACTGTCTGTCGGTTCGTCGACTATAGCAAGTACTACTATTTGAGGGTCATCAACAGGGGCTACACTAATAAATGAGCATATATACTTACCTTGTGCATATTGTCCATCTATAACCTTTGTGCTGTTCCTGTCTTTTCCTCCTAGTCTATATCCAGGAAGATAAGCTATTTTTACCTCCACCGTCAGTAACGACAGATTCCATAACTTTTAACATTTTTGTGATGTTTCTTTTGATACTACCTGTCTTACAGTTTTAGGTTCAACCTCTTTTGTTATGTTGCCTTCGTTGTCTGTATATGCTTTTGACTAATCTTGGTTGCATCAATTTTCCGTCATTTGCTATTGATGAAACTGCAGTTATTAGTTGGATAGGGGTTACTGATATTGATTGACCAAAAGAAATAGTCGCAAGCTCTACAGGACCTACATCTTTTTCTTTGTATAGTATACTGTTGGCTTCACCAGTCAAATCTATACCTGTTTTACTTGTAAGACCAAAGGCCTCTATGTAATCATATAATCTACTTACGCCGAGTCTCTTTCCTAACTCTACAAATACTGGGTTGCATGAATTTTGAACTGCTTGTTCAAATGTTTCACTACCATGTGGTCTATAAGATCTCCAACATTTAATTCTTTCTACCTTCTACAGTTACACTACCTGTGCATGTGAATTTTTCATTTGGTTTTATTACGTTTTTTCTTCTACTGATGATGTAGCAGTTACAAGTTTAAATGTAGATCCAGGTTCATAAGTATCACTTATAAGAGTATTTCTCCACATTTCATAGTAAGCATTTATTTTTTGTCGTCGTCATAGCTGTCTAATAGTTCTTCAAAGTATGGATATATTGCCTTTGTAGGTTGATTTGGATCATAATCTGTTTTGATGCCATTGCCAAAACGTCACCTGTTTTAGGGTCCATCGCTATTATTTTAACCCTCTTAGCATTGTTTAATTC